>Ga0163108_10001414_pt1 | contig 17622 bp, 15 predicted proteins | sample Fk1155metaG_FD_109644 | JGI IMG/M metagenome (GOLD analysis project Ga0163108, IMG submission 109644) | Marine microbial communities from the Central Pacific Ocean - Fk160115 155m metaG | ecosystem: Environmental > Aquatic > Marine > Oceanic > Photic zone | place: The Central Pacific Ocean...
ATATTATTTCGTTCTGTATAATTAATTAAAACATCTAATTGAGTAGAAATTTCTTTTACAATTGTATTACTAGGGGCAGTTGAATAAATAAAACTTCTACAATAATTTACAAGAAAATTTTTTAAAACTCTACTGCCAGATATAAAAGCTCCAGATGAGCCCAAAGCCTTTCCTAATGGATATATTGTTGCTAATACTTTATCACTTAATTTTAAATGGTGCACTAATCCCTCTCCATTTTCTCCAACAATACCTAGGGCGTGTGCCTCATCTACAATTACATTTGCTGAATATTGGTCACTTAATTTAATCAAATCTACTAAGTTTGGAGAATCTCCATCCATGCTATAAACAGATTCTATAATAATAAACACTAATCCCTTAGATAATTCTAATCTTTCCTTTAAATGCTCTAAATTATTATGTTTAAATGAAAAACTATTTGCATTTGAGAGTTTTATTCCATCTCTTAAAGACGCATGAATTAATTCATCGTAAATTATAGTTGATCCTCTAGGGGTAATAGTTGGTATAAGCCCCAAATTTGCTTGAAAACCCGAATGAAATAATAAGGAACACTCTTGATTTATAAAACTTGAAAACTTTACTTCTAAATTTTCTATTAATACATTATTACCTGAAATTAAACGTGAACCAGTACTTCCAGAATTATTTGCTTTTGCAATACCTAGATAATCATTTGATGAAAAATCAACTTTATCTGAATAAATCTTTAAGTCTCGTAATTTTGACTGTTTCTCTCTTTCAATGAGTTTTTCAGTCATATATTTGAGAAAGACTTGCATGTTATTAGTATTTTGGTAATAAATAGAGAAGAAATAAAAAAATATTAATTTTTCCTAATTCTAGCTTTCTCGTTTCTCTCAATTTTATGCCCAGGCCTTGACCATTTATTTTTTTCTTTCTCTAAAGGTTTATCTTTATATCTTGTATTAATGCTTGGTTTTTGCTTCTTTTCAAATGGTTCAGAAGGAGTTAATCCTAAAGCAGAAAACAAATTCATATCATCAGAAAAATTATTATTTGGCGCTGTTAATAGTTTATCACCCGCAAAAATTGAATTTGCACCTGAAAGAAAACAAAGAGCTTGTCCTTCTTTGCTAATTTCATTCCTGCCCGCAGATAACCTTACATCAGATTTTGGCATAACAATTCTTGTAGTAGCTATCATTCTTATTAAAGTCCATACATCAACTGGAGTTTGATCTTCTAATGGAGTCCCTTCAATTGGAACTAATGCATTTATTGGGACAGAATCTGGATGCGGATTCATTTGAGTAAAAGTATGAAGCATGCTAATTCTATCTTCAGCAGTTTCTCCCATTCCTATAATACCACCAGAACATACAGACATACCAGCACCTCTCACATTATCAATTGTATCTAATCTATCTTTATATGAACGTGTAGAAATAATCTTTTTATAATAGTCTTCTGAAGAGTCAAGATTATGATTATAAGCATATAGTCCAGCATCTGCAAGCCTCCTTGCTTGTTTATCACTTAGCATCCCAAGAGTACAGCAAACTTCCATATCCATATTAGTTAGAGATTGAACCATTTCTAACACATCATCAAAATCAGAATTATCAGAAACATTACGCCATGCAGCTCCCATACAAATTCTACTTGAACCATTATATTTTGCTTCTTTAGCTATTTGTACAACATCTTCTAATTTCATTAAACTATTACCGTTTATATCTGTTCCATATCTAGCTGACTGCGAGCAATAACCACAGTCTTCAGAGCATCCGTCAGTTTTTATTGAGATTAATTTACTAACTTGAATTCTTGTAGGGTCATGATGATTTCTATGAATTTCAGCTGCTTTAAAAATTAGCTCTATCAGTGGAGTATTATATATTTCTGAAATTTCTTTTTCTGTAAAAGACATAATAAATAATTAAATTATATGTTAAATAACAAACTTAAAACTTCTCTAACCATGAAAATTTATCTTCGACTAAATCTCTTCTATAATCATCATAATAAGACATCATCTTTGTGCTAAATCTATCTTTAGATTCAATTTCTGGAAGGAAGTAATCTTGATTGTTATAATTGATACTCTTAATTGGGGCAAGTGTAGCTGCAGTACCAGCTCCAAAAGCCTCACTTATACTTCCTTTCTCAAAGGCGGTAATAATTTCTTCAACACTTACTTTTCTTTCTTGAACCTCTATTCCCCAATCTCTAGCTATTGCTAATACACTATCTCTAGTAAGGCCTGCAAGTATAGTATCATTTGAAGCAGGAGTAATTAATATTCCATTTATTATAAACATTACATTCATAGTGCCTGCTTCTTCAATATATTTATGCTCTTTTGAGTCTGTCCATATTAACTGTTTATAGCCTTGATTTTGCGCTAATTTTGCTGGATATAAAGCTCCGCCATAGTTTCCTGCCGCTTTTGCATATCCTGTACCTCCACTAGAAGCTCTAGTAAATTCTGTTTCAATTTTAACAGGTATTGCATCATTATAATAAGTACCAACAGGGCATGAAAAAATTATAAATCTATACGTTTCAGATGGCTTAATTCCTACAACAGGATCTGTTGCGAATATAAATGGACGAATATATAAAGAAGAACCCTTTTTATTAGGCACCCATTCTCTATCTAGTTCTAATAAGGTTTTTAAAGCTTCCATAAAAAACTCTTCAGATATAGGAGGAATACACATCCTCTCAGCAGAAACATTCAATCTTCTAGCATTATCTTTAGGTCTTAATAATACTATTTCATCATTAGCATTTTTATGAGCCTTCATGCCCTCAAATATACTCTGACCATAATGTAAAGCAGAAGTAGCAGGAGACAGAGATAGGTTTTGATAAGGAATAATCTTCGGATTATTCCACTCTCCATCAGTATAGTCCATTACCATCATATGGTCAGAAAATACTTTTCCAAAGGCTAAATCTCTCCATTCAAAACTTGAAATTCGACTCTTTAAAACTTTTTCTATTTGAATTTCTGATATATCTATATCCATCATTTATTATTATTATTTTTGTGCTACGCGAAAGTAAGCATTTTTGATAACTTTTGTAATATTATTTAATCTTATTTGCTTTTTTATTTCATAAATCAAAACTATATCATAATACATATTTATTATGCAAAACATAGACAAATTACTACTAAAGCATTGGAAACATAAGAAATTCAGACACTTACAAAAAGAGATAATTAAAAAAGTAATAAACAAAGAAGATATCCTAGCCTTACTACCAACTGGAGGTGGAAAATCTTTATGTTTTCAACTTCCAGCTATTGCTATGGAAGGAATTTGTATTGTTATTTCACCTTTAATTGCATTAATGCAAGATCAGGTTACAAAATTAAAAAGCCTTGGAATAATTAGTGCTTATATAAATTCAACACTTAAAAAAAGAGAAATTGATATAATCCTTGATAATTGTATTTATGGTAAAACCAAATTACTTTATGTTTCACCTGAAAGATTAAAATCAAAACTTTTTATTGAGCGATTTAAAAAAATGAATATAAGTTTTATAGCTGTTGATGAGGCTCATTGTATATCTCAGTGGGGATATGATTTCAGACCTAGTTATCTCAATATTGCTGAATTAAGGAAAATAAAACCAAATATTGGCTTCATAGCTCTTACAGCAACAGCAACTCCAAAAGTAGTTATTGATATACAAAATAAATTATTATTTAAAAAACACAACACTGTACAAAAATCTTTTTACAGACATAATTTAAGTTACAGAGTCATTAGATCAGATAGTAAACTAGATATTTTAAGAAATAATTTAAGCAAACAAGGTGAAAGCTCAATAATTTATGTTAGAAGCAGAAGGAAATGTGTGGAAATTTCGGAGTATTTAAACAAAAGAGGCTATAATTCTACATATTATCATGCAGGAATAAATAATAAACAAAGAAAACAGATTCAAGAGAATTGGATAAACAACAAAACTAATATAATTGTAGCTACTAATGCTTTTGGCATGGGTATAGATAAGGCTAATGTTAGAGTAGTTATTAATTATGATTTACCCGAATCTTTAGAGGCATATTTTCAAGAAGCTGGTCGAGCTGGCAGAGATGAGCAAAAAGCAATTTCAATTTTATTAATCAACGAATATGACAAAAATGAATTGAAAAGAAGAGTCTCTTTAAGTTATCCTAGTTTAGAAACAATAAGAAAAGTATATAAACAATTTTATAATTTTCATCATATTCATGTAAATACTGCATTTGGAGAGTCATTTCCTATTGATTTAGATCAGCTTACCATTAAGAATGAAATTAGCAAAACTGAGGTTTATCATTCTTTAAGGATTCTTGAACTTTCTGGACACATATTCATTTCTGAAAATAAATTTAAATCTTCACAAATGAAAATTGACTTAGACAATAAGAATCTAAGACTCTTTATTGAGAATTCTCAAAAATATAACAATATTATTAAAACCATATTGCGCTCTTATTCTGGTTTATTTGATAGTTTGTGTAATATTGACGAAAAAGAAATAGCAAAAAGAACAAATCTTAATATTAACACAATCAAAAATGTATTATTAGAACTAGACAGATTAAATGTAATTTCTTATGTTTCAAATAATCACGATACTAAAATAACTTTTTTAGAACCAAGAATAGATGTAGATAGACTATTTATTAAAAAAGAAATTTATGAAGATAGAAAAAATAATGATTTTGAGAAAGTAAACGCAATAATACAGTATGCTTATAGTAATGATAAATGTAGAAATATTATTTTATTAAATTATTTTGGAGAAAATTACAAGAACAACTGCGGAACTTGCGATGTTTGTATTAGTAGAAAATTAGAAAACAAATTATTAAATGATGAAGATATTATTATAGCAATTAAGAATAAACTATGTAAACAAAATTTAGAATTAAGTACATTACTTTCTGAATTAAATTATATAAAAAATAGTAAACACATTAATAAGTTAATAAGAAAAATGCTGGACAATAATATTCTAGAAATGAATGAATTAAATGAAATTTGTTTAGTAAGTTAATAGTTAATTATTGCAAACTTATATTTCTTCTAATTTTTTTCTATGCAGGAATAATTCTTTAGCTTTAAAATCATATTTATTTAATATCCTAAGAAAATATATATCTTTGTAAGTAAATTATATAAAATTGAAATCTAAGATAGCACAATTAATTCAAGAAGAAATAAAAGCAATTCAAAACATTCCTATTGATGGGATTATTGAATATGTTATTGAAATTATTTATAAAAATGTTCACATAAAAGGTGGTAAAGTAATAATTTCAGGAATGGGAAAAGCTGGACAAATAGGAGTAAATATTGCTACTACCCTATCTTCAACAGGAACTCCTGCTTTATTTTTACACCCTAGCGAAGCTCAACATGGAGACTTAGGAGTTATTCAAAAAAATGATGTTCTATTTCTAATTTCAAATTCAGGCAAAACAAGAGAAATAATTGAAATTGAACTTTTAGTTAAACAATTACATAAAAAAATACCAGTTATTGCTTTAACTGGATCTAAATCGAGTCCTTTATCAAATGTGGCTGATATAAATTTATATACAGGTAATCCAAAAGAAATTTGCCCTCTTGGACTTACGCCAACAACATCTACCACAGTAATGACTGTAGTTGGTGATATTTTAGTTGTAGGTATGATGGATAAAATTGGATTTACAAAACAGGAATATGCTAAAAGACACCATAGCGGTTACTTGGGAGCAAAAGCTAAAAAATAAATATGAAGAAATTTACACTAATAGCTGGTCCTTGCGCCATTGAAGATAAAGAAACACCTGTACTGATTGCCAGAAAGGTTAAATCAATCTGCGATGAATTAAATATTAATTATATCTTTAAAGCAAGTTATAGAAAAGCAAATCGTTCTAGACTAGATAGTTTCAAAGGCATAGGAGATGAAATAGCTTTAAATATTATTAGAAACATTGGCTCAACTTTAAACATTGACACTATAACAGATATTCATGAAAGCTATGAGGCTGAAATAGTTAAAAAATTTGTTACACATATCCAAATACCTGCTTTTTTATGCAGGCAAACTAATCTATTACTAGCTGCTGGAAAAACAGGCTTAGGAGTTAATATTAAAAAAGGACAGTTCTTATCTCATGAAGCCATGAAATTTGCTCTTGACAAAGTAAAATCTACAGGAAATAAAAACGTTTGGCTTTGTGAAAGAGGAAATAGTTTTGGTTACAATAATTTAATAGTTGATGCTACGGCTATTTATAAACTTAAAAAACATGGTAGTCCTGTTATTATGGATTGCACTCATTCTGTTCAACAACCAAATCAAACATCTGGCGTTACTGGAGGAGACACCTCTTTAATTGAAACTATTGCTCTTAATGCTGCTGTGAGCGGTGCAGATGGTTTATTTATTGAAACTCATCCAAATCCTGCTGCGGCCAAAAGCGATCCCTTTACTATGTTAAGACTAGATAAATTAGAGAATATACTAAAGAAAGTAATGAAAATTAGAGATGCTATCCAGTTATAAGCACTTTCTAATTATTTAGAATTACAATAAGCATATCTTCCTTTATTTTTGAATATAAATCTATAATATCAGCATTCTTCAACCTGATACATCCATGAGACACAGCTGTCCCTATTAACCCTTCTTCATTAGTTCCATGGATATATATATTACGCTTATAAGAATCAATATCTCCTCCAGCATTTAAGCCTTTTTCTAAACCTTTCATTGTTATTATTCTACTACTAATTATATCTAGATTAGTATTAATTGCATTTTTTTCAATTAAGGCTATTTCCCCAGTATATATTCTTGATTTAAAGATACCTCCTAAAGGAACATTATCTCCATATAACTTATATACCTTATGTAAGCCAAGAGGAGTTTTTTCGCTATTATTCGTATTTCCGACACCAGACTTTGAGCTTGAAATAGAGTAATACTCAAGTAATTTTCTATTTTTAATAAGTAACAGTTTTTGTCGTTTTATACCTATATATATAAAATCAGAAAAATTTTCATTTGGATATTTAATTTCTAAGTATTCTATAAGAAAACTTACGGAAACATTATTCTTATTCTGAGTTAAGCAATTATTACTAATCATGAGAAAAAAAAACATTATAAAAAGATTCTTCATTCGTTCTTAAAAATAATTTATGAATCCAAAATGGATTTTAGCTGTTCTTATTAAAATTGGATTGTTATTTTGACTTCCAAGGGCATAAGTTAATGAAAATATTCCAGCCTTAGTTTCAAAATTAAGTCCTACTCCTAAACCATAAGGTAAATCATTAGAATACGAGTTTGTTAAATATTTTTCATAAAAGGCATAATCAAAGAATGCAAAAAGATTTGAATTTTGTTCCAGAACAAATCTATATTCTAGAGTTCCTACAGCATAAGTACTTGTCCAAATAGACTCCTCATCAAAACCTCTTAACAGATTATTCCCTCCAATCCTATACAGTTCATTCTCATATAAATATGGATTCATAATGCTAGCAAAATTAGCTCCTATTTTAATTGCACTTCTAGATTTTATGGAGATAAAACTTGCAAAATTTAATTTAAGCTGATAATCAACTGATAATTGAGTCTGATTTAAAGTATCATTTTGTAAAACAACATTTTTGTTGCCCAATTGAAATTCTCCAGAACAAATTATTCCTTTACGTGGATTGTATTTATAATCTAAGTTATCAAAATTAAAACTAGTGCCTATAGAATTTAATGATGTAGAGTTAAAACTCGCATTAGAATTAATATTTATTAAATTAGATTTATTTAACTTATAATACATACATATTTTTGAATTTTCATTAAAAGAGAATGTAGAGCCTAATTTCAACTGCAAATTAAAAAAAGTACTATCTTTTTTTAACATTTCTAATCCTCCTATTACTCCAAATGATGATTTTAATAAATATGGAAAAGCAAAATTAGTATTCAAAAATTGAGATTCAGAATACATCTTACGCCAAGTTAGCATAAGCGTTTCTCCTTTTTTCAATGAGTTTATAAATTTTAATCTAGCATCTCCAGTAATTGCAATTTTACCATCATCTTGCTGTTGAATTCCTGCAATTCCTGAAATATAATTTGCCGATTTATTTTTAAGATAAATAAATAGGTTTGCTTTATTATTTATGAACTCATATTCACTGGTTTTTATCTCAAATAAATATGGAGTTTCTTTAATTCTAAAACTAATCTCTTCTATTTTTTGCTTATTAAATAAATCACCTTCTTGTATTCCGATAATTTGTGCAATAAGATTTTTTTGATCTAACAACTCATCTGACATAATTATTTTATCGATAATAATCATTGGTCCTAAATTTAAATTGATATATAAATCAATAGTATTATCAATAGATTTGCTCTTAGTGAAATCAACTGAAGCAAAAGGATGTCCCATATTGTTACAATAAGCTAAAGATTTATTAATTATATCAGTAATTTTAGAAATAGAAAATTGCTTCCCTTTTAAGAAATTAATTTTCAAGCCCATTTCAGATAAAATTTGAGCTGATATATTAGACTCAATTTTATTAATCTTAAACAAATCTCCTTTAAATATATAAACATTATGATTTAAGGAATCAAACTCTATTATTGAATCTATTGAGGCTGAAATATATCCACTTAAAACAAGTTCTACCCAAATTTCATTTGCTTTGCTCTTTGTTTGCTTTAAAGACTGAGATTTAATCACATTCTGCTTAATTCCAATAAAATTAACTTGTATATTGTTTTGAGAATGGTTTTTAATAAAAATTGCTAAAAATGATATTATCAAGAAAAACCTCATATTTTAACATTGATATATTCTTTATTATCTCTTATTTTTCTTTAAATGAACATAAAGTCAATATCTATACATCAAGATCGTGACCCATTCGCTCTTTTTTAGTTTTAAGATATTCAGCATTATGCTTATTACACTCACCTTGAATAGAAATGATTTCTGTAATTTCTAAACCATAACCAATTAAGCCTGTTCGTTTTTTTGGATTATTACTAAGCAATTTCATTTTACTTACCCCTACATTTTTTAAAATTTGGGCCCCTACTCCATAATCTCTAGAATCTCCTTTAAAGCCTAATTCTAAGTTTGCATCTAGAGTATCATATCCTTGTTCTTGAAGTTTATAGGCTTTTAACTTATTAATCAGTCCTATACCTCTACCTTCTTGATTCATATATACAACAACTCCCTTACCTTCTTTTTCTATCATTTTCATTGAAGAGGCTAATTGATCTCCACAATCGCATCTTAAAGACCCTAAAATATCTCCTGTAAAACAAGAAGAATGAACTCTTACAGGAACTGGTTCATCTTTATTCCATGTTCCTTTAATTAAGGCCAAATGCTCTTCTGATGTTGTTGTTTGTTTGAAAGCAGCAAGTTTAAAATCTCCATATTTTGTAGGAAGATCAACCTCTACTATCTTCTTAATTAAAGTTTCATGCTTCATTCTATAAGCAATTAAATCTTCAATCGTAATAATTTTTATATCAAATTTAAGTGCTATTTTTTTTAATTCTGGCAGACGAGCCATAGTCCCATCTTCATTCATTATTTCAACAATAAGCCCAGCAGGCTCAAAACCAGATAACCTACTTAAATCTACTGCTGCTTCAGTATGCCCTGCCCTTCTTAAAACACCTCCTGTTTTTGCTCTAAGTGGAAATATATGCCCCGGCTTACCTAAATCTTTTGACTTAGTTTCAGGATTTATCAAAGCTTTAACTGTTTTTGCTCTATCAGCTGTTGAGATGCCAGTAGAACATCCCTTCCCTATCAAATCAACTGAAACTGTGAATGGAGTATCAAAATGAGAGTTATTAGCATCAACCATTAGAGTTAAATCTAACTCATCGCACCTATCTTCAATTAAAGGTGCACAAATCAATCCTCTTCCATGTGTAGCCATAAAATTAATTATTTCTGGAGTAGCATTTCTAGCTGCTGTAACAAAATCGCCTTCGTTCTCACGATTTTCATCATCAACCACAATTACAATTTTACCTAACTTTATATCATCTATTGCTTCTTGAACTGTATTCATCACTATTTAATCCTTAGTTTTTTTTCTATTGTCTATTATATAATATATATATTTATTGCAAAGATAAGTTATTATTTTCAGATATCTCCTTAAATAAAAAAAGACCTATCTTTTCAGATAGGCCTTATAAGTTTAAAAAATAAAATTTAAGCTTATTTTATAATTTGCATCTTTTTAACGATATTTTCACCATTAGAAAATAAAGAAACTGTATAAAGACCAGAACTTAAGTTAGAAGTATTAATGTTTACTACAGATCTTCCATTTGTTTGATTATTATGATATGTATTAATAATTTCTTCTCCTAAATTATTAAATACTTTTATATTAACATCTCCTTTATTTTTAAGGTAATATGCAATAGTTGCATCATTAGAAGTTGGATTAGGATAAATTTTAGCACTTAATAATTGATCATTTGTATTATTTATACCTGTAATTAATGTACCTGTTGCAGATTGAAGAATTTCTTTAGTAGAATTATCTTGTATCCAAACAGCTACACCTAAATCAGTAAACTCCTCAACAGTATGTTCTGTACTATGATTAACTGGGTTTTGACCGCTAGAAGGCAGAACATAAGAGCCATTAAAAGTATAACTTTGATTTACAGTTTGCTGTACACCTGTTTGAGGTGAGTTTAAAGAAGTTCCACTAGTACTAGGTAACATTTTCTTCATTACATGAGCAAACTCAGTTTCACCATTACTGCCAGTATTATTTAAAGTTTCATACTCAAAAATAGCAATATGTAATTTCAAATTTGAATTGTTTGCAATAAGATCATCAACTGGATCTACAGTTGCATCTACATTAACTGATTGGCCTCCAACTGAATAAGTAACTGTTAAGTTTGCAAATGACGGCACAATATAATGATCATCAAACACTTGTTGTGTTACGTTAGATGCATTTTCATCCCAACCACCATCAATTTCAAGTCTTGGCACAGAATTAACTGAATAATATGATCTTCTAGTGCCTCCTTCAGCTGTATAATACGGATCACCTGATCCAGGCCAATCCATTTGATATTTAATTGATGTGTATTTATTTTGGTTTGAATTAAAAATAGATTCTAAATTAACATTCCCTGCTACGCAAGGCCCACAAGTAGAACTTGTAAATGTTTCATATAAAGGAATACGTTGAACTGATGCAGTATACACCATTAAACTACCACTTGCTATATCATTTGAAGTATTCATATCGGTTTGACCATTAATATTTGAAGCCCATATTTCAGCTTGATATACACCAGCAGCAGATGGAGTCCAAGTAGTTGAATGATTAAAAGTATAGCTAGAGTTTAATGGAATATTTAGACCACTTAAGGATTGAGTAACTGTTGTTCCTCCATCTATAGAGTAATTAACATCCATTGTAGTAATTGTAGTAAGACCTTCATTTCTAACTTCTCCAGATATAGTAAAAGGAGCATTACTCAATTGCATGTATGGAGATGTGGTAACTGCAACACCAGCAACATCTAGTGCAAATGGGTCAGATAATTCATACGAAAATAAAGAAACACCTTGACTGATACCAATCATTGATTTTTTGCCAGTAACATAATCATCACACACAAATAAACCACCAGCTAAACCAGCACCACCACTTGCAAGATCACTTGTAGCATCATGTAAAATACCAGTTGGTGTACCTGACATAGTTAATTGCACAATATCAGCACCATTTCCTCCTTGATCAAATGCCCATAAATATGGCCCACCAGTAGAGAATTCATCATAGGCCATTCCGTATACACCAGTTAATCCATGTGTAGAGGAAGATATTGTTGATAAAGTAGCACCCGACATACTTACTGCTGTAATATCTGAACCATAAGCTCCAGTCCAAAAACCACCAGCGTTTGAATTTAAAGTTGGATCATAAGTTAAGTATCTACAAGAAGTCACCGAAGTAGAAATTGTAGAAACTAATGCTTTAGTTGAAGGATCAACTTTATATATACTTGTTCCTGCAGTGCCGATATATATATGAGTTCCATCTGATGTCATACTTCTTGTTCCTGTAACGCCAGAAATAGTAAAAGTACCAGTAGAAGTTCCATTGACATCCGCTGTATAAATATCACCTGAATTCCATACTGCACACCAAAACTCAGTTCCTGTCCAAATAACTCCTGCTAATGAAGTTCCTAAAGCTGTTGGATCAGCATCAAGTTGAACAGTCCACATAGCTTTGGTATAAATATTAGAATTTGAACCAGACATTCCTGGTGCCAACTCAGAATTTGGATTAACGAAAGATTGAGCAAATAAGCCTGAACTAAATAATAAAGCTAGTGCTAAATTGTAAATTTTTTTCATAGTAGTAATTTTAATTGTTAATTTTTTTTGTTAAATAATTCGGTAAATATACAATTTTATCAATTACAATATAAAATATTTTATAATTTTGCTAATAATGAAAGTAATAATAGATATTGATGTTCAAAATCCAGAAGAAGTTGTAAAAGCTCATAAGGGAGAATTATTAAATTTAATAGCTTTAGTAATGTTATCTAAAGAAAAAAAGAAATATAAAGTAGAAAAAGCAATTTGTGACGAGATGCTTAAAATTTTAAAAATAGAATTACCAAAAGCTCTAGAAGAAGAAATGGTAGATGCAATAATAAATTACGATATTATTGATTAGAAGCACTGTCTAGAAATTCAAGTAGCTCATCTTCAGATTTATCTATTAACTCACTTTCAAGATATAATTTCATTGTAATAGCTAAGGAGTCGTTTGGATATAATTCAATGAGTTCTTGATAAGCTATTTTAGCTTCCTTAATTTTATTAAGTTTAGATTCTAATATTCTTGCTCTATTAAATAGATAAATTGCAGCTTTATCAGATTTAGGAAAATTTCTCTGAGCTTGATATAAGTAATTAATAGCATCATCATATTTACTTGAAGCTTCAGCTCCTAAAGCGGCTAGTTCATATACATGTTCTAAATTATGCTCATTAGCTCCAAGTATATATTTAGTAGATAAAGAGTATAATTGCTTTCCTAACTCTTGTAACTCTATAATTTTTTTAGGGTTATCTGCAATTGAAAATATTTGATTTTCTAGCGCTAATAACTCATCATATACTGATAATTCATCTTCTTTTTCTAAAGTTCCATTGCTTTTATCACTTGTTTCATTAGAACAAGAAACAAAAAGTAAAAAAAGAAATAGGTATAAATAATTTTTCATTTTTTTATTAATTTATTAGGTAATGTCATTTTATAATCTGCATCTGAAATTCCTCTACTAATATCATTTAACTTTCGTTTTAACAACCTTCTTTTTAATGGTTTAAGATGATCTGTAAACAATACTCCTTCAATATGATCGTATTCGTGCTGAATAATTCTAGCAGCAATTCCTGTAAAAACATCTTCATTATAATTCCAATCTTGATCAAAGTAAGATATTTTAATAACACTTTTTCTTATCACATCTTCTCTAATGCCAGGAATACTTAAACAACCTTCTGAGAACAACCAAAGTTTACCACTTTCGTTTTCAATGATTGGGTTGATAAAAACTTTTTTAAATTTCTTTAATTCTGCTAACTGTTTTTCTTGTTTTTTATTTTCTGGCTCTTCATCAGCAAAGGGTGAGGCATCAACTATAAACATTCTTAGTGCTTTGCCGATTTGTGGACATGCTAAGCCAACGCCCTTAGATTTGTACATAGTTTCAAACATTGAAGCTATTAAAGAAGACATATCTTTATTTTCTTTTATTTCCTCACATTCTTCTCTTAAAACAGAATGCCCATAAGCTATAATAGGTAAAATCATTTTGCAAATATATATTAAGGAATCATATAAAAAGATATGAATATTAGAAAATTATAATTTATCTATATCCCACTTTGAATTTGTAATATAGACAGTGCCCTTAAAATGTGCTACTTCAACATTATTTTGATTCTTCATTGTAACATAATATAAGCCAGTTTTATTGCCTCTATTTATTTCTTTTGCCTCTGAAATTATTATATCACCAATATTAATCTTTTTTATATGAGAGATTGATGTTTCTATCGATAAAACTTGTAATCCATAAGAATTTGCTGCAAAAGCTAATGTACTATCTGCTAATGAATAAGTAATTCCTCCATGAGCAATATTAAAGCCGTTAGTCATTTCATTTCTAACTGTCATTTGTAACTTACAGTATCCTTCTGAGATTTCTAATAATTCTATTCCAAGCCATTTGCTAAAAGCATCTGAATTTATCATAATATCAACTACTTGTTTTGCTAAACTCATATAATTCTAATAAAAAACTTTATTCTCTTTAACCATTCTTCTAAGTAGAGGAGATGGCCTATATCTATCTTCTGAATATTCAGCTTGTAATTGTTCAAGAATCTTAAGAACATATTTAAGACCTAATTCATCAGCCCATCTCAATAAGCCTTTAGGATAATTAACCCCCTTAATCATAGCTAAATCAAGATCTTCCTTTGTAGCAATGTTTAAAAATAGTGCATCTATAGCCTCATTTATTAGCATTGCAATAATTCTAAGGAATATTCTATTTCCAAGTTCTTTGTCTTTATTTATCTTGGGTTTAAGATCAGATGAATAATCATAATACCCTTTACCTGTTTTTCTTCCTAAATAACCTGCTTCCATCATTCTTTTCTGAGTAAAAGAAGGCTTGTATCTAGGATCGAAGTAAAATGCAGTAAATACAGTTTCTGTAACGATATAATTTATATCATTTCCAATATAATCCATAAGTTGAAAAGGTCCCATTTTAAAACCTCCAACTTCTTTCATTGCCCAATCTATAGTGGCAAAATCTGCAATTCCTTCTTCATAAATCCTAAGAGCTTCCCCATAAAAAGGCCGAGCTAGTCTATTTACAATAAATCCAGGAGTATCCTTAGCAAGGACTGTCACTTTATCCCAAGAATCTATTATAGATTTAACTACAGATAAAGTTTTATTTGAAGTTTGAACAGCTGGAATTATTTCTACAAGTGGCATTAATGGTGCAGGGTTAAAAAAATGTATTCCCACCACTCTATCAGCTCGTTTGCATGCAGCTGCAATAGATGCTATTGATAAAGACGATGTATTTGAAGCAATTATACATTTATCATCTACTATATTTTCAATCTTAGTGAAAATATCTTTTTTTACTTTAAGATCTTCTATTATAGCTTCAATCACTAATGAACTGCCTTTTATTTCATTTATTTTTTTAGTAAAATTAATTCTATCTAAAATATCCAGATTATCTTGTTCTGAAATTCTATTCTTTTCAACTAATCTGTTTAAAATTTTTATTAATTTTTGTCTGGATGTTTCTATTGCTCCATCAAAAGAATCATATAAACATACTTCTATGCCTTCTGTTGCTGCAATTTGAGCTATTCCAGAGCCCATAGTTCCAGCACCTATTACACTTATTTTCATATTATTTTGTTTAATATAATTATACTTAATAAAATAATTTTTTTTTACAAAGATAATAGAATTAAAGAAGACAAAAGTATTATTTAAGTAAAGGTGCTATATTTGTCCTTCTTTTATATTTGTAAATCATTCGTGACTAATATTAAAAATAAAATAATTTGGATAACTGGCGCATCTTCAGGAATTGGAGAAGCTCTTGCTATTAAATGCTCTGAACTTGGCGCAAAGGTAATCTTATCATCAAGAAGAAATTCAGAATTAGATAGAGTAGCAAAAAAATGTAAAAATGAAACTCTAATACTTAATTTAGATTTAAATAAGCAAAATGAATTTAAACAAAAAACTCTAGAGGTAATAGATCATTTTGGAACCATAGATATCCTAATAAACAATGCGGGATTAAGTCAACGCTCATTAGCAGATGAGACTTCTATTGAAATAGATAGGAAAATAATGGAAATAAATTATTTTGGAACTATTGCTCTTACAAAAACTGTTCTGCCTTTTATGCAAAAACAAAAATCAGGACATATAGTAACAATTAGTAGCCTGTCAGGTAAATTTGGGTTTTTCTTACGTTCTGCATATTCTGCTTCAAAATTTGCACTTATTGGTTTTTTTGAATCACTTCGATTAGAACAAGAAGAAAATAAAATAAATATCAGCTTAGTGTTCCCTGGATTCATACATACAAATATTTCTAAAAATGCCTTACAATCTGATGGAATAGCAAGTGGTGAAATGGATAATAATCAAGCAGATGGTATAAGTGCTGAAAAATGTGCTTCTGACATAATTAATGGGATAAACAAAAACAAACATCAAATTATTTCAGGAGGAAAGGAGAAATGGAGTATTTTGTTTAACAGATTGTTTCCTAGAAAATTTTATACGGTATTAAAAAAACAAAATCCTAAATAAGAAAAAAATAATGAATATTTTAATAATAGATGACGAACGCGCAATTAGAAGTGCTTTAAAGGAAATATTAGAATTTGAAAATCATAAAGTTGAAGATGCAGAAAATGGCTTTTTAGGTTTAGAAAAAATTAAGCAAAAATCTTTCGACATAATATTTTGTGATATTAAAATGCCAAAAATGGATGGTATGGAAGTATTGGAAAATATGTCTAAATTAGACATACATACTCCAGTAATTATGATTAGTGGTCATGGAAATATAGAAACAGCAGTAGAAGCAATAAAAAAAGGTGCTTACGATTTTATACAAAAGCCTTTAGATTTAAACAGAATACTAGTAACACTACGAAACACTTTAGAAAGAGATGAAGTTATTAAAGAGAACAAAGTCTTAAAAAGAAAAATAAATAAAGTTAAAACAAGCGATATAATAGGTAGTAGTAAAGGAATTATAGATATTAAAGAAATGATAAACAAAGTTGCTCCGAGTGATGCAAGAGTTATGATTACTGGAGCAAATGGTTCAGGAAAAGAGCTTGTAGCGAGGCAAGTTCATGAAAAAAGCAATAGAAATAAATCTCCATTTATAGAAGTGAATTGTGCTGCTATTCCAGCAGAACTAATAGAAAGTGAATTATTTGGACATGAAAAAGGCGCTTTTACATCAGCATATAAACAAAGAAAAGGAAAATTTGAGCAAGCAAACAATGGAACTCTCTTTTTAGATGAAATCGGTGACATGAGTTTATCTGCTCAAGCAAAAGTGCTAAGAGCATTACAAGAAAATAAAATTTCTAGAGTTGGTGGAGATAAAGAAATAAAGGTTGATGTAAGAATTGTAGCTGCTACAAACAAAGACTTACAGTATGAAATAAAAGAAGGTAATTTTAGGGAAGACTTATTTCATAGATTAAATGTTATCCCTATAAAAGTCCCATCATTAAACAATAGAATAGAAGATATACCAGAATTAGCAAAGCATTTTTTAATAACTATTTGTAAAAATCAAGGAATTCAAGTAAAAAAAATAAGCAACAAAGCTATGAAAGAATTACAAAACATTTCATGGACTGGAAACATAAGACAATTAAGAAATGTTATTGAGCGTTTAATTATTTTATGCGACAATGAAATTACAGAAAATGATGTA
>Ga0163108_10001416_pt1 | contig 17585 bp, 10 predicted proteins | sample Fk1155metaG_FD_109644 | JGI IMG/M metagenome (GOLD analysis project Ga0163108, IMG submission 109644) | Marine microbial communities from the Central Pacific Ocean - Fk160115 155m metaG | ecosystem: Environmental > Aquatic > Marine > Oceanic > Photic zone | place: The Central Pacific Ocean...
GAACCTTTCCATCCGCGGTGGACAGACAGACTAGAGCGGCGCCGCGCGACAGGAGCTTATCCAGTGTGTAGCGGTCAATCGGCCCGTCCAGGGTCTCCGCATTACCGCTCTCGACAAACCAGGCCCGCCCTCCGGAAACAGCGATGGTGGTGTTGATAACAGCCCCGCGTGACGGCCGATAGAGCCAGGAGCGCTTGCCGGTCTCGGGATCGATACAGAAGAGGGAAACGCTGCAGACAATAGCCTTGAAGTCCTCGTAAACATCGAGAATCTTTCCCCTGCCGATCTCCGTTCTCAGGGATCCCGGCCGTGCCGAAGACCCGAGGATTTTCCCGCCCTCGGTCGAGATCCAGGCCCAGTGACGCTCGGAACCATCCGCGCCGGCCGGAGCCGGGTAGCTTCCCGCCCGCTTGCCCGTATCGAGCTGGAGCGCGATGCATTCGGCGCCAGCCGTAACGTAGAGAGCCTTGCTGGAGACCACCATATTGCCGCTGTCCCTGACCGCGCCGATGCGGCGGGTCCCTGAGATGACCTTGTCCCAGAGAGGCGCGCCGTTATAGGAATCAGTGGCGATGATCCTGTCGTCTCCCGAGAGGAACATGCGGCCGTCCTTGACCAGCGGCGCTACGGTCCTGTGATGGCGGTCGATGAGATTACGGGGGCCCGGCCTGCCAAACCACTGCAGATCAAAGGGTCCCTTAACCAGCTTATCGCCGCTGCAGATCGTATTGCCCGAATCCCCATACATATGACTCCACTCCCCGCCGCCCTTCAGAGCCTGGGTACGAAGAGAGGCCCACACCCCGGCATCCCGCTTATGTCTCTTCCAGCTCCGTCCAGTCGAAGCGAGGAACCTGTTTACGGTCGAGACGGCCTTGCCGGAGGTTCCCCCGACAAGAGCGATCCCGCCGCCGGGTTTCAGGAGCTTCTTCACGGCTGCCAGCCCCCCCGGAGAGCGCCCTTCAGCGAGGCTCCCCTCGAAGACAACGAGGTTCGCCAGGTAGTCGGCATACCCGAGCTCCGCGAGCGAACCCACATGGGCTACAGCCCGGCCATAGAGCCCGGCCGCATCGAGCCTGGCACGAACCTTCGAGGCGGTCTTCTCATCCGAGCAGACCGCGATCACCTGGAGACGGGTGCGCCTGGCCAGCTCCAGGGCGAGGTTCCCGTCAACTGAATCAAGGACGAAACAATAGCCCCTGTCCATCCCCGCGAGCGCGAGAAGTTCACCGACCTCCGCCTCATAGGGGCGCTCCTCGGCCACGGCCGTCCTGCCTGCCGCCGGCTTTCCGGCGCTGGAAAGAGCCGCCCTGGCCGGCCGAAAGCAGTGAATCCTGCCCTTGTCGGTACTGACGAACAGGCTTCCATCGGCAATCGCGAGCGACCAGGCCGCGCCATCCACCGGCGCCTCCCAGAGCTTTTTTCCATCGGCAGCAGAGAACGCCGCCACCCGCCCCCGCCCTCCGGCATAGCGCACCCCCGCGGACCCGATAAGCGAGAGGTTAAAATCCTGTGAGATCGAGCTGAGGTTGGCCGGTACGCCCTTGCCCTTGCGCTTCAAAGCAGCGACGAAGGCCGCCGGGGAGCGGCCCTGGGAAATCGATATCTTTTCACCCTGGCGGGCCAGGTACCCCTGTGGAGAAACCGCAACCTCCTTGCGAGAGACAATCTTCCCGGTGCGGGCATCCAGCGCGCAGTAATAAACTCCCTGCCGGGGAAAGAGGCCGGCGCAGCAGTAGAGACTTCGTCCATCGACCATCACGCTCGACCGAACCGGCCAGACGGAGATGACCCGCCCGTTGCCCGGAACGCGGCGACGGCGGGGAGCCAGCCGGCGTTTCCATTGGAGCCGGCCGGAATCCGCATCCAGGCAATAGACCCGCCCATCATCCGACCCGAAATAGAGCATTCCATCGGAATAAGAAGGCGCGAGCCGTACGGGGCCCTCGGTGAAGAAGCTCCAGCGTTCACGTCCGCTCGCAGCGTCAAGACAGTAGACCTTGTCATCCGCGGAAGAACCGAAATAGATGTTCCCGCCCCCGGCAACCACGTGGAAGGCCCTGTCGTAGGTCACCCTGGCCTTCAGATCCTTCTTGTTGTTCCAGAAGTCCTGTTTTGCAGGAGGAGGCCAGGCCGGCCGGGGCCCCTGGCCCGCCCGGTGGACCCAGGACGGCACCAACGGCGGCTCCAGAACTTCAGGGGTCACCCCGGTACGTTCATTGTCGTGCAGGTAGGTCGGCCAGCCCGGACTGGACTCAACCGAGTCGCGCGCGCCGGGAAAGAGTCCCCGGGTCTCCTCGAAACGTTTTCGCACCTCGTCGCCGTCGAGCGCCCTGGACCACAGGGAGACCTCCCTCAGGCTGCCCGCAAGAGAGTGGAGCTCGTCGTCATCCTGGTAGGCGCCCAAAACAAGAACGCCCTTCGATGGGTAATTGATCGAGCCGGACTGGCTCAGGTCCGAGGCCGCCATGCGTCCATCTACATAGAGCTTCTGCACCTTGCCGTTGTAGGTTCCGACAACGTGATACCAATAGCCTGGCAGGTAGTCGGACGGAGCCTTCAGATAGGTCAGCTTACCATCGCCATCATCACTGCCGACGCTGGAGAGACAGAAAAAGAACCGGCTGCCGTTAATTCCGAGGCACCAGCCCTTCTCGAAGTTGCCGTTATCCTGGATCGCTGAGATGATGCCGCCCCATTCACGCGCCTCGCGTACCCGGACCCAGGCCTCGACGCTGATGGAACTGCCTGGAAGCGCCTTCCCATCCAGCTTCTCGCTGAGCAGGACCCGGCTCTTATCGCCGCTGAGCTCGAGCGACTGGGGCTTGTCTCTTGAGAGCGAGGCCTTACCGAAAATCCGCCCGATGAGCTTCCCGACAGCAGGGCGGACCCGGGAAGAGCGAACCTGCTTGCGGTCGAAGGTCCACCTGCCTGCGGGCGCGTCTCTATCTCCCGCGCCGCACCACGCCGGCATGAAAAAGATGCCCGTGAGGATCGCTGCCGCTATTTTCAGGTTAAAACGCATCTTGAATTCTCCGTCTGCCCCTAAAAATAGCTGCACAGCCGCTCTTTGGCGACAGGCATTTGTCCCTTTTGACCGCCAGCGACAGCGCGGCCTCCATCAGGCGGGCGCGATACGAACGCCGTTCTTTCCCGCGCGTTTGACATCGAGACACATCTGGTCGGCAATCGCCAGCATCTCCTCAGCCTCATCGCAACTCTCCGGAAACGCGGCGCAGCCAATGCTCAGCGTGACATTGCCCGACTCGTCTTCCCCGGGAATGGAGATGTCCGCGGCCGCGAGGCGGATTCTTTCCGCCGTACGTCCCGCGTCTTCGGAGCCGGTCTCCGGCAGGAGAACCGCGAACTCATCGCCGCCAAAACGGCACACCACATCGGCCTGGCGGGTCGTGTCCATCAGCATCCGGCCGACCTTTCTCAACACCGAGTCTCCCTCGACATGCCCGCAGCGATCGTTCACCTGCTTGAAATTGTCCAGGTCGATAATGAGCATGCTGAGCGGATGAGAATACCGCCTGGCCCTGCCCAACTCCTCACCCAGCCGCTCGTTAAAATAGCGTCTGCTGTGAACACCCGTCACCTCATCGATGTTGACGAAGGTCAGGATGCTCTCGAACTCCGCCCGCGCAACCAGCCGGACTCCCTGCAGGATCTTCTCAACGGAGAAGAGATAATCGAGCGCCGCCACCCGGAAACCCACCTCGCGTTCGAGAGTCTTCTCCAGCTCTTTTTTATGCTCAGTAATGGCCGCCCAGATCCGAACAGCCTCTTCAAGCGGGAATCGTCTCCAGGTGAGTTGGAAAAGAAGTTCGACGTAGAGATTGTCATCCGAACAGGAGAGCGCGGATATGATCTTCTGCAGGGCCTCGGGCGAATCCAGGTGCCGGTCCTTACCGAGAATCTCCAGCAGGTCGATCCCCTGCGCCTCCAGTTCCTTGAGCTCCTTTGCGAGTGACATGCAGGACATGATAAGCCCACGATGCCATCTTTTGAAGCACCCCGATTAATCTCCACCGAACAGAAGGCTAACCTCTAAACATAAAAAAACAGCCGGCGCGAACGCCGGCTGCTAACCCAATTCCCTTCCGGGACACTTCACCCCATATACGAGTCCGTCTGCGTCTGCCTCAAAGATCCGCCAGGTAATCCAGCACATCTGCCACAGGGTATGGCTTATCGAAACAGGCGACGGTGCCCTCGTAATCAATCTTCTCTCTGCAGTTGTCTGCGTCCTCACCGCAGACCATCAGTGGAAGCGAGACTCCCTGGCCGGTGAGGTATGAGAAGAACTCGGTACTCTCTTCGTTTATTGTTTCAGCGTGCATGACGATCAGATTCATCATGCGGGTCGACAGGACGGTCTTTCCGACGTCCTTGTTGAGCGCGATCTCCAGCTCAAACCGGTGATTGTCGAACAGGTTCCTCAGCTCGAAGCTGGTTTCCTTGGACTCTCCAAAAATCAAAATCCTGCCGCGATCCATCCTGACACCTCGGGAAATATTCTCTGCGTGAACGCCGCGGAAGCGAAAGACGACTTTCTCACCTCCGCCGGCCCCATCTGTCCGTTACAAACAGGTTCCCATGTATCGGCGGGATCCGGCAGGATCTTCACAGCTTCCTTGCAAAGCTGCATCCGGGGCCGGGGAGGCCACATCCCGGGCAGATATCAGGACCTTGGAATTTCCCGACAGGGTATTCAGGCCGCCTGGTCACAGCCTAGCAAACGCATGACCTGCACCAAGGAGGATCTCAGCTCGCCCCGGTTGATGATTCGATCGACAAAACCGTGCTCGAGCTGGAATTCCGAACTCTGGAAGCCATCTGGTATCTCTGATTTGATCGTCTCTTTGATCACCGTGGGGCCGGCGAAGCCGATCAGGGCTCCTGGCTCAGCGAAGATCACATCTCCGAGAGCCGCAAAGCTCGCCATGCAGCCGCCCATGGTAGGGTTGGTCAGCACCGAGATGAACAGCCCCCCACAGCGGTCCAGCTCAGCCAAAGCGACACTGGTCTTGGCCATCTGCATCAACGAGAGAACCCCCTCATCCATGCGAGCGCCTCCGCCTGAGCCGCTGACGAAAATAAAAGGCTGGGACAACTCCCTCGCCAGGTCGATTCCCCTGCGAATTTTTTCGCCAACCACCGAGCCCATGCTGCCGCGCAGGAATCTCGAGTCGCTCACCCCGAAAACAACAGGAAGCCCATCCATCTTCCCTGTGCCGACCACGCAGGCATCTGAGAGCTTGGTGAACTCCTGGGCGCCCTTCAGCCTGTCTTCATAGGAACGCACGGCGACGAAATCAAGCGGGTCAAGGGGATAGAGCTCGGTAAAGTGTTCCTCAAAGGTACACTCATCGAGAAGCGAATCGATTCGCTCTGTGCTTGAAATCTCGAAATGATAATTACACTCAGGACAGACATTCTGCATCTCTTCGAACTTCGGCTTGTAGACCAGCTTGTTACAGGAGGTGCACTGCATCCAGAGATCAGGCATCTCCTTGCGCTTGCGGTGGCCGCCTGATTTTTTCTCGTTTTCCTCGGGGGTCATTTTCAGCTACCTGCCAGTCTCAAAAGTTCACGAGTCGCCTCGGCCGGATCTTTCGAGCCGAAGATGGCGCTGCCGGCGACAAAGACATCGGCGCCAGCCTCGCGACATTCCACTATGGTGCTACGGTCCACGCCTCCATCAACCTCAATATTTAATTTCTTTGGCTCCGGGAAGGTGTCTACCTCCTGGCGGATCTTCCTGACCTTAGCCAGGTTTTCACTTAGAAAAGCCTGCCCGCCGAAACCGGGATGGACGGTCATGATGACCACCATGTCGAGCCGCGGCAGAAAATCAAAGATCTCCTCCACCGGAGTCTCGGGATTTACCGCCAATCCCTTGCCGACCCCCTTCTCTTCCAGGCGGTCGAGCAACCCGGCAACATCTCCATTCGCCTCGATGTGAAAGCTGATATGGTCGGCTCCGGCATCGACGAAGGAATCGATATACTTCCCCGGGTCAGTGATCATCAGGTGGACATCAAGGGGGAGCGTGGTGACGGCACGCAGGGCCTGGACAACGATCGGCCCCATCGTCAGATTGGGAACGAAGTGCCCGTCCATCACGTCAATGTGAACCTGGGCGGCGCCGGCCTCCTCGACTGTTCGGACCTGCCCCGCGAGCCTCGCGAAATCGGCGGAGAGTATGGATGGTGCAATCCTTGGAGTCATAACGACGGAGTTTAGGTGTACCGGGAAAAGCACGCAAGCTCTGACGAAAAAAAACGAGGCGACCCTGGCGGGTCGCCTCGAGACGACTGAGAGATTGGACGAGTCTGGGCCATCCTCCCTACAGGCCCATGGAAACGGGTTAGCCTGTCAGCTCGGCTGCCGGATTAGCGGCGGCGTCCACCGGAGGAGGAGGCGCCGGAATCAATCGGGCTGCTCGTAGCGTTAGCCTCTGAAGCAGCCGAGAAGCGGATGATACCGGACTGGTCGACAAAGAAGTGCCGATCGCCATCATTGCCTTCACTCACGGGATCGGCCTTGCAGGACCAGGTGCTTCCGTTCTTAGAGTAATCAAAGGTGTAACCGGACTTCTGGCCGCCGCCCAGGACACTGTCGATATACCCGGCGGTGGTAAGACCGTCCAGGTCATCCGAGTAGTTCTGGAAACGGGTACGGTACTGTTCGTTAACCGTCGTGAGGGTCCTCAGCGAGCTGATCGCCGAAGCCTCGTTACCAGCCTTGCGAGCATTCAAGAGGCTCGGGATCGCGATAGCGGCGATAATCGCGATGATCGCCACAACAATCATGAGCTCAATAAGCGTAAAACCTTCTTCTCTGCGCATCGTTTTCATTCTTCACTTCTCCTCTAAAGGACTTCCTTGACCCGTCGAATCCAATTCTCGACGAAATGTTAAACAAACTCTCACGCGCCCTTCCCCCGAGGACGCTGCCAGACCATCTGGCGTCTGCTAACCCAATGGCAAGGAGGGTGCCGAACCGGTGAAGAAATTCCTGGTTATTCGCAAGTAGCTACACCACAAACAAATACAAGAACCTGTTGGAAATGAGCGGCTGGACTCCGTGTCAATAATTGTCACTCCAAGTTGCCAATTACCGGCGCATTTGCCGCTGATCGCCATTAGACGGCGCCCGAATCAGCCATATTGACCCCCCTCTCACTCTGCCCTACACTCTCAAATCAAGTGTTCCTGTCCCGCGTCCGCGCGGAAGACGAGGTTTAGAGAGATCGGTGATGGTGGTCGCGCAAAATAAGGTCTGGAGTTCCTGCGAAATTGACGAGGCTCGTTGCTCGGACCTCTCGCAAGAGGCGAACTGCTCTCCCCAGGTTGCCGCCCTCCTGCTGAGCCGGGGGATCGACAGCGGTGAAAAGGCTCAACGGTTTCTCCATCCCAGGCTCGTCCACCTTCTAGATCCCGGGGTTCTCCCTGAGATTGACAAGGCAGCCGAGAGAATCAACGGTGCCATCGCGCAAAACGAGAGCATCTGCGTTTTTGGAGATTATGACGTAGATGGAGTCACCTCGACCTGCCTGCTGCTCAATTTCTTCCAGCAGGTCGGCAAAGAGGTCGCCTACCGCCTGCCGGACAGGTTCAAGGGCGGCTACGGTCTCAATTGCGATGTGATCAGGGAACTGGCCAGCGCCGGGGTCCAGTTGCTGATCACGGTTGACAACGGATCATCTTCACAGGCAGAGATCGCTCTTGCCGCGGAGCTGGGGATGGACGTCGTCGTTTGTGACCACCACCAGCCCTCGGAAGATTCGCCCAACCCCATCGCCCATGTCAACCCCTGGCTCTCTGACGATGAGAGCGTCTTCAAAGACCTTGCGGGAGTCGGCGTCACCTACAAGCTGGTCTGGGAGCTATGCCGATGTTTCACCCGTCAGAAGAAGCTCTCCGAGGAATTCAGCAACTTCATGCGGGAATGTCTCGGCCTGGCGGCCCTGGGCACCATAGCTGACATGGTGCCCCTCCACGGAGAGAACAGGATCCTCGCCAAGTTTGGCCTCCAGAAGCTGAGGGAGTCCAGGAAACCCGGTATCAGCAAGCTGGTAAACGCCGCGCTCAAGAGAGATGCCTCGCGGGACCACCTCACCAGCGAGGATGTCGGTTTCAGCATTGGGCCAAAGATCAATGCCGCCGGGCGGCTGAGCAACGCGGACTTCGCCCTGCGGCTCCTCATGGCCGAAGATAATGACCAGGCGGATGAATTGATCCAGGTTCTCGACAGGGAAAACAACAAGCGCAAAAAAATCGGCGCGGAGATCTTCGAAGATGTCTGCAATCGCATCGAGACCGCCTACGACCTGGACAAGGAAAAGGTCATCGTCCTGGGAGACGAGGCCTGGCATCCGGGAGTGCTGGGTATCGTCGCCTCGCGGGTCGTCGAAAAATACTACAGGCCGGCATTCCTCTTCTCTATCGAGGAAGGAATCGCCAAGGGATCTGCGAGGTCGATCAAGGGAGTAGAGATGTGCGATGCTCTCGCCGAATGCGGAGACCTCTTTGAGCGCTTTGGCGGCCATGCCATGGCCGCGGGAGGCACCCTCCAGGCCGAGAAGCTGGACGCCCTGCGCGCAGCCCTGAACGAAATCATCGACATCGACCCCTCCGCAATGGTCCCTGAAATAGAATTTGACTGCCAGCTCGAGCTCGAAGAGATCGACAACGTCCTGCTCTCGGAGGTAGCCCGTCTCGAACCCTTTGGCGCCGGTAACTCGGAACCTCTCTTCGCCACGATGGATCTCGAGATTGTCGGCTCGCCGAAGCTGATGGGAAAGGACGGAAGGCACATCTCCTTCCACGTTCGCAAGAAGGCCCGGGGAAAAACAGCGTTCAGAGCTGTGGCGTTTTTTATGGGCGATCGCTGCGAAGAAATCAGCCGGGGAAACCGCGTCTCGCTTCTCTACCGCCCGAGAATTAACTCCTGGCGGGGAAAATCAAAGATCGAGCTCCACATAAAGGACCTGCTGGTCCACGAGAGCTGAACTCGAAGCAAAAAAAAAGAGGGGACGCCGGCCGGCGTCCCCTCGCGATCTTTGATTACTTCAACTTCTCCTCAATGATCGACTGGAACTCTTCGGGAATGACATCCTTCTTCCTGGTATAGAGATCCCGCGCGGTGTCGATATTACCTTCTTCCACGTGAGCCCAGGCGATATAGAACCAGGCAAGTCCCTCGGGAACATCCCCTCCCTTCGCAAGCGCTCTCTCGAACTCGAGCCGGGCCGCTCCCGCATCTCCCTTGAAAAGAAATGTCAATGCGAGGTTGAAGCGCGCCTGCCCGGTATCCTCCTGGGCCAGGGCCTTCTCGAGAACGCCCTGGGCCCGATCCAGCTCATTTCTCTGGATGAGAACGGCTCCGAGGTTCATCTGAGCCGACATGTTGGCGGGATCTTCCGCCAGGGTTTTTTCCAGCAGGCTGAGAACCTTATCCGAATTCGCCTCCGGATCGACGTCGTTCAACAACATGGAAAGCCGGAAGGTCGCCTCTGAATTTTTCGAATCCAGCGAGACCGCCTTGTCATAGTCGCTGATCGCGGCCTGCGCAAGCCCCGCAAGCTCCTCCTGGGCACTCGCTTCAACAGGAGCCCCGGACAGGGAGAGCTCCTGGTAGCGATCCCTCCAGGCCTTCTCCTTCTCAACGGCGGAATCCATCACGATCAGGGATTCCTTGAGGACTCCACCCTCGGTCTTTGCAAAGCCCTCGATCCGGAAGTTGCCGGAAATGTCCTCGCCGACCAGCTCGCCGCCGCGGTAAAGGCTGACCCTGAGAGCGAAATCATCATCAGAAGCATCCGGCAGCACCCACTCAAAGCTAGCCTGGGTCGCGGTTGCCGGTTCCTCCTGGAGAAACTCCCAGGCGCCGGAGTCACCGACTCTGTATTCAAGTTTCATGAGAAGATTCTCAGGTGCTTCAAGCGCGGCCTCCTGCAACGTCCAGGCAATCTGCTGCTTGTCAAAGGCCTGGAATACGCCGCCGCGCGCCATGGTGTCAAGCCGTACCGCACTCTTCAGCCTCCGGGGGCTGAGGAGCCCATGACCGACATTCCCCATGGCATCGCTTGCCGAGACGCGAACCTCGAGCTCAGTCCAGCCCCGCGGGACGTTAAAATGGATCCCATCTTCAGCAAAGGCGAGGTCATCTACAGTGGCCAGTTCGGTCCACTCCTCGTTCTCTTGCGGAGCACGTCCCTCAAGAACCAGGGGGCCCTCGCAATCAGAGGGATCAATCTGGATCTGCAGGGTCGCCGGCAGGCCGGCCACCCAATCCGTCGCCGGATCCCCGATCGCCAGGAGGGGAGCGCTATTGTCGAGCTGGAACATTCCAATGCTCTCGCTCCCGACGCCTGGAGCCGCGGCGACGTTGCCAAGACTGTCCGTAGCCGCAAGATAGAGGTCGAACTTCTTCTCGGCGTTTTCCTGCAGATCAAGCGTGACAGTAAAGATCCCTTCGGAACTCTCTGTGCTGACCCTGGGGGAAGGGACATTATTCCAGAACTCCTCGCCCTCGGCGCGCAGAAAGGCCTGTACGCTTACGGGTTCAGCACAGCCCTCATCCGTGAGTTCGACCTCGAAGCTGAAATGACCGCCCGCAAGCTGCGGCAGCTCTTTACAGGCGACCGTCGGAGCACTGGCGTCAATGCCCAGGAGAGGCCCCTCAAAGCTCAAAGATTCCGCCTCGGTACCTTCATCCGGGTTCGCAGGAGCGCTGACCACAAGCCGCAGCCTGCAATCAGCCAGGGTCATCTCAGGAGCCGTCCACATGATGACGCCTTCCTCTACAAGCGCATCCCCAACCGCTACCCAGGTATCTTCAGCGGGAGAATAAAACTCCAGCATGACCTCGGCCTTCGGGTCGAGTGCCTCAGCGGCAGGCTCTTCGCGAACCTTCCAGGCCACCTCAATTTCAACCCCGGCCAGCAGGCACTCTGTCTCCGGCGAGACGAACTCGAGAGCCGACGGCAGTTCAATAACAACCTCGGGCTCCTCGGGTTCAACGGGAGCCTCCTCCGGCTGGGATTCGTCCGCCGCAGGAGCCGCATCGGGCGTCTCCGCCGTCGCAACGGCTTCGGCCTCAGCGGGCTCGACAGCTTCCGGCGCGGGCGCATCCAGCGATGACACCACGTTGCCGCCTTCGTTGCGGAGAATGAGCGTGTCAAATCCGACGAGCCCGGCAAGGTCCTTCACCGAGGCTCGAACCAGGACCTCGTCCTCAACCCCCTGGGGAAAGAACCAGGAGAAGCTCTGCTCTCCATTGCGAGCGATACGGGTGGTAACCGGCGACCAATTGCCTCCATCATCCAGGCTCCACTCCACCTCGACAGGGCTCTTGCCCAATTGCTGCTCTGATATTTCAAGGGTCAGGCTGAGTCTCGATTTGCCGCTGAAGAAAAAAGTCTTCCCGGCTCCCGTCCACTTGACCACTGGAGGGGTGTTGTCGACACAGAACCAGATCTGCGCATCCTCCGTACCCTGCGGGATGAGAAATTCGCGGTCTCCCTCCAGCACGACAGACACCCTGAACCCGTGAATTCCCTCACCCGGCGCCTCGTAGGTAATCGGCAGGTTCCTGGAAGTGGCCACCTGTCCCCAGGTCCCAGACACGGCATTCTTGAGCCACAGCTTGTAGCTCGTCACCTCCTCGATGTTGATCATTCCCGGGTCGAAGGACGGCTGGACCGCCACCTTCTCATTGGTGGAATAATAATGATCCGCCGCAGGAGCGATCCTGCTGATGACCAGGGGCAGCACCTCCCCCGCTTTTCGAGCCCTCGCTCCGCGTTGACCAGAAGATTTGGGACTGACCTGACATGACGAAGCAGCGACGATTACAAGCGCCATCACAACGCCTGCAAGGGTTCTTACCGAACGAGCTTTCATTACAAAGCCCTCCTCTTGATAACCATGGTCCTGAAGACCGGATCTCTTCACTTCCGGACTTCTAATTTCTCTTCTTCACTTCCGAGGCCCGGCAGAAAGTAGGCCGCCAGACCTACCGCCAACAGCTTGCGCCGCAAGCGGATACAGTTCTCGCCTCCTGCCCGGAAAAACCGGACCAGGGACTTCACTCCCCCGAAGGCGCAGGAATTCTATCGAATTTTATCGGCCCTGTCGTTAACAAAACCGATGGCCCCGGAGAAGATTGAGAAACCGTCTCCTGCCCGTGAAAGGGACTCCAGCGTGCTCTCAGAGGCATCTGGAGGATTTCGAGTCCAGGAAGGCGCCTGCAATCTATGAACAAACCGCTCCGGATGGGGCATCAGACCGAGCACATTACCCTTCTCGTTGCAGATGCCGGCGATATCGAGCACCGAGCCATTGGGGTTGGCCGGATACGCTCCCTCAGCCGCGCCGGGTTCCTGGTCATCTTCCCCTGCGCTGACCCGGTAGGTCAATGCAATCTGACCGTTTTCACGCAACCGGTCAACCATGTCCGGATCGCGGAGAACGAAGCGTCCTTCGCGATGAGCCACCGGTGCCCGCAGGTACCTCGCGCAAGGTTCGCTATGCTCTCCGGAGCAATCGAGAAAAGCGCACTGGTCCGTCTCGACACGCAGATGGATCCAGCGGTCCTCAAACTTTCCGGAGACGTTCTCAATCAGGGATGCGGCCTTGTCCCCCTCCCAACCCGGAAGAATGCCGAGACGAACGAGGACCTGGAATCCGTTGCAGATGCCGATGACGAGCTTGCCCTCATCGACAAACGCGTGCAGGTCATCGGCCAGGCGCGTGCGCAGTTGGTTGGCCAGCACCGTGCCCGCGCCAAGGTCATCTCCGTAAGAAAACCCTCCCGGAATCGCGAGAATATCAAAATTCTCCAGGGCATCCTCTCCCCGGAGCAGACTTCCGACATGCCGGATGCTGACCTCTCCGCCAGCAAGCTTGAAGGCGTGGGCCGTCTCTTCATCGCAGTTTACCCCCGCGGTTCTCAATACGAGGACTTTAGCCATCCCGTTCAACTCCCGGAAATCATCATGACAACATTACACCGCATCAAAAATGAGCGGTTCCTTCCAGACAGTTCTCAATTCTTCAATCGATTCGGAAAGAATATTCTCGGCTCCATCCTTGCCGGCAACCTCGAGAACCCCGCCATCGCAGGTCTCGCCAACCACCGCCGCGGGCAATCCATCAAAGATAGCCAGGAAAGCCTCCTTGTTCTCCTGCGACACCTCGACAAGGTAGCGGCAGTTCGACTCGGAAAAGAGAGCCTGGAGATCGTCCAGGCCGGCATCCTCCGCCGATACCGGCAGCTTCTCGAGCTGAATTTTCGCTCCCACCCCTCCACTGAAGGCCATCTCCGCCGCGGCGACCGCCAACCCTCCTTCGGACAGGTCGTGGCAACTTCGAACCAGGCGCTGTTGAATCGCTCCGTGCATCGCCTGGTGAATCTGTGACGCTTCAGGCGGCAGGCAGGGAACATCCCCCCCACCCCCGGCGAACTTCGCATAGTGACTGCCGCCCATCTCTGCCCGGGTCTCCCCCACCAGCACCAACAGGTTGCCGGGCTCCTTGAGATCCATCGTCACCGAGCAAGAAACATCTTCAACCATCGAGAGCGAAGAGATCAGCAGGCTGGGAGGAATGGAGAGCGTTCCGGATGCTGTCCGGAATTCGTTGTTCAGGCTGTCCTTGCCGGAAACAAAGGGAGTGCCGAGCGCCATGGCCGCATCGTAGCAGCCCCTGGAAGCCTCGACGAGAGAGCCGAGAGTTTCGGGACGAGCGGTATTACCCCAGCAGAAATTATCCAGGATAGCTGTTTTCGAGGGGTTTCCGCCGCAAGCGACAATATTTCGAACAGCCTCGTCGACAGCGGAAACCGCCATCCGATAGGGATCGATATCTCCATAGCGCGGATTCATGCCGCAACCGACGGCGATCCCGCGCAGCGAATCGTAGCGCGGCGTGAAGACGACCCCGTCCCCGGGACCATCCGCGCCAGGCCCCTGCAGAGGCTTGATGATGCTGCGGCCCTGGACCTCGTGGTCATACTGACGAATCACCCATTCCTTCGAGGCTACATTGGGAGCTGCCAGTATCTCCCGCAGCAGCGCCGCGGCCGAGAGGTCTCCGTGCGGCTCGGCGTCTTCCATATCAGGCTTGCGGAAGACAGAGGAAAAGTTCGCCGGCGGCCGGCCGTTGAAAAGGAAGTCGACTCCAAGATCACAGACCTGGTTGCCGTCATAGAAGAGCTCCAGCTTGCCATTGCCGGTAAACTCGCCAATGTCCGTACACTCCACGCCTTCCGATTCGGCCAGGGCTTCGAATTCGGCGTACTTCTCCGGCGCGACAGCGAAGACCATGCGCTCCTGTGCCTCCGAAATCCAGATCTCCCAATAACTCAGGCCTTCGTATTTTAACGGTATCTTTTCGAGATCGACCCGGGCGCCGGTCTCCTCGCCCATCTCTCCCACTGCGCTCGAGAAACCGCCCGCGCCGCAATCGGTCACCGATCTGTAGAGCCCGAGGTCCCTGGCCTTGATCAGAACGTCCAGGAATTTCTTTTCCGTGATGGCGTTGCCGATCTGGACCGCTCCGCTGGAGACGGTCTCGGATTCTTCCGTCAACTCGACGGAAGAAAATGTCGCGCCATGGATTCCGTCGCGGCCGGTACGGCCGCCCAGGGCGACCACGCGGTCCCCGGGATGGACCACCTTCTCAACCATCCCCCGGGGGATCAACCCGATCGACCCGCAATAGACCAACGGGTTGCCGATATACCGCTCATCAAAATAAAGAGCCCCGCTGGCTGTTGGTATGCCCATCCGGTTGCCGTAATCGCGCACACCGGAGACCACCCCTCTCAGCACCCGCAAGGGGTGCAGCGCGCCGGCGGGCAGTTCATCCATGGGAAGATCGGGAGGGCCGAAGCAGAAGACATCCGTATTGACGATCGGCTTGGCGCCCAGCCCCGTTCCCAGGGTGTCCCGCAAAACCCCTCCGATCCCCGTCCCCGCCCCTCCATAAGGCTCGATAGCGGAGGGATGATTGTGGGTCTCCACCTTGAAGGAGATACCGTATTCGTCATCGAAGGCCACGACTCCCGCGTTGTCCTTGAATACCGAGAGGCAGAAGGGAGTCTCCTCCTTCTCCATCAACTCCCTGGTCGCCCGGGCAATCGTGTCCTTGAGAAGATTTTCGTAGGTCACCTTCTCTCCATCGGGCCCCTCATGTTCAATCCTGGCAGTCAGGGTCTTGTGGCAGCAATGCTCACTCCAGGTCTGGGCGATGGTCTCGAGCTCGATGTCAGTCGCCGACCGGCCCTGTGCCTCAAAATGATCCCGGATCGTACGCATCTCATCGAGATTGAGAGAGAGCTGCCCATCTATGCTGAGCTGGACCAGCCCTTCATCGTCGACCCCGGAGAGCTCAACCTCCCCGAGCGAAAACTCGTAGGGGGCCGCGGCGATAAAAGGTGAAGGCACCTCAGTTTCATCCCAGAAAACATCCTCGATGGCCGGGTTGGAGAGAACCTTCTCCCCTACCAGGGCGCGCTGTTCCTCGCCCAGGGAGACCTGGAACCGAACGCGCAACGCCAAGCGTACCGACAATCCGGAAAGCCCCAGATCGTCCAGGCCCTTAAGCAGCGATTCCTCTACCGGCTCCATAACCCCGGTCTTTTTCCGTACCGTGGCCACGTGCCCAGCGACGCCATCGGCCTGCGGATCCGACAATCTCTCTCCATCCCCGAGGTCTCTCAGCTCGCATTCCTGGGTCACGGAGTCACTGAGGAGATGTTCGGCAGCGAGAGCTACCTGGTCATGATCCAACCCTTCTCCGCGCAGGTAAAACAGCGAGCTTACCTTGATGCCTCCATCGCAGCCATCAAGCAGGTCTCCCAGTTGTCCCTGCAACTCGACCGCACGCGGGTCCGCCCCGCAGGCATCTCGCCAATGTACCTCGACCTCCCAGGTTCGCAGGCTCGTCATCAAGATCTCCTCTGGAATAATACGGCGGGATTATACCCCTGTGGTTATTACATGAAAACCCCAAGAGAGGACCATATTCTAAGACATCCAATCTGCTTGCTTTTCATCTCGGGCATACTAGAATGCCGTTTTGGAGGAAAAACTGGTGGGCGTGGAAGCCTGGAAGACTGAGAAACTGAAGAACTGAGGAACGAAAGCTCTATGGCTAAAGCATCCAGTAGCCACCGGCTCGACTTTGAGGCTCCTATCATTGAGCTCGAAAAGAAAATCGAGGAGCTTCGTACCTTTGCCGAATCGACCGAGGTTGACCTCTCGGGCCAGATCGAAAAACTCGTAACCAAGTGCGACGAAAAGAAACGGGCCATCTTCAACAGCCTGACTCCCTGGCAGAAGATCCAGCTGGCGAGGCACCCCCAGCGGCCCCTGACCTCCGATATCGTTACCGCCATCGTCGCTGATTTCATCGAACTTCACGGCGACAAGTCTTTCCGGGACGACCCGGCGATTCTCTGCGGCCTGGGCCGTATCGATGAGCAGCGGGTACTCCTGGTCGGCCACCGAAAGGGCAAAGACACCGCCGAGAAGGTCTCCTGTCACTTCGGGAGCCCTCACCCCGAGGGCTACAAGAAGGCCATGCTCAAGATGAAGCTGGCCGACAAGTTCGGAGTCCCCATCGTGACCTTCATCAATACACCTGGAGCCTATCCCGGAATCGGCGCTGAAGAACGCGGCCAGGCCTTTGTCATCGCGCGTAACCTGATGGACATGGCGACCCTCAAAGTCCCCATTGTCTGCGTAGTCATAGGTGAAGGCGGAAGCGGCGGAGCGCTCGGTATCGGCATAGGAAACCGTATTCTCATGCTCGAGCACTCGTACTATTCGGTCATTTCCCCGGAAGGATGCGCGGCGATCCTCTGGAAAAGCGCCGAGTACAAGGAGCAGGCCGCCAACATCCTCAAGCTCACAGCGGAAGACCTCAGCTCTTTCGGTATTATCGACGAGATCATCCCTGAGCCCCTGGGCGGAGCGCACAGAGACCCTCCCCTGGTTTTTGAGAGGCTTAAGGAGGCGATCCTGAGAAACATCAGGGAGCTGTCCGGCCTCAGCGGCGACGAGTTGGTCAAGGACCGCTACGATAAGTTCTGCAAGATGGGCGAGTTCGAAAAACGGCTGAAAGAAACCGTCGACAGCTGATTCTCGCGCAAACTCGGCATTTCCCGGCGCGGCTTTATCACGGTAGTTGAAAAGGGCGCCAGCATGGTTTTAACTTGAGCCAGAGCGTAAGGAGAAAATTTAACTTTCTCCATGCAAAGACTCCAATGAAGACCCTCCATCACCCGGGTGTTGAAGAAGTGCTTCATAATCATTCACATTAGTGTAAGGACCAAAAAATGGACTCCATTCGTCCAGAAACAAGCTGCGAAACGCCATTTCCAGTGAACCGCCCGGTCAGTCGCGGTATCGGCTACTTCTTCTCCCTGATCTCGCTGGTGCTCTTCGCCCTGGCCCTCGCCCTGCCCATGACCGGTTGCGGAGGCGGAGACTCCGACGACGAAGAAGAGGTCAGAAGCAGCAAAAGAAAAAAGAGCAGAAAGCCGGCCAGGGAGGAAGAAGAAGA
>Ga0163108_10001418_pt1 | contig 17564 bp, 12 predicted proteins | sample Fk1155metaG_FD_109644 | JGI IMG/M metagenome (GOLD analysis project Ga0163108, IMG submission 109644) | Marine microbial communities from the Central Pacific Ocean - Fk160115 155m metaG | ecosystem: Environmental > Aquatic > Marine > Oceanic > Photic zone | place: The Central Pacific Ocean...
CGCATCGGCTTGTTGTAGTCGTGGCCGGACTCGACTGTCACGTGGCGAATCGCATCACCTCGATCGTAGAGATCAAACACTCGCTGCGCGGCGGTCATCGACTTGCGTGCTTCGGCCACCGAGAACTGAATCGCGTCCCGGGTCGCGTTGATCGCCATCAGCCCACGAGGCGCCACCAGCCCCAGCACCTGCCACAACTCGGTGAAGGTCAGGGCTCCTGGTACGAGCTCGCACATGCAACACGCGGCTCCCAGGTAGGCCTGGTAGTTTCCGACCGAGCAGACCGGGACCACGCATTTCAGGCGATCGTCGAGTGCCCCGACGTAAATCGTCTGGTTACCGCCTCCGGAGGTTCCCGTGACCCCGATCCGGCCGGGATCAACGTCGGGACGTGTCTGCAGGTAATCGACCGCCCGCATGTTGTCCCACACCTGCAGGCCGGCCAGCAGTGTCCCCGTCGGCCACAACGTGGCAGCGACCATCTCTCCGTGATACTCGCCCAGCGGGGGCTGCAGTCCCCGTTCGCCGGCCCCGAAGGCGTCGACCGAGAGCACGACAAACCCGAGCCTGGCCAGGCCGATGCAACGGGCCTGGACAACCGGGTCCTGTTTGGCTCCGCTCCAGTGCCCGTGGACACACAGCACCGCCGGATGTCGCCCCCCGGTTGCGGGCACATACGCGTTGGCCGGCATCTCGATCGGCCCCTCCGACGTTGCCCGGGTTCCCAGCACCAGGTGCTCGATCGTGTAGCCGTCCCGCTGCTGCTGTCTCGACTTGCGAACCGACACCGGGGCGGGCTTGTCCGTCGAGAGCCCCAGCGCCTGGACCAGGTTCGACCGGGTCCTGGCCCGCAGTTGCTGCCACTGCTCGACCGACGACGGCACCAGCTCGCCGCGCCGCAGTTCCCGGGCCGAACGGCGAATGAACTCGAGAAAGTCAGTTGAACGGGGAGATTCAGTTCGTGTCATGGCGAGGGTTCCGACCGCGAGATGAAGTTCGGCGGACGGTCATCACTAGATGCCTGTCCGCGTGAAGACATATTCGACCGCCGAGGACATGCCGGCGTCAAACCGATAGCCCTCGAGATCAAATTCCCTGAGATCCTCGACCCGGACCAACCGCTGACCGATGACAAACGACGCCATCAATCCACGGGCCTTCTTGGCCAACGCGGCAATCGTCCGCAGTTCGCCATCGCGTTCTTCCTTGAACGACACGGTCAGGACCTCTGCGGCAAGATGCTCCGGAACAATGGCCTTGAAGTACTCCTTCGACGCCAGGTTGATCAACACGCCACCGGCCTGTTCGAGTTGTTTCTTCAGCAAGCCGGTGATGCGTTCCTTCCAGAAATCGTGAAGTGTTCGTCCCCGTGACGTTTCCAGCTTCATCGCCATTTCCAGGCGATAGGGCTGAATCAGGTCAAGCGGCCGCAGCACGCCGTAGAGTCCCGAGAGAATCCTGAGTGTCTCCTGGGCGAAGACGAAGTCATCGTCTGAGAACTCACATGCGGCGAGCCCGACGTAGGCATTCCCGCGATAGGCGAGCACGGCTGGCCGGGAATTGCCGGGAGAACACCGGCGTTGCCAGTTGGCGTACTGGTCGCAGGTTGCCTGGGCCAGGGCCGGGCTCAGTTTCATCCGTCGGGTAAGTTCGTCCGTCGAGAATTCTCTCAGGATCTTGACCAACTCGGCCGCCTCGTCGAGACAGGCCGGTGTGGAGCGTCGCCGTGTCGACGGATCCGTCTCGAAATCCAGTGTCTTGGCGGGCGAGAGAATCATCAACATTCGGCCGAATCCTTCCTGGCGACTGGGCAAAGCGATTGACACCAACCGTTGTCAGCAAGATGCGCTGCTGACATCCTCTGCCGACTGATCATCGCGGCCGTCACGCGTCCCCGGAATGTCGCCTAGGCAAACAATCCGTCGATCACCTTTCCGTCGGAAAGCTTCGTCGGACGGGGCAAGCGAGGCAGGAAGGTGGTTTCGGCGTCAATTCCCAGGGCGTGGTAGATCGAGGCCCCGAAATCAGCGGGAGACCAGGCCCGGGTCGACGGTGCGGCTCCGTTTCTGTCGGTCGCCCCGATCACGACACCTCCTTTGACCCCGGCCCCGGCCAGCAACACGTTGCCGGCCCTTGGATAGTGATCGCGTCCGGCGGTCTTGTTGATCTTCGGGGTCCGGCCAAACTCGCCCATCGCCACGACAAGCGTGGTGTCCAGCAAGCCGCGTTCCTCGAGGTCGGTCAGCAGCGAGGTCAGGGACATGTCCAGTTGCGGCAGGTTGCCCGGCCCCTTGTAGTTGTGCCAGGTACTCTTCTTGGGAACCGCCGCCGGACGTGACGCGAACGACATCATCGAATCAAACAGCCAGCCGTGGTTGTCCCAGGTCCCGTTGGTCTTGCCCTTGCCGAAAAGGCCACCCTGGACGGCGTGATTGACCGTCACGAACCGCGCACCGGCCTCGATCATACGACGAGCCAGCAAGGCCCGCTGGCCATAGATGTTCAACCCGTATTTCTGCCGAATCGCCAGGGGTTCTTCTTCGAGATTGGCTGCCCGCTGGATGGCTCCGCTGGTCAGCGTCGTCACCGCCTCTTGATACAGGTCGTCGTGGACTGTCAACGAGGTGCTGCTTTCGGCGGCCAACCGGCCAAGATTGTCGATCTGGTCGAGCAGGCTGCGACGGGTCTCGAAACGATCGCGGGGAAGACGCAACCCGTCGATCTTGAAGTCTCGCGAATTGGGGTCACCGCCGATGTCGAAGGCCGCATAGGCCGGTCCCAGGAACCCGGTCGGCGACGTGTAGCGGGCTGCAACCGGCACGCCGACATAGGACGGAATGCCCGGCCGTCGGCCGCCCAGCAGCGTGCTCGCGATGCAGCCGAAGTTGGGATAAAACTGCTGCCCGCTGACCCGCGGCGAAACACCACTCATGACATGCTTGGACGCATCTCCGTGACTCCCGCTGTTGCCCTTCCACGAGCGAACGATCGCCACCTTGTCCATCATCTGCGCCAGCAGTGGCATCTTCTCGGTGATGAACGTACCCGGCACGTTGGTCGACTGTGGATTCCACAGGCCACGGATTCCCACCGGCGCGTCGGGCTTGGGGTCCCACGATTCGAAATGACTGATTCCACCGGCCAGGAACAGGAAGAGGCACGAGTACTCGCGACGATCCGGGAGAACCTGTCCGGCACGGGCCGCGGCAAGATAAGACGGCAGCGAGAGACCGAAGAGGCCGGTCCCCACCTGCAACGCCGCCCGTCGGTCGAGATGCTCAGCCATCATGGCGTCATCGTGCCCCATCGAATCGGTCTCCGGTTCATCGATCGCAACTACTGAGAACAGATTAACCATCAAGACCCCCCTTCGACAACCGGAATCGGCGTCGCCGGATTCCTTGAGGCACCGGGTTGTTGGTAGTATGGGCCGCCCCCTGCCAACAATCGCACTCACAGGAATTTATCGTCTGCAGATGGGCCGAATCACTCACTTTGTTTCAGCGAGTCATCACATGCAAATCTCTTTTACCCGCTCACTGCTGCTGCTGCTGCTGACACTGACGATCCCGGCCCGGGCTGACGGCCCGTTTCCGCCCCACAAGGTGGTCGCCAATGTCTATTACGTCGGCAGCAACGACCTGGCGATCTACCTGGTAACAACGCCCAAGGGTCACATGCTGATCAACACGGGTTTCGCAGAAACCGTCCCGCTGATCCGGGCCTCGGTCCAGGCCCTGGGATTCAAGATGAGCGACATCAAGATCATCCTGGCCAGCCACGCGCATTCCGACCACGTCGCCGGCCACGCACGGGCCCGCGAACTGACCGGCGCCAAGGTGTACGTCATGACCGGTGACGAGAAGGTGATCTCGCAGGGCGGCAAGGGACAGTACCTTTATACCGACAGCCGCTGGACCCCCTGCCCCGTCGACAAGATCCTCAAGGACGGCCAGAAAGTGAAACTGGGCGGCACAACACTGATCGCCCGTCGAACTCCCGGCCATACCCGTGGTTGCACAACCTGGGTCACAACGGTCAAGGACAAGGGCACATCACGGCAGGTGGTTGTCGTCGGCAGCCCAAACGTCAACCCGGGTTTCCAACTGGTCAAGAACACGTCGTACCCGGAAATCGCCGGAGACTTTGCCACGACATTCCGGATCCTGAAGTCCCTCAAGTGCGACTACTTCCTCGGTGCTCATGGCAACTACTACGGCATGCACGCGAAATACGAACAATTCAAGAAAGGCGCCAAGACCAGTCCTTTCATCGACCCGGCCGGATATCGCAACTACATCGAGCTCAAGGAAAAAGCCTATATCGAGAAACTCGCCGCACAGAAGAAGGCTGCCAGGTAATCAGCCTGTGGCGACGTCGACACATCGGCAGCTCCAAATGTGATTTCGGGAGGAACCGCGATCGGCTATACTGCCGATACGGAGAGTGGACACGTTTGACAGACCGCGTGGTAGTGAAGCTGATGCACAAGAATTCGGTCGATTGCCAGGGGCCATTGGCCCGCCGCGAATTCATGCAGGTCGGTGCGTTGGCGCTGGGCGGGCTGACGTTGTCACAGGTAATGGCCGGTCGTGCAGCCTCCGGAAACCGTTCAAAGCGAACATCCGTCATCATGCTCTATCAGCATGGTGGGGCCTCCCAGTTCGAGACCTACGACCTCAAGCCCGACGCGCCCACGGCGATCAGGAGCCAGTTTGCACCGATCGCGACGAAGGTCCCGGGGATGGATCTCTGCGAGCACTTTCCGCTACAGGCAGCACTGGCCGACAAGCTCTCGATCGTACGTTCCCTGCATCACGACATGAGCAGCCACAGCGACGGTGGCATCATCGTGCTGACCGGCAAGCGACCGCTCGTGGCCGATCCGACGTCGCAATCCAAGAGCGACCATCCGGACTTCGGGTCGGTGGCCAGCAAGTCCCTGGGTCCCGGTCCCAACGTGATGCCGCCCTACGTGGCCCTGCCGCGGAAGCCCTACATGACCCGGCCCGCCTATCTCGGCCTGCACCACGGGGCCTTCGAGGTGGGCGACCCCAGTGCCAAGGGTTTTCGGGCCCCTCATGCCGGTCTGGCCGTCGGCCAGGACGGCAAGAAGTTGGCCGACCGCCGATCACTGCTCAAACAACTCGATCGGATCCGCCACACCGCGGATCTTCGCGGCAACCTCGCCGGGACCGATGAATTTCGTGACCTGGCCTTCGAGATGCTGACCAGTCCCGAATCCGCCCGGGCCTTTGACATCTCCAGCGAACCCGACACGCTCCGCGACCGGTACGGCCGCAACCTGTGGGGCCAGTCATGCCTGCTGGCCCGCCGGTTGGCACAGGCCGGCAGCGCGGTGATCAACATCTACTTCAACACGCCCAGGACCGGTCCCGAGTTCACCAACTGGGATGATCATCCAGGCAATGCCGGCCGAGAAGGCCACTTCGCCAAATTCATGAAGATCCGATTGCCCTACATGGACCAGGCCCTGGGCACGCTGATTGACGACATTTTCGAGAAGGGTCTCCAGGAACAGATCCTGGTCGTCGTCGTCGGAGAGTTCGGACGGACACCGGTGATGCGGTATGGGGTTCCCAATCGCTCCTACGGTCGTGACCACTGGCCCCAGGCGTATTCGGCCCTGCTGGCCGGCGGCACGCTGAGGATGGGACAGGTCGTCGGTGCAACCAACAGCAAGTCGGAGTACCCGACACAGAGTCCCTACAGGCCCCAGGACCTGCTGGCGACGGTTTACCGGCACCTGGGCATCGACCACGCCCAGGCCTTCAGCGACTTCCAGGGCCGACCCGTCCACATCCTGGGCGATGCCCGACCGATTGCCGAGTTGATTTGATCCTCCGCGGGCCACGATCGTGATCTTCCCCCGCTGCACCTGGAACCACCCGATCCTGAAGCCGGGGTTCCTCCGACTGCTGCCGGTCGTGATCGCATTCACTCTTTCGCTGCCACAACCCCTGCGGGCCGTCGAGATCCCGTACCCGTTCGTCAGCGGGTTCGAACGATTTGTCCGTCCCGGTGATCTGTCGATCGAACGGGGCGGCCGGTTACTGATCGGTGAACTGGGTTGCGGGGCTTGCCATCTTTCCCGACCAGGTCAACCCGCACCCAAACCCGGACCGCGACTCGATGCCGCCGGCAGACGACTCCAACACCGCTGGCTGGCACGTTACCTGGCCGACCCGGCAGCGACCGATCCGGGGACCACGATGCCCGACGTGCTCCACGGGCTGAAGGCCAACGAGAAGGTCCCGACCATCGAGGCTCTGGTCGCTTTCCTGTCGACCCGCCGTGAGGCTTTCCCGCCATTGAAATCGACCGCATCCAAGCCGATCGCTCCCCGGTTCTGGGACAAGGGGGATCGAGAACGTGGCCGGGTGCTGTTTCACCAGGTCGGTTGCGTCGCCTGCCATGAACCAGCGAGCGATTACCGGACCACGCCCAAGCCGGCCTCGGAACTGGAGAAACTGCTGCGACAGCTCGACCCCGAGGAACTCAAGGAACTCGGCCTCGACGCCGCCGCCCGCCCGTTCGCATCGGTTCCTCACGGCGACCTTCCTGCCAAGTTCCCCCGCGAGGCACTCGCCCATTTCCTGCTCAATCCTGAAAGCGTGCGTCCTGCCGGTCGGATGCCGAGTCTGAAACTCGATCCGGCCGAGTCGGCCGACCTGGTCGCTTATCTCCGGCCGGCCTCTCCCTCCCCAGCGGCACCGGCCCCGCCCGCTCGTGAACTGGTCGAACGGGGCCGTGGACTGTTTGTCAGCCTGCAGTGTGCCAACTGTCATTCCGGCGGCGTTGGCATCAAGGCCACTCGTTTTGCTCGGCGGTTCGAGCAGTTGAATCCCAAGGCCATCGGTTCTTGCCTGGGCAACCCGTCGGACCGGCAGCCTCGTTACCGGATCGACAAGTTCCAGCGCAAGGCACTGACGGCGGCGATGCTCAAGCCGGCCCTGCCGGTGGCGGTGTCACTCGAGCAAGACTTCCTGACGATGAACTGTTACGCCTGTCACGTCCGCAACAGGAAAGGCGGTGTCGGCCCGCGTCGCCGGGTGTATTTCGAGACAGCCGGTCACGTTGACCTGGGCGACGAGGGAAGATTGCCGCCCCCGCTGGATGGCGTCGGCCGCAAGCTGAAAACCGGCTGGTTGTCCAAGGTCCTGGACGGAACCGGCGACGTCCGGCCGTACATGCTTGCCCGCATGCCGCGATTTCCCGCGCACACCGGCGTCGCGATCCCCAAGAAATTGCTGTCAGCCGACCGAAAGACCGTAACAACGGTTGCCGGGATCTTCGGAAACCTCAAGAACCTGCCTGCTGCCGGACGGACGCTGACCGACCGTGGTTGTGTTCAATGCCATCCGATTCGCGGCGAACGACTGCCGGGCGTAGTCGGCATCGATCTGGCCGGGACCACCGAACGGATTCAGCCCGACTGGATGCGCGAGTTTCTGTTCGATCCCGCCGGCCGAAAGACACGCACACGGATGCCGACGTTCTTCCCCAAGGGAAAAAGTAATAGCCCCGACGTTCTCCAAGGCAATGTCGACCGCCAACTCGCCGCGCTCTGGGCCTACATGGCCGACATCGGTCGCCAACCGTTGCCCGAAAAGATCGTGCGAAACCGGGTCGACAACTACGAACTGGTGCCCAAGAAGCGGCCCCTGCTGTTGCGGACATTCATGCAGCAGGTCGGTCAGCACGCAATTGCCGTGGGCTTCCCTGAGAAAATCCACTTCGCCTTCGATGCCCGGGGAGGGACAATCGTTCAGGCGTGGCGAGGCCGGTTCCTGGATGCCCACGCCACCTGGTTCAACCGGTTCATCCCGCCCGCAGCTCCCCTGGGCGTGGACATCATCGGCTTGCCCGGCGGGCTGATCGTCTCGCCGCTGCAAAACGGCGGCGATCCCTGGCCGACCGCCGACGCGCCCGCAACACTCTACCGCTTTCGCGGGTTCCGCCTCGACAAGGCCGGCGTACCGACCTTTCTCTACTCCGTTGGCGACCTGCAGATCCAGGATCGGCTCGAGCCGCAACGAAACCGGGGCCTGCGTCGTCGGCTGACAATCACCACCGCGGCAGCAGCCGATCCGGATCGTCCGACCGCCTGGGTCCGCGCCCACCTGGGCAAGACACTCAAGCCCCGTGGCCGACGAGAATACGTCAACGAGGCAGGTCTCGCCGTGAGCATCCCCGGTGACCTCACCGGCGCGGCACGTCTCCTCAACGACAAGCAGCAGTCGGAATGGCGTATCCCACTGGTGATCACACGATCCAAGACACTGGAGATCGTGTACCGATGGTAATCACCCGGCTCATCCGCAATCTCGTCGCATCCACCGCGGTGTTGGCAACGCTGGCAACTTCCTCGCGTGCCGCCGACGAACGCGACTATTACCGCCTGGTCAGCATCATCACTTCGAAGGCCCCGACCGGCTCTCGGGCAAAATTCTGGAAGCCGCCACCAAAGGACCTGGTTCTCGAGGTCAGCGGCATGGCCGTACTCGATGACAAGCGATTGGCCGTAACGATCCGCAAGGGCGAAGTCTGGTTCCTGGGCGGCGTCTACGACGATCCGCCCGGCAGCCTCACTTACAAGCGGTTTGCCCACGCACTGCATGAACCGCTGGGGCTGCTCAAACACGGCGACGGGTTCTATACGGCTCAGCGAACCGAGCTGACCAAGCTCAGAGACATCGACGGTGACGATGTTGCCGACGAGTACCTGAGCATCGCCAACGGCTGGGGCGTGACCGGCAATTACCACGAGTATGCCTATGGCCCGAAACTCGGCCGCGACGGCAACCTCTGGCTGACACTCAACATCGGCATGGGATTCAAGGGGGACCAGCGGACCCGGATGGTCCGCAACAAGGGCCTGGGCGTCGCCCAGGCCCGCTGGCGAGGCTGGGGAGTAAAAATCACGCCGCAAGGAAAGCTGATCCCCGTGTGTGCCGGCATGCGTTCACCAAGCGGACTGGGAGCCAACCGTGCCGGCGACATGTTTTACACCGATCAACAGGGCAACTGGGTTGGCACCAACTCGTTGCACCACATGCGAAGCGGGGCGTTTTTCCACCATCCCGAGGCACTGGCCTCGATGGATCTGCCGGGGTCGCCGTTGAGAAACATCACCGAAATTCCCAATGGCCTTCCCTTCCCTGAAGCCGCGCGCCGATTGCCGGCGTTGAAGCCTCCCGCCGTCTGGTTCCCCTACAAGAAGGTTGGGCAATCTGCGACCGACATCGTCCTGGACAACAGCCGTGGACGTTTCGGCCCCTTTGATGGCCAGTTGTTCGTCGGGGAATTCACCCTGGCGTCGATCAGCCGCGTCTTCCTCGAGAAGATCGACGGGCAATACCAGGGCGCCTGTTTCCCGTTCCGGGAGGGGATGGCATCGGCGGTGATTCGACTGGCCCAGGGAACCGACGGAAGCCTGTTTGCCGGCTTGAGCAACCGTGGCTGGAGCAGTCTCGGCACGGCCTCTTACGGCCTGCAGCGATTGGTCTGGAGCGGGAAGATGCCGTTCGAAATCAAGGAACTGCGGGCCCGGCCCGATGGGTTTGAACTGGTGCTGACCAAGCCGGTCGATTCGTCCACGGCCGCCGACACATCGTCGTTTGCGGTCAACAGCTACACCTACACCTACCACGCAACCTACGGCAGTAACGAGATCCTGAAGAAAGACCTGGTGATTCAGTCGGCAACCGTCTCGGCCGACGGGTACCGGATCCGGCTCAAGATCGATGGATTGCGGCAGATGTACGTCCACGAGATCCATGCGCCGGGTCTGCGGAGCCGCGACGGCCTGCCGTTGCTGCACCCGGCGGGTTACTACACGCTCAACCGGATCCCCCGAGCCCGATAAACTGTCCCTGACGAGTCAGATGCTCATGACAACCCGCCCCCTGCCGATGATTGCCCTGCTCTGCCTCGCCGGGTTGTCCGGAGCGGCAGTACAGGCTGCGGAACGTCCGAATATTCTCTTCTGCATCGCTGACGACTGGGGCTGGCCCGATGCCGGAATCTACGGGAACCGCGTCATCAAGACACCGGCCTTCGACCGCCTGGCCCGCGAGGGCGTTTTGTTCGAGAACGCCTTTGTCAGTTCGCCCTCCTGTACGCCGTCGCGCAACGCGTTGTTGACCGGCCAGTATCACTGGCGTCTTGAACACGGCGGCAACCTCTGGAGCACGCTGCACCCGAAATTCCCCGTGTTCCCACTGCTGTTGCGAGATGCGGGTTATGCGATCGGGCACTGGCGCAAGGCGTGGGGACCCGGCAACTTTCGCGCCCTGGGTCGCCAGGAAGACCCGGTCGGGCCTTCGTATCGCGGCTTCAAAGATTTCCTTGCCAAGCGACCGGGGAAGCAGCCGTTTTGTTTCTGGCTGGGCGCTTTCGATCCTCATCGACCCTACAAGCCCGGCAGCGGCGCGGGCTCCGGTATTCCCGTCGACACGATCGTTCCCCCGGCCGACCTGCCCAACCATCCCACGATTCGCAATGACATTGCCGATTACTATTTCGAAGTTCAACGGTTCGACCGGGATGTCGCCGAGGCGATCGGGTTGCTCGAGGTCTCCGGGGAACTGGAGAACACGATCATCGTGATGACCGGTGATCACGGCATGCCCTTCCCTCGCCACAAGTGCCATCTCTACGATTCGGGAACGCATGTCCCGCTGGCGATCCGCTGGGGCCGATCGGTCAAGGCCGGCCGCCGCGTCACCGACTTCGTCTCCCTGGCCGACCTGGCCCCCACGTTTCTCGATGTCGCCGGCGTCGCGATCCCCCAGCAAATGACCGCCCGGTCGATCGTGCCCCTGCTGAGATCAGGCAAGAGTGGCCGGATCAATCCCCGCCGTGACCATGTGCTCACCGGCCGTGAGCGGCACACCGTCGCCCAGGATCCTCCCAGCACGGGAGGCTATCCCATGCGGGCCATTCGAACCGATGGTTTTCTCTACATCCGCAACTTCGCCGTTGACCGCTGGCCCACGGGAGGACCGGCCCGCAACTACCGCGACTGCGACGGTGGACCATCAAAGACGTTTCTGCTCAAGAACAGAGACAAGCCGGCGATTCGGCCATTCTTCGAGATGGCCTTCGCCAAGCGGCCCGCCGAAGAACTTTACGACCTCCAGAACGACCCGCACCAGTTGAAGAACGTCGCGGCACAGGCCGGATTCTCCGACATCCGATCACGACTCAGTCGCCGGTTGCTCACCGCCCTCAAGGCATCCCGTGACCCGCGGGTGACCAGCGGCGGAGAAAACTTCGACCGCTACCCGTACCTCGGCCGGACCTCACCCCGCAAGACCAAGCGTAAGAGCAAACGCAAGAAAAAGCGGTCCTGAGGCAGTGACGCTACCGGCCGGTGGTCCGCCTGAGACAATACAACGATTCCTGCCGTTTGCCTTCGACCATGTCGGCGACACGCAAGAAGATCTCGCCACCACAGATCGTCGGAGAGGCGAAGACGATCGTGCCCAGCTGATTCTTCGCGACCAGCTGAAAGCCCTTCGGCGAAGCCTGGTAGACCCACGCCGTTCCGAGTTCGTTGATGGCGTAGATCTTGCCGTCGACCAGCGTGGGCGAGGCGCTGATGGGTGCCCGCAGGCGATGACGCCAGACCTCTTTACCAGTCCCGGCCTGCCAGCACAGGGCAAACCCCCGGTCGTTGAGAGCGTAGACATGGCCATCATGGACCAGCATCGACTGCTCGTGGATCCGGTGAGTGTTCTTCCAGACAACCTCACCTGAACCGTCGGCCCGCACCCCCGCCGTGCTGCCCTCGGGAAACCCACCGGCGGCAAACACCATCTCACCCGCCCAGACGGGCGTTCCGGAGGTCTGCATCGAGAGAGCCGGTGATTTCCAGAGCAGCTTGCCATTGGCCGGATCGTAGCCGGCGACCATCTTCAAGCCCCCGATCAATACCTGGTCCCGACCGGCCACGCGGCCGACGATCGGTGAAGCGTAATTTGACATCGCGGGACGCTGCGTCGACCAGATCGTCTTGCCATTGTCGCGATCCAACGCCATGACGGTACTGCCGGTTTCGCAATCACAGGCGATGATCACCGTGTCCCCCCAGAGAACCGGTGAAGCCGCGTAACCATTGGAGTACTTCTTCTCCAGGAATGGCGAAGCGGTCTTCTTCCAGATCGTCTTGCCGTCGAGATCCAGCACGGTCAGCTGGACGGCATCGTTGTTGCAGAACAGGACAAACAACCGCCCCCGGTCACTGGCGATCGTGCTGGTGGCGTGCGTGTTCTTCGGATTGACCTTCTTGGTCAGGTTGCCGCGATTGAGTTCCCGGTTCCAGAGCAGCTTGCCGGTCTTGCGATCGAAGCAAAGCACCGACTGCGTCAGCAGGGTCTCGTCGGCCGTCTGCAGAAAAACACGGCCACCGACGACAATCGGCGTGGAATGCCCACGGCCGGGAACCGCGGTCTTCCAGGCGACGTTTTTCGTCTCGCTCCACTCGACCGGTACCCGCTGGCCCGACTCGGCCACGCCGTTGAAATTCGGACCCCGCCACCAGGGCCAATCACCTGAAGCGGCCTTGGGAACCTGGCCGGAAACCGTCGTGACCCCCAGGCAGATCGCCAGCAACCATCCACCCAAAACCTCCCCCTGTCTCATCAGACCGCTCCATCCATCCGCCGGGACCCTGGAATCCAACCGGCCGATTGTAGCCGGAACGACCCATCGAGTTCCTGCCCGACGGATGGCGAGAATGGCCAACCCGTGTCTCAGCGAGAACTTCTGCCGCGGCCGACCACCTGTCCCGTGCGATTATAGATCGTGGTCCGTCCGCCCGTCGTGCGACTGTAACCGGTCCGGCGACCACTGCGGTCATGGAAAGTCGTCCGGTTTCCAGACACACGACTGGTCCCGGTTCGTCGACCGCTGCGATCATAAAACGTCGTTCGCTGACCGGATGTGACACTGCGGCCAACCGTCCGGCCGCTGCGATCGGTCACCGTCGAACGGTTTCCCTGTTTGCGAACGGTGGCGGTCGAGCGCCCCGATCGATCCGTGAACCGGGTCCGGTTCCCCGAGGTCCGGCTGCGAGCGACCGTTCGTCCCGATCGATCCGTGAAGGTTGTTCGCGATGGCGACTTCGAACCCACACCACGTTGCCACCAGGAGGGAGGAATTGCTCCCTGGACCGGCAGTCCCGTCAACTCCAGAGCAACCGCGCACAAGACACCAAGACTCACCATTTTCCACATCATTTCACTCCTTCGTCGTCTGTAGGAAATTCCACTTGCTCCAGGATCGCATTTCACGTTCCGGATCCGGAAAAACCGATCGACAGCGAAAATCCCGACCTCAAAGAGAGCGACTTTCCCTGGTCCTGTCATCAGATCATCGACGACTGTCATCCTAATGAGCACATTCGACAGGCCTGGCTGGCGTCGGCACGCTGTGCACGCGGGAAACCGCAATTCTGGTTTGCCGGTGTGATAAGATGACGCGATGCCTGTCCGTGACCGTCCGCCGCATTGGACTCTGTGTCGCCTTCGCCTGATCCCGGTCGCCGCTTGCCTGCTGGTCCTGCAGGCAACGACGCTGCTACTGGCCGACGACACGACCCTGCTCAAGCGTCGTTATGACGAGACCTGCTTCCTGGTCACGCACAATGCGATGTCCAATCGTGCCCAGGGCTGGCTGTTCCCTAATCAGAATTTCGGACTGAGTCGTCAACTCAAGGACGGGGTCCGGGGGCTGATGCTTGATGTGCACCTGGTCGACGGTCGTCCGTTCCTGGTCCACGGCAAGCCCTTCCTGGGCAAGCGGCCGCTGGTCGACGGTCTCAAGGAGATCGGGAAGTTCCTGAATTCCTCGCCGCAGGCTGTCATCACGATCGTCTTCGAATCCTACGTGGACGGAAAGATGATACAGCACGCGTTCCGGTCGGCTGGCTTACTCGAAAGCCTTCATCACCAGCGTGCCGCCGAGCCGTGGCCGAGGCTGCAGCAGATGATCACGGCCAACCGACGCCTGGTGGTTTTCACCGATCGCGACGGTGGCCAGTGGCCGGGTTACCACGACGTCTGGAAGTTCTGCTGGGAAACTCATTTCTCGATTCGCCGGGCCGAGGAATTCAGCTTCCGCCGCAATCGCGGCCGTTCCTCGAACGGGCTGCTGATCCTCAACCACTTTCTGACCCGGACCTTCGGCAGCGCCACGCTGGCCGGGCAGGCCAACACCGAGGCGGTCCTGGGACCGCGTGTCCGCCAGTGCCGGGCCAGGACCGGTCGGGTCCCGAATTTTGTTGTCGTGGACTTCTACGACATCGGCGACGCGCGGCGAATCGTCAAGCGGTTCAATCACCGCGACTAGTACAGCCGCTTCCGGTAGGCCTCGTCGATCGACTGATCGAGTTCTTCGGCGGTTTGCCCGGTCTGCGTCTGGTCGGCGAGCATCTGCCCGAAACTGGGCAAATCGCCGGCCGACACTCGAAACGACTCGTCCCAGAGTCTTCCTCGCTTGACGGCCTTGCCGCATTGCAGGCAAGCCTGTTCAACATGCACCAGTATTCCCACTCGGGGTATCTGTCCGTCGATGCTGCAGGCGGCAAGCCGTGGGTCATCGCAAATCAACTCGGCAGTCCCCATCACGCGAAGCGTCTCGGGTATTCCCGGAACAAGAAACAGCAGTGCGATTTCGGGCTGACCGGTGAGGTTGCCCAGGGTGTCGAGCCGGTTGTTGCCCCGGCGATCCGGTAGCAACAGGCTCCCCGGATCCAGCACAACCACCGATCCGGGTGGGTCACCGCGGGGCGAAATATCCAGGCGACCATCCTGGTTCCGAGTCGCCACGCAGACAAAAGACGACCGGGCAATCATCGCCTGGCAGTGGCAATCAAGCGCTGCCAAGAATTTCTGCTGCGACAGCAACGACGGATCGCTATAGAATTCGCGCAGCTGCTGTTCGCTCTCGATCCTGCTGGAGGATTCGGGCTGATGAGAATCGTTGGTCATTTCAACCAGTACGAGAAGAAGTCGGCATTGTGGATCTGGAACCGCAAACGGATCGGTTCGGTCGATGGAGCACGCCCGTCCTGGCCCGGCCAGGTGACGGCGACGTCGGTCTGATCTCCCGAGACGACCGACGAGGCCTGGAATCCCTTGACCGGGTTTCCCTGAAGATCCAGAACCGTCACCTTCACCTGCCCCGTCGTGGCCGCCACGTTGACGTGCAACCGACGTCCTTTGGGCCAGCGAAAGGCCTGGGTTTCCAGGATACCGGTCGCGTCGGCTGCGTGCATTGAAACGAACCCGTCCCGACGGAGAGTGGCGACACCAATCGACGACTCGCCGTACTCGGGAACTTCCCGTCTGTTCGGTCGCGGCTGTTCGTGATCAAAGGACAACGCCGAGTAGAAGATGAAAACGGTATCATCCTTTACCTGCAGCGGCTGCGATGCCGTGAAGAGACAACCTCCATCCCAACTGCCACGGGGTCCGTTGGGGATCCACGTCCGACGATCGGCAACCCGCTGCCAGCGAATTCCGTCACGACTGGTTGCCAGTTGCACGTCGATCCGGTTGGTACCGTTTTCGCGGAACATCCAGGGCAACCCGACGTAGACTCCCTCATAGATGGTCGTCCCCATTCCGTAAAACTGTGTCCCGGGGCCGTCCCTGGCATCGGTGGCGAAGACCAACCGGGAGGGCGACCAGTTGATGAAGTCGCGACTTTCGGAGCGGGCGATCCGGCGTCCGCCCGCTCCAAACCGGCCGTAAGCGACAAACATCCTGCGGAACGGATCCCACAGGGTCTGGTGGCCGGTGTCGCTGGCCTGGCCGATCACCGGGTTGCCCGGATGGTTGGTCCAGGTCTTACCGTCGGAAGAAAAACTGACGGACATGGCGCTGATGTCGACCGCCACGGGGATGTTGTGCGGGCTGCGAACAGAGTGTTCCCAGTAAAAGGCCTTGTAGCGGCGACGCGGGTCGGGATCGCGCGGGTCGTGGACGACGGCCACCCCCTCGGCGTTCTCGCGGGAAAAACGGCAGAGGTTGTTGTGACGCGACCCGTTGAAACTGACCAGGCCCAGGTCCGGCAGCGTCCAGTTCAGCCCGTCACGACTCTCGGCGTAGGCAAGCATCTGGAAGTTGGGGATCCGCGGCCGACCCTCCAGCGAAATCGCCGCCTCGTCGGGAAACCGCGCCCCGGCCAGGTACCACATCTTGAAGAGCTGCTGTTCGGGGACATAGAGGACCGTCCCGTACAACTGGGCCCGGAACTTCTGCCAGGGGCGCTGGTGATGACGAACCACGGGATTGCGAGCATATTTTTTCGGCTGGTGCAGAACCCGGGACAGACCACTGGATTTTGCGACCATGATGTCGTCGAGAAACAACTGGCGATATCCCAGCGCGACCCGCCGCGAGGCCTCGCGTGCCAACGGGCTGACAACACGTCGGCCGCCGCGATTGACGTTCCAGGCCACGCTGTCGACGGTGTGGTTGCCCGATCGAAACTCAAACGACAGCGACACGTCCTTTCCGTCAAACCGGCGTTCCCCCTTCAGCGTGCCGACCCGCTTCCCGTTGATCGTCAACGTGAAACGGTAGTCGTCATTCCCGTCGGTCACCCAACCAACGGTGAAGCGGTTCACTCGACGCGCATCGAAGCCGTCCAACGCCGACAGGTCGACAAAACTGTCGGGACGATCTGGCCCCATTCCCCCGGCGACACCGACCAGCAGCAGGTCGGGTTTGTTCGCACGGTGAAGAGGATGCAGCCTCAGCCGACGGCCCTGGGTGTGGATTGTCAGCCCATCGGCACGCGAGTTGTCGGAACAATCAGTTCCCCATTCGAAGCGAACCTCGTTGTGCTGTCCCTGGGTCTGCCCATGAGTACCCAACCCCAGTCGACGGCAGAAATCAACGGGCCGCCGGACCACCCATCGCCCGTTTTCGATCGACTCGCTGGCCGTGCCGGACGTCTTTCGCCACGCCGGGCTGGCCTTGCCGGGCAACAGGCTGGCATCCCACGAACCGCTCCGACCCGGCTCGTCGGCTGCCGCGTGTGCCCCTGCGACAGCAAGCCATAACATCACCATCATCGAGGACAAGCAACCAACCCATCCTTGGCATTTACGGTAAGGAGGCTTATCGTCAGACATCAGCCGGGCCTCTGCCCCAGTCATTCCCACAACCTCCACAGGCTACCCGGACCAACGTCCACTGGACAGTTGACCGCGGAGTTTCCTGCAACAACCCCGGATACTTCCAGGGAAAGCCGACGATCAAATGACCGCCGCAGGCATCCTCGAGACAGTCAACGCCGGCGATCGACCGGGCTGTGAGGCGGTGGCAGAACCTCGGCGCGAGAACCCCCAATGTCTCTGCTGAGTCTTCGCGGCCTCGGTTTCACCTACGGTGGCGAACCCCTGATCGACGGCATCGACCTGGAGGTGGTCCGTGGCGAACGGATCGGGCTGCTCGGCCGCAACGGCAGCGGCAAGTCAACACTGATGAAACTGATCGCCGGCGAACTCGACGCCGACGAGGGCGAAG
>Ga0163108_10001421_pt1 | contig 17535 bp, 13 predicted proteins | sample Fk1155metaG_FD_109644 | JGI IMG/M metagenome (GOLD analysis project Ga0163108, IMG submission 109644) | Marine microbial communities from the Central Pacific Ocean - Fk160115 155m metaG | ecosystem: Environmental > Aquatic > Marine > Oceanic > Photic zone | place: The Central Pacific Ocean...
CGCGATCGAGTTCGAAGTGCAGGTAGCGGTAGCCACCACGTCTGCGACGGCGAATCCAGAGACTGCCGACGCCGGCCAGGTGCAGCCGCGCATGGCAAGCCTGGTATCCATAGAAGAGGATGTACAATTCGACCAGATGCCCGGCAATCGTCTTGACCTTGTCGATTTCCTTTTGCCCCTCCGGCCGGGCAAGGTGTGCGTTGAGGTAGAACGAGCCCAGCGAATTGGCCCGTTCGATCTTCAGGCCCAGGCCATCGAGCCGATCGATCAGCGCCTTGAGCGCTTTCCTGGTGAACACGCCGTGCTCGCCGTAGCCCTCGATCATGTCCAGCGTGATGTCCACGTGATCGACACCGATCTGCTTGAGGAATCGCAGGTCATCGTCGTTCTTGCCCTTCAACCACGCCGGACTGACGCGTGTCCCGATCCGGATCTTCGTCGGTCGTCGCTTCGATCTCGTCGGCCGCTGGTCGGCTGTCGCCGCTGATCGACCGCTGGCCGCTGCAAGGCCGGCCGCCCCCAGTGCCGCCGTGCGAACAAAACCCCGTCGCGTCTGGTTTCCCTGGTCCCGTGGTTGGTCGGTCATCGCTGTTGGCCCTCCATTTTCTCTTGGTTCACGCCTCGACATCATACCCGTCCGCGTACAGAATTGGGTGAGTATGCCGGATCGACCGAAACACGATCGATCCGACATCGAGTCCCACTTTCCTCCGGTTGATTCAAGACCCGATATGCCCGATCCGAGCAAGGTCTTCCAGATTGTCCGCCTCGCCAGCACCCTGGTGGTTGTCCCGCAGGGTGCGACGATGAATTTTCAGTACACCGATGTGCATCTCGAATCCAACGAGTTGTTCCGGATCCTGGACGAACCCAACATCAAGAACGTGTTGATCGATCTGGGCGCCGTCGACTACATCGACTCGATCATCATCAGCTCGCTGCTGCGTGTCCTGACCAAGTCGCGTCAACTTGGCGGCAAGGGTGTCTTCTGCTGCGCCAGCGACGACGTCAAGGAAGTGCTCAAGTGCATCCAGATCGGCAGGCTCTGGCCGCTGTTTGACACGCGGGAGGAAGCCCTGGGCGAGGTCGAGAACGAGGATCCCGCCGAGTGAATCCGGAAGGGAGATCGATGGACGGATCGCTCGAGACGATCGGCGTGTTTGCCTCGATCACCGAAGCCTCGATTGCCCGCGCCCGGCTCGAGGAAGCCGGGATCCGGTCCTGGCTGCAGGGCGAACTCTCCAATGGGCAGTTGTTTCCTGTCGGCCTGGCCCTGGGTGGCATCAGCCTGGAGGTTTCCGATACCGACGCCGCCAGTGCCCGCAGCCTGCTCGATGACGTGAATCAAGCGACCACCGGAGCCGACGAGATGGCCTGGATCTGCGGAACGTGTGGCAGCGAGGTCGAAAGCGGTTTCGAACTGTGCTGGAAATGCCAGGCCGTCCGTCCCGACCGCAGCGACAGGCAAGCCTAGTACTCGTGGTCGGCCTGCGACTCGCCCTCGAACGCCGAGAAGCTGCTCTTGACCACCTGGCGGACCTGCCGGGAGTCGGCCTCCTCCCGCAACCGGGCAATCGCCTCGTCGACGGGCATCATGCCCAGGTCCCCGTCGATCCGATCCCTGACTGCGACGGTCCCCTCGGCCGCCTCCTTGTCGCCGACGACAAGCATGTAGGGGATCAGCTCCAACTGGGCGTCCCGGATCTTCGACTGCACCTTGGCACTGCGAAGGTCGGTCGTCACCCGGAACCCCTCCGACGCCATTCGCTCGTTCATCTGGGCGGCATAACCGGCGTGGCGGTCCTCGCTGACCGGCAACACGCGAATCTGCTCTGGGGCCAGCCACAGCGGGAACGCCCCGGCAAAATGCTCGATCAACATTCCCACGAATCGCTCCATTGATCCGAAGGGGGCCCGGTGAATCATCACCGGCCGGTGAGCGCGGTTGTCGCTGCCGATGTACTCGAGTTCAAACCGCTCGGGCAGGTTGTAGTCCAGTTGCACCGTCCCCAGCTGCCACTCGCGGCCAATGCAGTCGCGAACCATGAAGTCGGCCTTGGGCCCATAAAAGGCGGCCTCCCCGACACATTCCTCGTACTCCAGCCCGGTCTCTTCGAGCACGTTCCGCAGGCTCGACTCGGCTCGATCCCAGTTTTCCTCGCTCCCCACGTACTTGTCGCTGGCCGAATCACGCAGCGAGAGCTGCACGCGGTAGTCGTCGAGTCCGACCGCGGCGAGAACGAACTTGACCAGTTCCAGGGTGTCGCGAAATTCCTGCTCGACCTGGTCGGCGGTGCAGAACTGGTGAGCATCGTCCTGGGTCAACCCGCGGACACGCAGCATGCCGTTGAGTTCCCCGGATTGCTCGTGCCGGTAGACGGTCCCGAACTCGGCCAGCCGCACGGGCAACTCGCGGTAACTGCGGGGCTGCGACTTGTAGATCTGGACGTGGTGCGGGCAGTTCATCGGTTTCAGCAGGAACCGTTCCTGGGTAAGTTCCCAGTGCCGCAGAAAGGAAACGCGGTCATCCTGTGTTCCCTGGAGCGGGTAGGCGGCCGTGTCGCAGCCCAGCACGCTGGCCGCTTCGCGGAGAGCCTGCTCGTCCTTCTCGCCGAGCGCACCGGCCTCGAGGCGACGGATCCAGCCGTCGACAAGTTGCCCGGCATCGTGAGTGAACAGCGGGGCGAACTGCGAGTCGCGGTAGTAGGGAAAGTGGCCGCTGGTCTCGTAAAGCTCGACACGTCCCACGTGTGGCGAGTAGACCGGGTCGTAGCCGCGGGCAAGCAACTCGGCCTTGATGAAGTCCTCGAGCCGACCGCGGACGCTGGCTCCCTTGGGCAACCACAGGCACAGGCCCTGCCCGACCTCGGCGGTGATCGAGAACAGTCCGTGCTGTTTGCCGAGGACCCGGTGGTCACGTCGACGGGCCTCTTCCATGCGTTCCAGATAGGCCTTCTGATCTTTCTTGCTGAACCAGGCGGTGCCGTAAAGCCGCTGCAGGCGACGGCCGGCGGCGGCATCGCCCTTCCAGTGCGATCCGGCCACGCTGAGAAGCTTGAACGACTTGATGCGGCCGGCGTCGGGGATATGCGGGCCACGACACAGGTCGACAAATTCACCCTGCCGGTAGAAACTCAGTTCCTCGTGTTCGGCCAACCCGGTCCGAATGTGCTCGACCTTCAATCCCTGGTCGAGTTCTTCGCAGAACGACAGGGCCTCGTCGCGACCAAGATGAAACCGCTCGAACGGCTCGGCCGCCTTGACGATCGCCTTCATCTCCTGCTCGATCCGCTCAAAATCCTCCTCGCGGATCGCCTGGTCCAACCCGATGTCGTAGTAGAAACCGTTGTCGATCGTCGGGCCGAAGGCGAGTTGCACGCCAGGAAAGACCCGCATCACAGCACGCGCCATCACGTGGGCGCAACTGTGCCGCATCACGCCCAGGGCCTCGGGGTCGCGAGTCGTCAGCAGCCGCAGCGCGATCGGCTCGGCGTCGGAAAGCTCGGCCAGGGGCCGCATGGCATCGACGGTGGTGCCGTCGATCTCGGCGGCGACGGTCGCCATCGCCAGTCGCTCACCGATACTCGCGGCAACATCGAGTGCGGTCGTTTCGTCGGGGTATTCGTGGAGACTGCCGTCGGGAAGTTGAACCTGGATCATCGTCGCCTCGAGGAGGTCTTCTAACAGTTGCCGTCGACCGCTACGAAAGGCCAACCCGGCAAGCTGTTTCTCGGGTCAGACATCTATGTAAAGGAGTGTCCGCGAGGCCGTCAACACCGTCTGCCGGACCGATTGTCGTCGCCGACTTCCCGCTTGACGACGCCGCAAACCAAACGCTAGGTTTGCGGTCAGGGACGATTAGCTCAGCCCGGTTAGAGCGCCACGTTGACATCGTGGAAGTCACTGGTTCAAATCCAGTATCGTCCACTCCGGTCCAGCAGCAGGACCTGGTTTCCCGGGAAGTCCCGAGTCAAAACACCGGATTGTCGCCCGCGGGTAGTCCGCGAGATCTTCGCTCAGCGACGCGTGCCCGGAGTCGTCCGGGGCGGAAGTTGTCGCCGCGTGCTGCCCGCGGCCGGGCGAACACCCTTGGCCTTGGCAGCACCGGTTGCCGGTCGCGTGAAGCCGGCCTGGCGAGCGACGCCGCCGGTGGTCTTGTTCAACAGGTAGTTGTCGACCCGCGTCCGGTCCTTCAAGGCCAGCAGGTGCTTGGCCATTGCCTCCTGCGACTTCTGGTCCTTCAACTGCTTGACCAGGTACTCCTGCACTTCCTTGAGAACGAATTCCGGCTTCGTATGACCCTCGCACTTGAGGATCGCAAAACGGGCCGGGGTTCCGTACTGGACGATGCCCGAGATCTCCCCGACCTTCAACTTGAAGGCCTCGGCCTCGAGCTTCGGGTTCTGCGAGTTCTTGCGAATGGGAGGAATCAGGCCACCCAGTGACCGGCTGTTGGGTTCGATCGAGTCCCGCTTGGCCAGCCGTTCGAAATCACCCGGAGCCTTCTGCAGCGCATTCCAACCCTCGTTGGCCCGCCGGAAGTTGTCGTAGACGACCAGCCGTACCTTGACCCGGGGACCGAAGTGATGCTCGTAAGCCTTCTGCAACTCATCCCGGGTGACCTGGACTGACTTTCCGGCCAGTTTTTTCATCGCCAGGGCCGGCCAGATCCGATTCTGGTGGTACTGCTCGGGCGTCATGTTGTGGCGGGCCTTGAGAATCTGGTACCAGTTGGACGGTTCCATCCCGGTTTCCTTGCACAGCCGTACCACCTCCTGCTTGACCTCGGCAGAGGTGACCTTGATTCCGCGAAGGCCGCACTCGATCGCGATCACCTTGCGGTTGATCATCTCGTCGAGTACCTCCGAGCCAATCCTCGTAATACACTCTCTCGCCAACTCGTCGTGGCTGATGTACTCGACGGTTTTTCCCGCACCACTGATCCGGGCCATGTGACGAGCCTTGCGGAACGGTTTCACCCGCGCCGTGCCCGTCGTGGCCGACTGCGGTGCCCGCACCTGGGCGACCCCCTCGGTCGGATGACGCAGTTGCATCACCACGACGGCGATCACGACAACTGCCAGGGTGCCACCAACTGCCAGTGTCCAGCGAGGCGACCTCCTCAGCCGATCGACCAGCCTGCCAGTCCTGCCACCAGGCGGATCCAGGTCGGATAGTGACTTTTCATCCGGGGAAAGCGTTTCGGTGGTCAATTCGTTGGGATCCATCACAGCGCCTCTGCAAGCAGTCCTCGCAACCGGCCACCTCCGGCCGAACCCGGCCCTTCCCGGGCCGGCGAAATGTAGTTCAGTCCGCCTTTGGCGGTCAACATCGCTTGCCCGCCCACTCCCGGACCGGTTTCTCCTTTTCCAGTTTGACCGGCAATTCTTCTCCCGCAGCAACGAATGACAGCACGTCGAAGCGGCTTTCCTTCAGTTGAGACATTGAAGACGGTGTCGCAACGGCGATACAATCCGCCTGCCCCCGCATGACCGGACCTCGCTTTTTTCAGGAGAAGACCACCATGGGTTTGTTCGACAAGCTCAAAGGCGAGTTGATTGACATTATCGAGTGGAGCAACCAGCCCCCACACCTGCTGGTCTGGAAGTTCCCCCGGTACAACAACGAGATCAAGCACGGCGCCCAGTTGATTGTTCGACCCGGCCAGGAGGCGATCTTCGTGCACGAGGGCCAGGTCGCCGACGTGCTCAAGCCGGGTCGCTACGAACTCGACACGAACAACATCCCGGTTCTCAGCACGCTGCAGGGCTGGAAACACGGGTTCAGCAGCCCGTTCAAGTGCGATGTCTTTTTCGTCAGCACCCGCCAGGCAACCGACCTGAAGTGGGGCACGCCGAATCCGATTCCGTTGCGAGATTCGGATTTCGGCACGATCCGCATTCGGGCCTTCGGCAGCTACACGTTGAAGGTGGTCGATCCCAAGCCACTGCTCAGCGAGATGTCGGGCTCGCAGGAAGAATTCGACTTCGACGCGGTCGATACGCTGCTGCGAAACCTGATCGTGCAGTCCTTCTCCGAACACGTTGCGGAATCCAAGATCGCCGTCTTCGACCTGGCTGCCAACTACTCGGAAGTCGCCGAGGGAGTCCGCGAACGGGTCTGCGAGAAAATCGACGACGAATTCGGGCTCGAGATCCCCCAGTTGATGCTCGTCAACGTGTCGTTCCCCGAAGAAGTCGAGAAGGCGATCGACTCGCGATCGGCGATGGGCGCGATCGGCGACATGCAACAGTACCAGCAGTACCAGTTGGGCAAGGCAATGCCCGACATCGCCAACAATCCCGGTGGAGGTTCCGCCGCCGATGGCATGGGCCTGGGCATGGGCCTGGCGATGGCCGGTCGGATGATGAACACCATGGGCCAGGATCCTGCCGGAAACGCCCCGCCCCCCGTCCCGGCCAGTTTTCATATCGCCGTCGAAGGCGACTCGAAAGGCCCCTTCCAGGCCAGCCAGCTCAGCGGCCAGATCACACCCGAGACGCTGGTATGGAGCCAGGGCATGGCGGCCTGGACCCCCGCGGTCCAGGTCCCTCAACTGGCCGGTCTCTTTGCCACACCGCCACCACCGCCACCACCGCCAGCGCCGCCAGCGGCCGACTAGACCACCGTCGCTCGGCGTTGCACAGCCCGGGAACGCGGTCTACAACCGACGGTTCGTCCTTCTCGCTGGTTCCCCGGGGCAACAGCCATGGCCAAGGTCAACGACCATTTCCTCAAGCTCCAGGCCGGTTACCTCTTCCCCGAAATCGGTCGTCGGGTGGCCGCCTTCACCGAAGCCCATCCCGACGCCGATGTGATTCGCCTGGGAATCGGCGACGTCACCGAACCGCTGCCAGCGGCCATCATCGAAGCGATGCATGGCGCCGTCGATGAAATGGCCAACCGGGACACCTTCCGTGGCTATGGACCCGAACAGGGCTACCCGTTTCTGCGCGAGGCGGTGGCGCGGGAGGCGTTTGCCGCGCGGGGAGTCGATGTCTCCGCCGACGAGATCTTCATCTCGGACGGCTCCAAGTGCGATACCGGAAATATCCTGGACATCTTCGGTGCCGACAACATCGTCGCCGTCACCGACCCGGTCTACCCGGTCTACGTCGATACCAACGTGATGACCGGACGAACCGGCCAGGCTCTGGAATCGGGACGCTACGACGGGCTGGTCTACCTGCCGGTCACCGCCGAAAACAACTTCGTACCCGCGTTGCCCGAACAGCCCGTTGACCTGATCTATCTCTGCTACCCCAACAATCCCACCGGCACGGTTGCCAGCCGCGAGACGCTGACCGAATGGGTCGAATACGCTCGTGCTCACGACGCGATCATCCTGTTCGATGCGGCCTACGAGGCCTTTATCACCGATCCCGAGATTCCTCATTCGATCTACGAAATCGAGGGTGGGCGAGAGGTGGCGATCGAGTTCCGCAGTTTCAGCAAGAACGCCGGTTTCACCGGCATCCGCTGTGCCTGCACGGTCATTCCCCGGGACCTGACCGGCTCCGATTCCGCCGGAAACCGGGTCGACATTCACCGACTGTGGAACCGGCGGCACAGCACCAAGTTCAACGGTGTTTCCTATCCGGTTCAGCGTGGTGCCGAGGCGGCATTCGGGGACGAAGGCCGCGAACAGGTCCAGTCGCTGGTCTCGTTCTATCTCGAGAACGCCCGGCTGATCCGGGAGGGACTGGAAGCCGTCGGCATCACCGTCTACGGCGGCGTCAATGCTCCCTACGCCTGGCTGAAGACGCCCGGCGGCATCGACAGCTGGTCATTCTTCGACCAGCTGCTCGAAACAGTCCACCTGGTCGGCACACCCGGGAGCGGGTTCGGGGCAGCCGGCGAAGGCTATTTCCGGCTGAGTGCCTTCAACAGCCGAGCGAACGTCGAAGAGGCCGTCCGCCGTTTCCAGCAACTGGTCGGTTGACCCTCCAGGCATCGCGGACCCGTTCAGGCGCCGCCAACCTCGCTCGCATCGGGCTCCTCGTCGGAACCCTCGGAGTCCTCTTCAACCGTCGGCGTGGAAAACGTTCCCGGCTTGATCTGCGGGCCGGTCGCGTGCTCGTCGAGGATTCTCTTCAGGTGATCGGAATCCATTACCTCGACCTCGACCAGGTCACGGGCCATGTGGTCCAGCAGGTCCCGTCGATCCGCCAGGATTTCGCGAACGGTCACCGACGCCTCCTCGATGATCCGTTTCACCTCGGTGTCGATCTCGCGAATCGTTTCGGCACTGTGCACGACCTCGTTGCGGAATGCCTGGGGCCCAGAAAATGTCGGGCTGACGTTCTTGTCTCCGTAGAATACGCGGCCCATCTTTCGGCTCATGCCAAAGTCGGTCACCATCCGTCGGGCGATGTCGGTGGCTCGCTGGAGATCGTTCTGGGCACCCGTCGATGTCTCCTGGTAGACGACTTCCTCGGCGAGAATCCCGCCCAGCAGACAACAGATCTGGTTCTCCAGTTCCGACTGCATCACCAGCTGTTTCTCGTCGTCGGGACGATGCATGGTGTAACCGAGTGCACCGAACCCGCGGGGAATGATCGAGATCTTGTGGACTGGATCGGTGTTGGGTAACAGGCAGGCAACCAGGGCGTGACCGCACTCGTGGTAGGCCACTCGCTGCTTCTCGTCCTCGTGAATGATCCGCGTCTGTTTCTCCAGCCCGGCAATGACGCGTTCGATTCCTTCCTCGAACTCGGCCATCGTCACCCGCTTCTTTTCCGCCCGGGCGGCCAACAGGGCCGCCTCGTTGACCAGGTTGGCCAGGTCGGCACCGACGAATCCCGGCGTGATCCGCGCCAGTCGGGACAGGTCAACGCTGTCATCCATCTTGATCTTGCCAACATGGACCTTGAGGATGGCCTCGCGGCCCTTGATATCGGGACGATCGACCAGGACGTGCCGATCGAAGCGACCGGGTCGCAGCAATGCCGGATCGAGGGTCTCGGGACGGTTGGTCGCCCCCATCACGATCACGCTCTGCTCGGTCGAAAACCCGTCCATCTCGACCAGCAGCGCGTTGAGCGTCTGTTCGCGTTCGTCGTGGCCTCCGGGCATGCCGCTGCCGCGAACCTTGCCCAGGGCATCGAGTTCGTCGATGAAGATGATCGCCGGCGAACGGGTGGCGGCCTGCTGGAACATGTCGCGAACCCGTGCGGCGCCGACACCGACGAACATCTCGACGAAATCCGACCCCGACAGCCCATAGAAGGGAACACCGGCCTCACCAGCAACCGCCTTGGCCAGCAGGGTTTTGCCGGTTCCCGGGGGTCCGACCAGCAGGACGCCGCGAGGAATCCGTCCGCCCAGCGCCTGGTACTTGGCCGGCGTCCGCAGAAATTCCACCACCTCACGCAACTCCTCGACGGCCTCGTCAATCCCTGCCACTTCCTGGAACGACGAATCAATCTCCTCCTGTGCGTACAACCGTCCGCGGCTGCGACCGAACGACATTGCTGTACCGGCTCCCCCGACACGGCGAAAGAGCACCAGGAACAGGAACAGCAGGATCACGATCGGCAGAAAGAAGATCGCCAGCGATTGCCACTCCGACGGTGGTCGTGCATAGCCGTAGGGAATCTGCTGCTCGCGGAGCTTCTCGGTCAGGTTCGCCTTGTCTTCATCGGCCGCTTTGACAAAGGGCACCTGGAAGTACTTTGTCTCGGATGAATCGGGTTTGTCCTTCTCCTTCTTCTTGTCCTGGAACAGAAGAAAATCGGGACCGATCACCAGTTCAAAGACATTTTCCTGGTGAAACTTTCCGACAGGCCGGTTCGTCTTTGCGTCCCGGCCCTTGGCAAGCTCGCTGTAGAACTCGCTGAACGTCAACTCGGTCCGCGACCCGTTCTGGTTGGACCAGCTGAAGACGATCACGGCGATGGCGCCGCCGATCATCAGGAACCAGAAAACGTTGCTGGCAGGTTTTTGTTCGGGACGCCGCGAACCGTCACCCCGGGGAGACCCACCGGGGGAATCGTTGGGGGGTTCTGATGGAGGCTGCTCGGGATTGCTCATGCCGCTCGCCAGGAAACGGGTCAATTCCACTGTAGAACCGACGGGGGGGACCGGTCAACCATCGTTGGAGCCACCGGTGGTCCACGCCGCTTGCTGGGTCCGGACAACAGACCTAGAATGGCCCGCGGGTCGGCCTGCCGTTGGCAACCCACATCGTCATCGCAACTTCCGCGACCCCTGCGAATGAACCGCATCGCCGTTCTCGGTTCCACCGGCTCGATCGGAACCAGTTGCCTGGAAGTCATCGCTTCGCACCCGTCAGCAATGCGGCTGGTGGGGCTGTCGGCCAACCGCCGTTGGAAACGGCTCGGGCAGCAGGCGGCCACGTTTGCCCCCCGCTTCGCGGTGGTCTGCGACGAGTCGATTCGTGACGAGGTCGACGCAAGTGCCTTTGGCAACGGAACCGAGCTGCTCTTCGGAGAGGCGGGTATCGAGAGGCTGGTGACCGCTGACGAGACCGACATCGTCGTCACCGGGATCGTCGGTGCCGCCGGATTGCGTGGGACCTGGGCAGCCCTGGAGAGCGGAAAACGCGTGGCGGTGGCGAACAAGGAAACCCTGGTCGTGGCCGGGCCACTGGTGATGGAACTGGCCGAGCGACATGGCGGAGAGGTGATCCCGGTTGACAGCGAACACAGCGCGGTCTTCCAGGCAATGCAGGCGGGCCGGCTCCAGGATGTCCGACGGATCGTGCTGACATCCAGCGGGGGGCCCTTCCGCGGCGCGACGGCCGCACAACTGGCCGCCGTGACACCCGAACAGGCGCTGACGCATCCCACCTGGCGGATGGGACCGAAGATCACCGTCGACAGCGCAACAATGATGAACAAGGCCCTGGAAGTGATCGAAGCGAAGTGGCTGTTCGGTCTCGACGTCGAGCAGATCGAAGTCGCCGTTCATCCCCAGTCAGTCGTCCACTCGATGGTCGAATTCGTCGACGGGGCGGTCATCGCCCAGCTCTCGCCGCCCGACATGAAACTCCCGATCCAGTACGCCCTGACCTACCCCGATCGCGTGTCGAGTCCGACGACGTCGCTGGATTTTTCCGTTCCCTTTTCTCTCGAGTTCGAGCCACCCGACCTCGACGCCTTCCCGGCTCTCTCGCTGGGTTTCGAGGTGGCTGACCGAGGCGGCACGGCCGGGGCGGTTCTCAACGCGGCCAACGAGACCGCCGTCGAACGCTTCCTTGACGGGCGACTCGAATTCAACGACATTCCCCGATTGTGCCGGGGTGTCCTGGACAATCACAACTTCAGTCGATCACCGGATCTCGCCGAACTGCTCCGGCAGGACAGGTGGGCTCGAACGGAGGCGGAACAATGGTGAGCCTGGCTTTTCTGCTCGCCTTCTCTCTGGATGCCATCCTCAATGTCTCCTACGTGGTGCTGGGGCTGGGGCTGGTCATCTTCTTTCACGAACTGGGTCACTTCGCCGTGGCGAAGTGCTGCGACGTCAACGTCGAACGGTTCAGCATCGGTTTCGGACCGGTCCTGTGGCGAATCAAGCACGGTGAGACCGAGTACGTCATCTCGTGGATCCCCTTCGGGGGTTATGTCAAGATGCTCGGCCAGGACGACATCGATCCCAGCCAGCTCACCAGCGACGAAATCGCCGAGGATCCTCGCAGCTATTCCGCCAAGTCGGTTTTCGCGCGGATGGCAATCATCTCCGCCGGCGTGATCATGAACCTGATCACCGGATTGTTCTTCTACGCCGGCGCGTACGGGCTGGGTGTGGAAAGCTCGCAGCCGATTGTCGGACTTGTCCAGACCGGCTTGCCGGCCTGGCAGGCGGGGATCCAGCGAGGGGATCGGATCACGCGAATCAACGGCGAGCGAATCGCCTCGTTCGACGACATCATCCTGGGTGTCGCACTCTCTCCCAGCAACCGCGACCTCTTCCTTGCCCCCGCGACACTCGCCGACGGACTGGCCCCCGGTCCGGCCGGCGAATTGCTGCGGGCCGAGTTCTCTCGACAGCAGATCCGGTTGCCCCACAACACGATTGTCGTGACCGACACGCCGGGCCGATGGTTCGTCAAGAGTGGCACGACCCGGTTGTTCACACTGACGAAAACCGCCGAAGGCGTGCACGTGGCCGGCAACCTGCTGGCGATCGAGGGCCTGCGCGAGGGCCGGGAAATGTCATGGAACGTACTCCCCGACGGCAAGGGCACCCGCCGCAAGATCGGACTCGGTTCCGAGTACGACATCCGCCTGTTCGGAGGCGACGAGGTCGGTGGTCCGGCTTTTCCTGGTTGGGCTGCCGACGAGGCCCAACCCGCCTTCCAGAACAACGACCGTCTCCGCCAACTTGGTGAGACCCCGATCGGCTCGGTTGCCGAGATGCGAGACCACCTTGCCCGCCACGCCGACCAGGAACTGGTATACCACGTCGAACGCGAGGGATCACAGGGCCTGATGCCGATCAGGGTGCCAGCGCGACGATTCCGCACCCTGGGACTCTCGATGGATATCGGCCGGATCACCGCGATCCAGGACAAGTCGCCAGCCGACCTGGCCGGAATCAAGGTCGGTGACAAGCTGATCACCGTCAACGGTCGCGATGTCGGCAAGGATGTCAATCCGCTGGAACTTCCCAACGACTTTGCCAGGCTGCAGGGAGAGAAGGTCGAGATCGAAGTCCTGCGGGAGCAACCCACCGGGGAACCCCAGACCGTCAAGGTCAGCGTCACGCCCGAAAACCGACCGGGTTGGCTCGATCGTCCCGAGACTCCCAACGTGTCACTCTCGATCCCCGCCCTGGGTATTGCCTGTCACTGCACCGTCAATGTCCTGGCCGTCGTCCCCGACAGCCCCGCGGCCAAGGCGAAAATCAAGCCCGGGGAACAGATCCGCCGGGTCGAACTGACGCTGCGACTGCCCACCCTCGACACCAAGAACAAGGAAACCCGGGTGATCGAGTTTGCCGATTCGAAGACGAACTGGGCCCACGCCGTGTGGATGATGCAGTTCACTCACGACGGCCCGGTGACATTGCAGGTGGTCGGTGAGAACGGCCAGACCCGGGATGTCCAGTTAACACCTCAGCGCAATCCCGACCGGGCCTGGTTCCTGCCGCAACGGGGAACCCGACACTACACGCTGACCGAGATCCAGCAGGCCACCGGCGTCGTCGCCGCGGCGCGGTTGTCCGTCGACCAGGCCAAAACGACCCTGTTGCGGATCTGGTTGACGCTCCGCAGTCTCTTTACCGGTGACATCTCGGTCACCGAACTCCACGGTCCGATTGGCATCGCCCGTGCCGCCTATTCGGTCGCCGAACACAGCCTTTCCCGGTTGCTGCTGTTCCTGGGTTTTCTCAGCTTCAACCTCGCCGTGATCAACTTCCTGCCGATCCCCGTTCTCGACGGCGGGCACATGGTCTTTCTGGCCTGGGAAGCCATCACCCGCCGCCGTCCCAACGAACGCGTCCTGGTGGCGGCAACATACTGTGGAGTGGCCTTTGTCCTGACCCTGATGGTCACCGTCATCTTCATCGACCTCGAGCGGATTCCCGCCATCAAGCAGGTCGTCGAAAGTGTCTTTGGGTAACCCCACCATGCCCCCTCGCAATGAACAGGGACGCGAGGCTGTCAGTGTCCTGGCAACCGCCGCGGTGTTCGTCGGCGGGGCCGTGGTACTGACGTTCCTGATCATCTCCGGAACACGGCGCCCCGGACCGGTACTCGCCATCGTCGCCGGAGGTTTTTCCCTCCTGGGCCTCCTGATGTTCCTGCTCAGAGACCGGTCCGACACCGCTGATCGCAGCCCTCTGCTCCACGCCTTCCGCCGCCGGAAACGCTCCCCCGAACCAACGATCGTCGTCAAGCGTCGCAGTGATGAAACGGTCCCGGCAACGGGAAGCAACACGCCGCCGGCGGCCGAACAGGTTCGTGATCTGCGCGACCATGCCAGTACCTGGGTGCCAAACCGCACGTCCGATCGACCGCCCCGCTGAAATTTCCGCGATCCACTTCGGGCAAAGACAGCTCACTCCGGTTGTGCTAGAATGGGTGGTGTTGGCAGCCACGTTCTTCCAACCTCCAGGTTCTGAGGGTCCGCAAGGAAACCGGTCCATGATCAAGCTCCTCAACGGTTCGCTTCTCGCGTTCCTGGCCGCGTTCGTCGTGCTTCCCGCTCCCGGGAATTTGCAGGCTGGCGAATCCAAGCGGATCGGTCCCGACCCGGTGCAGTGGCTGAAAGTTCGCACCCGGGCCATCAACTTCCTGAAGTCAGCCCAGGATGACGACGGCAGCTGGACGTCCCCCCAGGCCACCGGGCTGACCGCCCTGGCCACGACGGCACTGCTGGAGAGCGGGATTCCTGCCAGCGATCCGGTCGTCTCCCGCAGCCTCAAGTACCTCGAATCACTCGTCCAGAAGGACGGTGGGATCTATCATCCTCGAACGCTGCACCGCAACTACGAGACCAGCATCGCGATGCTTGCCTTCCACGTTGCGGCCCGGACCGCCCGGCCGCCCAACCGTTTCGCCAAACATGTCAAGGCAGCCCGCGACTTTCTCAAGCACCTGCAGTGGGACAAGGGCGAGGGCCTGGAAACCACCGACCCGGGATTTGGTGGCGCCGGCTACGGCAAGCACCAGCGTCCCGACCTCTCCAACACGCAGTTCTTCCAGGAAGCACTGCGTTCGGCCGGCGTCAAGAAGGACGACCCGGCAATGAAGAACGTGTTGATTTTCGTCAGTCGCTGCCAGAACCTCGAGTCCGAGAACAACACCACCCCGTTCGCCGGCAAGATCGGCGACGGCGGCTTCTATTACACGCCCGCCGCCGGAGGCACCTCGCAGGCCGGGTTGGCTGCCAACGGTGGCCTGAGATCCTACGGGTCGATGACCTACGCGGGGCTGAAGAGCATGATCTATGCCGGTGTCGACAGGAAAGATCCCCGCGTCCAGGCCGCGCTCACCTGGATCCGTCGCAACTACACGACCCGGCTCAATCCCGGTCTCGGCCAGCAAGGCCTGTACTATTACTATCACACCTTCGCCAAGTCACTCTCCGTACTCGACGTCGGACTTCTCGAGGACAGTGCCGGAGTCAAACACGACTGGCGATCCGAGTTGTTCGATCAACTGCGGAAGCTGCAAAAACCCAACGGGAGTTGGGTCAACCGGGCGCCCCGCTGGTACGAGGGAGATCCCAACCTCTCGACCGCCTACGTCCTGCTGGCACTGCGTTACTGCCGATCACGGCCCCTGAAGACAAAGCCTTCCAAGGGAAAGCCTGAGTGAATCCCTCGGGGGGGGTGCCGCGTTGGAGTTGTTGCGCGAACTGGCAGCCCTGCAGCAGCAGCACGGCTGCCTCGATGACGGTTGCCTCGAAGAACTGGCGGAAAGGCGAGGCGTCCCGCGGTACCGGATCGAGGAACTGGTCAGCTTCTACACCCACTTGCGGCGGACCCCGCCGCCTCGCCGCGAAATCGCCATCTGCCGCGATGTGGTCTGCACGATGCATGGTGGCCCCCGACTTCGCGAGGCGGTGGCCGAGCACGCCGTTGAAGGGCTTGAGGTTACCGGGGTCTCTTGCCTCGGACGCTGCGACCACGCTCCCGCGGTCAGCATCAACGGACAACCCGCCGGCCGGGTCGATCCGGCAAACGCTGATGCCCTGCTCGATGATTCCACCGTTCCCTGGTTGACCGCCCACGATCGGTGTGACTGGCTTGCCGACCCCTATGCCTCCCCCGCAGATCACTACGCCACCCTGCTTGCCCTCGCCTCGGACCCGCCAACACTGGCCGGCACCTGTCTCGAACGACTGCAGGATTCCGGGCTGCGAGGCATGGGGGGCGCGGGATTCCCCACCGGCCGAAAGTGGCAACTGGTCGCCACGGAAACGGCGGACTCCAAGTACGTCATCTGCAACGCTGATGAAAGTGAACCGGGCTCCTTCAAGGATCGCGTCCTGCTCTCGACCGTGCCGCATCTGGTCATCGAGGGCATGGTTCTCGCCGGCCTGACCGTCGGCGCCGATCGCGGCATCCTCTTCCTCCGCCACGAATATTCACTCGAACAACAGGTACTGGCAGCAGCGTTGCAGACAGCCGCCGCGCGAGGAATTCTCGGTGAAAACGCGGCGGGATCCGGACGGTCATTCGAGATCGAGATCTTCGTGTCGCCCGGCGGTTATATTCTCGGAGAAGAGACGGCGTTGCTCGAGGCTCTCGAGGATCGTCGCGGTGAACCGAGAAACAAACCGCCCTACCCCGGCCAACACGGCCTGTTCGGCCAGCCGACGCTGATCAACAACGTCGAGACCCTCGCCCTGGCCGTGCCGATCATCCATCACGGATCCACGTGGTGGAGCGACCAGGGCCGTCCGGGGTTTGACGGGCTGAAGTTCGTCTCGATCTCCGGCGATGTTGTCGAACCCGGCGTTTACGAGTTGCCGGTCGGTACGACCGTTGCCGAGTTGATCGAGCGGGCCGGGGGGATGGCCGGCGGACGATCAGTGAAGGCCTTCCTTCCGGGTGGTGCCAGTTCCCGCTTTCTGCCGGCCGACCGGCTCGACACACCACTGGATTTCGACACCATCGCCGCCGCCGGCAGCATGCTGGGCAGCGGGGCCGTTGTCGTCGTCGCCGAGGGAAGAAACCTCTTCGAGCTGGCCACCGGCCTGGTCCGGTTCTTTCGCAACGAGTCATGCGGCAAGTGCGTTCCCTGCCGCATCGGCAGCCACCGGGCGGTCGGCCTGTTGGAATCGGTCGCCGCAGGTTCAGCCGGCCCCGACGTTCTCGAAGAATTGACACCACTGGGTGACACGCTCGAACAGACCTCCCTGTGTGGTCTCGGCCAGGTGGCCCTGGCCCCGATTCTCTCGATGCTCGAACACTTCCCCGCCGAGGTACCCGCGCCGTGATTGTCGACACAGCGATGGTCGAATTGACGATCGACGGCCGGGCGGTCCGTGTCCCCGTGGGAACGACGATCTGGGAAGCCGCCGAGCAGGCGGGAATCGAGATCCCCTCGCTCTGCCACGACCCTCGGCTGGCGGCAGCCGGTGTTTGCCGAATGTGTGTTGTCGATGTCGGCGAACGTGTCCTGGCCGCCTCGTGCGTCCGCGAGTGCAGCGACGGGCTGGAGGTCCGCACCGATTCTGAGAACGTGCAATCGCATCGCCGACGATTGACCGGGTTGCTGCTGTCCGAGCACCCCACGCCCTGCGCGAGAGAAACCCGTACCGGCGACTGCCAACTGGAACAACTCGGTCGTCATTTTCACCTGGAGGTTCCGCCCACCGCGGCCAGCTCCCCTGCCCCGCCGCCTCCAGACCTCTCCTCGCCGGTCATCGCCGTCGACCACCAGGCCTGCATCCTCTGTGATCGCTGTATCCGTGCCTGCAACGATATTCAATCCAACGAGGTGATCGGCCGAACCGGCAAGGGTGCCGATGTCCGGATCGCCTTCGATCTGGATCGGCCACTGGGTCAGAGTACCTGCGTGGCTTGCGGCGAGTGTGCCGCGGTCTGCCCGACCGGTGC
>Ga0163108_10001422_pt1 | contig 17524 bp, 14 predicted proteins | sample Fk1155metaG_FD_109644 | JGI IMG/M metagenome (GOLD analysis project Ga0163108, IMG submission 109644) | Marine microbial communities from the Central Pacific Ocean - Fk160115 155m metaG | ecosystem: Environmental > Aquatic > Marine > Oceanic > Photic zone | place: The Central Pacific Ocean...
AGAAAAGCATGGGGGAAGAAACCACGAAAGAACCTCAGGAGGGAGAAACAGAAGAACCAAACGACATTGGCAAAAAAGTGGGCTTCATAGAACTGGGCAACATGCCGGTGCGCCCGGCAGTGCGCGAACGCAAGAAAAAGAAGGCCAAACAGGAGAAAAAGAAGCCGGCTGAAGCCCTGGAAGCCAAGCCAGAAACCCCAACCGTTGGCGGCCAGCGCAAACCAAAATACGTGGCACCGGTTGATGGCCCGCTGATCGCTATCAAACCGCCGATCATCGTCCGTGACCTCGCGGAACAGATGAACCGTAAGCCGTTCCAGTTGATCGCGGATTTGATGGCGCTCAATGTTTTTGCTAATATCAATCAGTCCATCGAAGAACCGGTTGCCCGCGAAATCTGTGCAAAACACGGCTTCCGATTCCGGCTCGAGCGCCGGGAGCGTGGCGCCGGCCTCGTCAAGACGTCGACCAAGAAAAAAGTCGTGCTCGACGCTGAGGATGTGGATGAGGATCTGCACCCACGCGCGCCGGTGGTCACCATCATGGGCCATGTCGACCACGGCAAAACCACGCTACTCGACGTTATTCGAAAGTCGAACATCACCGCCGGGGAGGCTGGAGGCATCACCCAACACATCGGTGCCTACACCATCGATGTCCCCCACCCCGAGCATCCGAAAAAACTCGAGCAAATCACCTTCCTCGATACGCCGGGCCACGCCGCGTTCAGCGCCATGCGAGCCCGCGGTGCCAACGTCACCGACATTGTCATTCTCGTCGTCGGCGCAGACGACGGCGTCATGCCACAGACCATGGAAGCCCTCAGCCACGCGCAAGCTGCTGAAGTTCCAATCATTGTTGCTGTCAACAAGATCGACCACCCGTCCGCCAACCCGACGATAGCCCGCACCCAGTTGCAAGAAAAAGGGCTCGTCTGCGAAGAGTGGGGCGGCGAAACAATTTTCGTCGATGTATCCGCGTTGAAAAATACGAACGTCGACAAGCTGCTCAGCATGGTTCTGCTGCAAGCCGAGGTGCTCGAACTCAAGGCCAACCCCAACCGCAAGGCGGTCGGCAACGTCGTCGAGTCCGGCATGGAAGCCGGCGGCCCAACCGCGACCCTGCTTGTCCGCAAAGGCACATTAAAAGTCGGTGATGTCATGGTCTGCGGCAACCACTTCGGCAAGGTGCGAGCACTGGTGGATCACGAGGGCAAACGAACCAAACAAGCCGGCCCTTCCTCCGCTGTGAAGGTACTCGGACTGAACGGCGTGCCCAGTGCTGGTGCCGAGTTCAACATTCTCCCGAACGAGAAGGAGGCCCGATCGGTATGCGAGGAACGCGACACGAATCAACGCGACGCGGACTCGGCTCGCAAACGCAAGATGACGCTCGCGACATTGTTTAGCCGCATGGAAGCCGACTCAGACAAGGTGCTAAAGCTCATCATCAAGGCCGACACGCAGGGCTCCGTCGAGGCAATTGTCGACTCCATGGGCAAGATCGACTCGGACAAAGTGAACGCCGAGGTGATCCACTCTGGTGTCGGCTCTATCTCCGAGTCCGACGCCACACTGGCGAGTGCCTCCGATGCGATTATCCTCGGCTTCCATGCGAAAATCGACACCGGTGTCGGCGACGTGGCCAAACGCGAGGGAGTGGAAATCAAGCTCTACGCCATCATTTACGAGTTGATCGACGAGGTGAAGGAGGCCATGGCAGGCCTACTCGATCCGTTGATGAAAGACGTCGTTACCGGCCAGGCGGAGGTGCGCAGGATTTTTGAGCTCAGCAAGGGTGGCAACGTTGCCGGCTGCGCCGTCACCAGCGGCAAAATTGTGCGCGGCAAGATGCGCGTCACCCGCAAGGGAGACCTAGTCTACGAAGGCATCTCCCACACTCTCAAGCGCTTCAAGGACGAAGTCAACGAGGTGCGCTCCGGCATGGAGTGCGGCATCCGGCTCGACGGCTTTGATGACTTTAAGGAGGGCGACGTCGTCGAGTGCTACACGCAGGAGAAAGTCGCCCAATCACTGTAACCCCACACCCGTTTGTCCATGCCCAACCTGCGCCATATGCGCGTGCGAGAGCTGCTCAAGCGGGAACTCAACGAAATATTTCGGCGTGAGTTCCCTGTCGAGCTTGGCCTTGTCAGCGTCAGCGAGGTCGGCGTATCGAACGACCTCCACTCCGCCACCGTTTTTGTCTCCTCCATAGGCGACGAGTCGGCCCAGCGTAAGGCGTTCCGTGCCGTTCGCAAGGTCGCTGGAAAAATCCAAGCCCAGCTTGGCCAAGCGGTGGAACTGCGCTACACACCAAGACTGAAATTCACCCTCGACGAAACCCGCAACAGGGGCGACCGGGTACTCCACATTCTCGACGAACTCGAGAAGGAGACACCACCAAGCCAAGCTCATGGCGAAGATCCTACTGAAAACGATTGACCGGATCCTCGAGATCATCGGCGAGAGTCACACCATCGCAATATGCAGCCATATGCGGCCCGACGGCGACTGTATCGGCTCAACGCTTGGCCTCGCGCTGGCATTGCTCGATCAAGGGAAAGAAATCACCTGCTGGAATCAGGACTCCGTCCCCTCCAAGCTGCGGTTTCTCGACCCGAACCAGCTGATCCAGACGCCAAGGCCAATCAAGCGATCGTTCGATTGTGTCATCGCCGTGGACTCAGCGAGCATCGACCGACTCGGCACCGCGCAGGAGCACATCGCCAATCGCAAAATCCTTATTAACATCGACCACCACGCCAGCAACACCTGCTTTGGTGACGTGAACTGGATCGCCAGCAAGGAACCGTCCAGCGGCGAACTGGTCTATCAACTCATCAAGAAAGCGGGCTGGAACGTGACCCCCAAAATCGCCGACTGCCTGTTCACCGCCCTCTCGACCGACACCGGCTCGTTCCAGTACCCCAGCACCCTGCCGGAGACCTACTACGCTGCCGGAGACCTCGTTAAAAAAGGCGCCGACCTCTCCACCGTTTGCAACGAGGTGTACCAATCGTACCCTATCTCCCGTGTGAAGTTACTCAAGCGCGTTTACAACAAGTTCCGCCTCACAGACGACAACCAGATCGCGTATTTTTGGCTGAAACTGAAGGACTTCTCCCGCACCGGCGCCACCGCTAGCGACACGGAGGGGCTAATCGACCACGTCCGCGCCATCGAACCGGTCGTCGTCGCCTGCGTGTTCGAGGAACTCGAACCCGAGCTCACCCGCATCAGTCTCCGGTCCAAGGACAAAAACGTAAATGTCAGCGCCATCGCCGGGCTGTTTGGTGGCGGAGGACATCCGGCGGCGGCTGGCGCACGCATCGCCGGCAAGCCGATAGGCGTGCAACGCCGCGTCGTCGCCGCCATCCGCAGGGCTCTTTACGATCGCCCGTCATGAGCATGAATGAATTCAACGCACCGGCAGGCGCACTCCTCATCGACAAGCCGGCCGGACCGACCTCGCACGACATCGTCCACACCGTAAGACAATGTTACCGGATCAAAAAGGTCGGCCACTGCGGCACGCTCGACCCCGCCGCCACCGGTCTGCTCATCCTCCTACTAGGCAAGGCAACCAAGCTCTCGGAGAAAATGATGTCCGACGACAAAGTGTACGTCGGTTCGATTAAGCTTGGCGAAACAACCAACACTTTCGACGCCGAGGGCGAGATCGACGAAACTAAACCTGTACCTGACCTCACCCTCGAGGCGTTGCAGGAAACGGCCACCGCATTCCTCGGTGACCAGATGCAACTGCCGCCAATGGTCAGCGCCATCAAAATCGAGGGAACACCGCTGTACAAACTCGCGCGTAAAGGCATCGAGATCGAGCGCCGGAAGCGCTTTATCCATCTTTACAAGTTTATCATCAGCGAGTACGAGCCGCCGCACGCATGGTTCAAGGTAGCCTGCACCAAAGGTACCTACGTTCGCACGCTCGCCCACGACCTTGGCCAAGCGCTCGACTGCGGTGCACATCTGGCCGGCCTACGCCGTACCGTCTCCGGCCAATTCAAGGTCAATACCGCCACCCGACTCGAAGATCTCACTACCCTCTCTCCGAACGACCTGATCAAGCGCATCGTGCCGATGCACCGACTCTCCTCCACGGCCGAATTGTGAAACTCATCCACCAATCCGGCGACCTCTCCAACGATGACCGCAGGGTGAGCCTTGCCATAGGCATGTTCGACGGCGTACACATCGGTCACCAACAAGTCCTGCGACAGGCCATCGAAGACAGCAACCGTAACAAAGGCCGGTCCGTCGCCGTTACATTCGACCGACACCCAACCATAATCACCGCGCCCGACCGCGCCCCAGCCCTGCTGCAAACCCTTTCCCAGCGACTCCGCGCCATCGAGTCGCTCGGCGTCGACGCCACACTACTCATCGAGTTTGACGAGGAGTTCAGCCGCAAACCCGGCGCGGAATTCGTCCATGAACTGACTGACTGCTTCGGCACGACCCAAAGCATCTGTGTCGGCACAAATTTCACCTTCGGCCACCAACGCGATAGCAGCATCGAGTTGCTAGATACACTTGGACGGGCGCTTGGTTTTCAGGTGCAGGGACTGCAGGCGGTGTCACTCGGCAGCCAACCTGTCAGCAGCACGCGCATCCGCGCCGCCGTACGCGAGGGCCATCTCGACGAAGCTAGGCAAATGCTAGGGCGCTCATTCGCTATCGAAGGCATCGTCATCAAAGGCGAGGGCAGAGGACACGAACTGGGTTTCCCCACCGCCAACCTAGATGGAACAGGCTTGGCTCTACCACCGAACGGTGTCTATACCGCGCAAGCTCGGCTTACCCAATCGACGCATCGCGCCGTGCTCAACATCGGCCTGTGCCCGACCCTGGCCAATCCCGCATCCGCGCTACAGGTCGAGGTTCACCTCCTCGACTTCAACGCCGACCTGTACGGCCAGACGATAGAAATCGAACCAATCGAGCGACTCCGCGATGAGCAGCGGTTCGCATCGATCGACGAATTAGCCGCCCAGATTTCAAGCGACATCGCACACGCCCGCACCTTGTTTTAATTTCGAAAAACGTCAATACTCCGCAGCCGATGAACGCAGGGATCACAGCAATCAACGAAGAAGTCGAACGCACCAGCGCTTTCGTGCAGCCGTTACTGGGAGAACTTGGCAAAGTCGTCATCGGGCAAAAAATGCTCGTTGAGCGACTCATCATCAGCCTGTTGGCCAACGGCCATGTGCTGCTGGAAGGCGTGCCCGGCCTAGCCAAAACGCTCTCGATCAAATCGCTCGCCAACTGCATGAACGCACAGTTCGCACGACTGCAGTTCACGCCCGACATGCTCCCAGCCGATGTTGTCGGCACGCAGATTTACAATCCGCAATCCGGCGACTTCACCACGCGCAAAGGTCCGGTGTTCGCCAACCTCGTGTTGGCCGACGAAATCAACCGCGCACCGGCCAAGGTTCAGAGCGCTCTTCTCGAGGCCATGCAAGAGCGCCAGGTCACCATCGGCGAAAAAACCTATCCACTACCCAAGCCATTCCTCGTGATGGCCACCCAAAATCCCATCGATCAGGAAGGCACCTACCCGCTGCCTGAGGCGCAGGTTGACCGCTTCATGCTCAAGGTGAAAATCGACCACCCGGATCGTGATGAGGAACGCCAAATTCTCGATCTCATGGGACGCACCAACGCAGCACCCGAGACCCAGCAAGTCGTCACAGTCGAGGACATTCTCAAGGCGCGCGAAGTCATCAACAACATTTACATCGACGACAAGGTCAAGGACTACATCGTCGACATGGTATGCAGCACCCGCGAACCGGCCAGTTACAACATCGAAGTCGCTGATTTTATCCAACTCGGTGCCTCGCCGCGCGCCACCATCGCGCTCACCCTCACGGCCAAGGCGCACGCCTTCCTTCGGGGACGCGGCTTCGTCACGCCACAGGACGTCAAGAGCGTCGCACAGGATGTCCTGCGTCACCGCGTATCCGTCACCTTTGAGGCCGAGGCCGAGGAGAAAAACTCCGAGACCATCATCCAAAAAATCCTCGACGAACTCCCTGTGCCGTAAACGGACCCCCCGCTGCGGCAGCAGTCCTTATGACTGGCTGGCTCAAGAACTACGCTCCGCAACTCTTCCTGATTTCCTTCGGGTTGGCGGCTTTTGTTGGCTTGATGGCATCGGTCGCCTCGGAGGCGTTCGTAACCGGCATCGCCTGGATCAACGATAGGCTCTTCATCGCTCCCCACGCACGCGACACCACCGACTCAGCCAAGCTGCTTCCTTGGTTGACCGTACTCGCACCGGTCGCGGGAGGCTTGATCGTGGGCGGACTGCTGATGCTCCTCCGCGGTAACCGGCCGCACGGCATCCCGGATGTCATCTTCGCGTCACAAACCGGCAGCAGCAAAATCCCTGTCCGAACCGGGCTCCTGACCACTCTCACCAATTTCACCTCGATCAGCTTCGGCGCATCGGTCGGCATGTACGGCCCCTTGGCCAGCCTCGGCGCGTTTGTCGGCTCGCTCCTTGCCAAGGTCACGGCGGATCATCGGCGCTTGGGCGTGATCGCCGTTGCCTGTGGCGTCTCATCGGCCATCTCGACCGCGTTCAACGCACCGATTGCTGGCGTCATTTTTGCGCACGAGGTCATCCTGCGCCATTACTCAATCCGTGCCTTTGCGCCAGTGACAATCTCCGCCTACGTCAGCCAGGTAATGGCCACGGAAGTGTTCCGGCGACCGCGCCTCCTTGAGGTCGGCGAAGTGAGCATTCAACATGCCTACGAGTACGGCGCCTTCCTGCTCGTCGGTGTCGCCGGGGCCGCGGTGGCTCTCTTTTACATGCACGGTGTGCTGTTGTCTGCCAAACTCGCCGGTAATCTCAAGCTGCCGCTCTGGGCCAAACCGCCTCTGGCTGGGCTTGCGCTTGGCCTCATTTGCCTCGCCGTGCCGGAGTTCCTCGGAGCCGGACTGGAAACCACCAAGGCAACCTTGAACATCGAGCAAGTGCGTAGCGGCAATCTCCAATACATATCCGGCATGACCACGATGACTTCCATCATTGACGCGAAGGAGTTCGTGCTGAAGGCGCTGTTGCTGCTCGCCGTGCTTTGCCTCGGCAAATCGGTGATGACCGGCTTCTGCCTCGGAATGGGTTTCGGTGGTGGCGTGTTCAGCCCGGCGCTGTTCATTGGAGCGACGTTTGGCACGCTGTTCGGGCTTGCGCTCGAGGCGATGGTGCCCGGCTCGCTGAACCTCTCGTTTTATGCGATCTGCGGCATGGGCGCGGTGACCAGCGCCGTCATTGGCGCACCGATCTCGACCATCCTCGTCGTATTCGAGTTGACCGAAAACTACGACTTGGCCAAGGCGGTGCTCATCAGCGTCGTCTTTTCCAACATCATCTGCTCGCGACTCTTCGGCCGGTCGCTCTTCGACGTGCAACTGCTCGCGCGCGGCTTCGACTTTTCGCTTGGCAAGGACAAGGTCGTTCTCCAGCAAAAGACCATTCGCAACTACGTCATCAGTGATTTCGTGCAGGTCACTCCCGAAACCCCCTGCAGTCAGGCACTTGATCGGTTGCTCAACGCTGACCAGACTGAAGGCTACATCGTCAGCGAAAAGAACACCTACCTTGGCCAGATAACCCTTAACGAGTTGCTGCATATTCAACGCAGTCCAACAAAAAACGATCCAGTCGTTGGCGACCTCGCACAGCACGAGCAAATCACGCTCACCGACATGACCTCGATTTTTGCGGCAATGAAAAAAGTGGAGAACTTCGTCGGCGAAAGCGTCCCAGTCGTCAGCGCCAAGGATCACCTCAATCTCGTTGGCGTCATCCCCGAGGGCAACATCTTCAAGGCCTACTCCGACGCCATCGGGGAAATCCGCCAGGAAGAATATGGCGACAGCTAGGCCCGCTCGACGCGAAAAACCCCCTCCTCTGCAGTGGAATCAATTTGCGAAACGACAACACCGAGCCCGTGCCTAGCAAAGCGCTTGGCCAAGGTTTGCTCCGTGTGGCGGTACGAGAAAAAAAGGCATAACGCCTGTCCGACAGCAAACTCGACCAACTCCCCGGCGACGCTCAATTGAAACGTTTCGGAAAACTCAAAGTCGGCGATGATCCGCAGCAAGCCGACAACCTCCTCGATCCCAAATCGCAATTTCCCCGTCGACGCCGATACGCCCAAGCCTTCCAGAAATGACAACAGCCAGGCACGAGTTTCGACGTTATCGTACTGTGGCAGCACAGCTTCCACGCCTCCTCGGTAACTATCCCCGGGCGCAAGGTTGGCGCTGAGAAGCAACTGGTCACCCTCTCTCAACAAGGCCGCCAAGCGTGGCAGAATCACGTCCGGATCGAGGTTCGGGATCATGCCGAAGAAGGTGAACACGCGCTTGATTTCCGGCGGAACGATTCCGTCAAGCAGTTGACCAAGGTCGGGCGTGTTGGCCAAGTCACACACGAGCGGGTGGATTCTTTCGATCGGCAACTCCGCCTCCGCCACATCGCTCGCGACCCGCGTCATCGCTTGACTGACATCGCAAGGCACGTATTCGACGGTTGGGTGAACCGACTTCAGCTTGGCTAGGAAGCGGGTGTCCTTTTGTCCTCCACCGCAGCCCAATCCAACGAGACAAACCGGTCCGCCCGATGCTTGGCCAAGCGACTCGTCGAACGCCCGGTCGTAAATCGACTGCACGCCGGTATCCGTGCGAGACAAGGAATGCGCCCGGTGCACTGCAAGCCACTTCTGCGTCTGCCGATCGCCATCATACAAAAATCTGGGAGGCACTTGACCAAGCCGAAGGCCATCGAACAACTGCCGCTGAACCGCGTCGGGGAATTGGCTCGTATGAACGATCACGTTTGACGTTGCCTCCGCCTCTCCTTCTGCATCGTCATAGCGACTTTTTGATCTGTCTAAGCTGATCGGACTCAGGCCGATTTTTGTAGTGATCGTCCAGTGGGAAGCAACCGCTGATCATGCCGTTGCGCGGGCCAGTGGTGCAGTCGCTGAATGTGCGGCAAATACGCCGGGATTTGAGCGAACCATTGGCCATCGCGTCGGGGAGCATATCCGGATAACTCAACACCATCCGCCCCAAGCCGACGACATCGACCCACCCTTCGTGCACTAGGCGCTGTGTCACGTGCAGCAAATAATCCTGCAGGTAACTGTACGCGCAACCGGCGATCGCCACATCGTCCGGCGCAGCTTCGCGAATTTGTCGAACGACCTGAATCTGCCGCTCGACATCGATGAGCGGATCGTACGCCGGTTGGTAGCCGTCAGACGGCGGATAGGCGGCGGGCCGCTGGATGTGCGGATTGTAGTACGGCGACCCAGCGCTGAGGCTCACTAGCTTGACACCCAAGTCGGAACACAGCTTCACAAACTGAATCGGCTCGGCGAGATCGATCTCGAGCGGGTTGTCGGAGTTCAACCCGAATCCGTAATGGTACGGCAGGCAGTGGGAGAAATCCTCCGGGATACCGGGACCGAGTTTGCCCGGCTGCGACCGAGCCGGATCAGGCCGAAACGGCACGAAGTCAAACGCACTCAGACGAACGATCACATCGATCTCGTTTCCGTCCGCGCGAATGCCGTCGATGATCTCGCGCAAGATGCGTGTGCGGTTCTCGAATGAGCCGCCGTACCGGCCGGGCCGCATGCGAGCACTGAGAAATTCATGCAGCAGATAACCGTGACAATGCTTGATGTCGATGAAGTCCGCCCCCGCCCCGGCGGCGAGTCGCGCGGCGCGGACGTAGCTGCTGATCAGTTCGACAATCTCGGCATCGGTCAAAACTTGTTCGTTGCTGGTAACGCGGGCTTTGGTGTCGAGCAGCGGGTGCCGGTAGGCAACTCGCGGTTCGTACCGAGTTTTCTCGTTGGGCCGAGAAAATCGTCCCGAGTGGGTGAGCTGAAAGCCAATCGCCAAATCATCGGTGGATCCGTAGCGATCAGCGTGTGCCGCGATCAGCGCCTCACGCAACCCGGCGATGGCGGCCTGATTTCCCTCGTTCAGAATGAGCTGGTTCGGGTTAGCACGACCATCGGACCGAACGGCCATCGCCTCGCCGCCGAGAATCAGCTTGGCCCCGCTCTGACCGAAGCGTTGCCAGCGGCGATTCATTTCATCGGTGACACCACCGCTGGTTGTGCCGTCCCACCCCTCCATCGGGTGAATAGCAATGCAGTTGCCCGGTGTCTTGCCACCAAGCGTAATGCGGTCAAGCGTCTTGGCCAAGGACGATTCCGCCGCGGGCAGGATCGAGTCATCACACAGTAGGTCAAGGCCAAGCGAGGCCACATGCTCTCGGAAGGATTGTGGGGTTTTCAGCGACGGAATGCGCGTGAGCTTAAACGAATCGACCACGATGAGTCAGTAATCAAAAAAGGTGAGGTAGCACTCGCCTCGCGCTTCGCGGAGAAGCATCAGCGCCAGTTCACGTGCATGGTAGTCGCCCCACATCGAGCTTTCGCCGCAGGGGATTCTACTGCCACGCGGGACGTGGTCCCAGCCGTTGGGTCGATGGTAAATCGAATGCAACAGCAAGCCTTGATGCTTAGCGTCCGTGGATAGGTACGGTTGCTGAAGCAATGTGTTTGCGACGGTCAAGCCGGCCTGACGGTAACGGGTGCCAGCGGCTTTTTTTCCGCTGTCGATCAGGTAGTTTCCCAAACGAACGAGCCCCTGCGCCGCGATCGCAGCAGCAGATGAATCAACCGGCTCGAATCCGTTGTGCGGGTTCGAGCGCTTGGCCAAATAGTTACCCATTCGGTGCGACTCCGGCGCGCCGGTGTCCCAGGCCGGAACGCCATCGGTGCAACTGTTGGCAACGTAAAAATCGGCAGTGGCGATGGCGGCCTTCAGTAACATGGCGGTCAACTTGCGCCGACCGCCGAGTGGCTTGAGAGCGGTGTCCTTCAACGTGCGGAAAAACTCGAGTTGCTCGGCATAGCCACAAATCGCCCAGGCCAAGCCGCGCGTCCACGTGCTGAACGGCGAATAGCCCTGCTGCGAGTTCGGACAACGGTAACCGCCGTCGTTCAGGTTGAAGATGCTCTCGTGTGCCGTACGGCCGCTAACGTCGTATGCGTCGCGGCCGTCGCCGTAATACACCCCGTACGCAGCAGTCGCCTCGGCGTGTTGCACCAATCGCCCAAGCAGCGAAATTCTTCGATCCCGCTCCCCCATCAATGCATGGCCAAGCTGGTGCGCCACGGCGAGTGATCGGAGTGATCGGATTGTATCAATGAACAGCGAGTGAGGACCGTTGAACGAGTAGATGTAGCCGCCGCCCGGGATGTCGGTCCAGCGTGCCGCCTGCACGGCGCCGGAGACCTTGAGCGCCAACTCGTAAAATTCCATCTCTCGCAAGTCGTGGATGATCTTCCCCTCGCGCATAAGCCGGCGCAGATTTCCGTAGGTGGAGACGTTGTTGAAGCCGTGGTCGTGCACCCCGGTGTGTGACACGTGCGAGGCCATCTGCCTGACCGTGCCGTTGCGGCTGATCTTCAAAAATTGATCGTCGCCGGTGGCATCGTACTGCAGTACGGCCGAGCCAAACTGAAAGCCCTGCGTCCACTCGGTCCAACCGCGCGTAGCATACCGGCCCTTCACGGTGAACACCGGCGTGCCCTTGGTCACGCGCCATCTCTTTTGAATGGACAAAATCTTTTGCCCCGAGAGAACAAAAAAACGCTCCAGCTTGGGAAGGAGTTTATGAGGAGTCAACCTGTGGTCAATCTTGATGGCCATGGTTTAAAGTTTGCGAACGTTGAAGCCGCCGTCCACGTTGAACACCTCACCGGTGGTGAACGGAAAATAATCAAGCGCCAACGCCATGACCGCCTTGCCGACATCGCTTGACTCGCCCCAGCGGCGGATCGGCGCCAGCCCATCGGCGATGAGTTTGTCGTATTTTTCCCGCACCGGCGCGGTCATATCGGAGGCGATCACGCCGGGGCAAATCTCGTACACGTTGATTCCGTGATCGGCTAAGCGCGCGGCAAAGAGCTTGGTCACCATCCCCAAGCCAGCTTTGGCCACGCAGTAGTCGCCGCGATTGGTCGAGACGGCGTGGGCGCTGACCGATGAAATGTTGATGATTTTTGGGCGGCGCCCGGCGTCGGTTTTGACCTGCTCTACCATCCAACGGGCAGTTATTTGGCTGAGAAAAAAAGGCCCCTTGAGGTTGACGGCCATAAGGGCTTCCCAGTTTTCTTCGGTGGCATCGAGCAGATCGGCGCGACCGATGGAAGTGATGCCGGCGTTGTTGACAAGCAGATCGAGCCTTCCAAGCGACTCACGAGTGAACCGGACCAACCGCTCGCGATCTGCCGCTCGACCAACGTCAGCCTGGCATACCTCAGCGCGTACCGCTTGGCCGGCGGCAGTGGCCCGCTCGGTACAGAGCTTGGCCGTCTCGTTGGCAGCGGCCTGGTTTCCGGCGTAATTGATCACCACGTTGAATCCCGCCGCCGTCAACTCAAGTGCAATGCCGCGGCCGAGCCCACGCGACGCACCAGTAATGAGAGCCACTTGATTCATGCGCGGCAGAGTCTAAAGAACCGCCCGCCCGATGAACATTCAAAACCGAGGCAAGTTTCGGTTGATACAATTTCTGATTGGCATAAACTGCCCTCCCTTGAGCGGTTGGGCCAAGCCGCACTCAATTTTGGATCCTGCACGCCAGTGGTTTTTGTCTGCCGTCGTAGTCTACGGTGCAAGCATGCTGTACTCAGCCCTTCTTTGGAGGCGTGGCTTTCGACGCGACAACTGGATCAACTACGGCGTACTGGCTGCTGCCTTCGTATTGCACACAGCCGCCATGGCCAAGCGCGGCTTTTCGCTGGAGCACTGCCCGGTGAACAATCTTTACGAAGCCACAACGTTTGTGCTTTGGACTATCACCGGCGGCGGTCTGGCACTCAGCCTAATGCCCCGGCTTCGGTTTATCGGAGCATTCACCTCTCCACTTTTATTTTGCGTCGGCGTCTTTGCTTTGATGCCTGGCCTCGATCCGGAGCCGACCGGCAAGTCGCAATTCATCAACGGATGGTCGAGCCTGCACGCGGCAATGGTCATGCTCGGGTACGGTGCGTTTGGACTCGGTGCCATTGCTGGCAGCATGTTCCTCACTCAGGAACGTAGCCTGAAATCTCATCGGGCCGGAGCACTGTTCACCCTACTGCCTCCCATTCAACGACTTGAAAAAATAGTCACCGTTTCACTGGCTACCGGCTTGGCACTGCTCACAGCCGGACTCGGACTGGGGGCGGTGTTTGTAAAACTGCCCGAGGGTGCATCGTTCCAGGGCGACCCAAAGGTCATCTGGTCAATGTTTGTCTGGACAATTTATGGCCTGCTGCTGGTGCTTCACTGGAAGTTTGATCAGCGTGGACGCCGCCACGCTTGGTCGGCTATCATCGCATTTGGTTTTGTGATTCTCACGTTTTGGGGAACAAATCTGCTCTCAGGCATTCACAACCCCACCCCGTAGTCGATGCCCATCGTTGTCACAGGATTAAGCCACCACTCCTCGCCGGTCGAACTGCGGGAGCGATTTGCCTTTTCCGACTCGCAAATCGTCGATGCTCTTGGCCAAGTGCGTGAGCACGGCATCGCCGACGAGTCGGTAATCCTTTCCACCTGCAACCGCGTGGAAATCTACGCGGCCACCGGTGACGACAACCACGCGCTTGGCCAAACATTGCGCCAGTTTTTGTGTGACTTTCACGGCATCGACTCGGTTCCTGGTGACGAACTCTACACACACAGCGAACCGCAAAGCGTCGATCATCTCTTCAACGTATCGTGCGGCATCGACTCGATGGTGCTGGGCGAGACGGAAATCCTTGGCCAACTCAAACAGGCTTACAAACTCGCCCATGCTGAGCAAGCCACCGGTGCGCAACTCAACAAGGCGTTCCAAAAAGCATTCAACGTAGCCAAACTCGTCCGCTCAGAAACACAGATTCAGCGAGGCAGCATCTCCGTCAGTTCGGTGGCGGTAGAACTGGCGGAGTCGATTTTCGACTCGCTCAAGTCACAGCAAGTGCTCGTTATCGGCGCCGGCGACACGAGCGAAAAATCCGCGCGCGCCCTAAAGAGCCGAGGTGCAAAAAGCATCCTCGTCTCCAATCGTTCGGACGACAAGGCGGGATCACTGGCAGCCGAACTTGACGGTCGGGCCATCGGTTTCAACACGTGGGAGGAGGAGTTCCAGCACGTGGACATCGTCATCAGTAGCACTGCCGCACCGCATTACATGCTCACGCGAGACAAGCTCGAGAGCCTGCTCCGGAAGAGGGGGCACCGGCCACTGCTGCTCATCGACATCGCCGTGCCACGCGACATCGATCCCGACTGCAACCAACTTGAGAATGTGTATGCTTACAATATCGACGACCTGCAAAGCATCGCCGGCCAATACCTCGAGCAGCGCAAAGCCGAGCTTGAGCTGTGCAAGCGCCTCATCGCCGGAAAACGCAATGAGCTGCTCGACACCCTCAAGGCACACTCGGCAAACACCACCCTCGGCCTGCGCGGACAACAGGCTGGCAGCTAACCAACAGTAACGCCGAGTATTTTGACCGACACAAACATCATTCGCATCGCCACCCGCGGAAGTGCCCTAGCTCTTGCGCAGGCAAACATGATCTTTGCCCAATGCCGCAAGGCCTTCCCGCAGCTCAGTTTCGAGATCAAGATTATAAAGACCACCGGTGACAAGTTGCAAACACATGGCGTCAAGCCGGGCCAGTCGCTGCCCAAGGGACTCTTCACGAAGGAACTCGAGGTGGCGCTGGTCAAAAACCGTGCCGACCTGGCCGTGCACAGCCTAAAAGATCTGCCGACTGAACTGCCGGCCGGCCTCGTGCTCGGTGCCGTCACCAAACGCGAGGATCCGCGCGAAGTCCTGCTCTACCGCGATCCCTCCGACCGTCGCGGATTCGAGCCGAGGCTAACAATTGCGAAACTACCCACGAGCCTCACCGTCGCCACCAGCAGCCCGCGCCGCAAAGCGCAACTGCTCCAACTGCGCCCCGATTGGAACATCATCGAGATACGCGGCAACGTCCCCACACGCCTCGACAAACTCGCCATTGATCCAATAATCGACGCCACTGTCTTGGCTCTCGCCGGGCTGCGGCGTCTTGATTTCGCGATCGGCGAGGATGGCCTCCTCCAGGGCGATGCCGTGCCGGATGGCACCTGCGCAACGGTCATCGAAACCAGCGAGATGCTTCCGTGCGTTGGCCAGGGCGCAGTCGGCATTGAAATTCGTGAAAACGACGGACGCATCGCCAAGGTCTGCCAACGGCTCAATCACTTCAACACGCAAATTTGTGCCGAAGCCGAACGGTCATTTCTCAGCGAAATGGGCGGCGGCTGTCAAAGCCCCGTCGCTGCACATGCCGAAGTTCGCCGTGAACAGATCCACATGCCCGGCCTATCGTTCGGCGACGGAACCCAATACAGCGAGGCGACAGTTACCGGCGACCTCAACGAAGCCCAAGCAATTGGTGAAACGCTCGCCGCTCAGATCAAGGCCAGCCTGTAACCCCTGCACCCAATCGCCATGCCAGTGTCTTTTAGAAAGGTTCCCTGCACCGCTCGCTCCCTACTCGGCTTTCGCCTGAAGATTTGAATTCTTGCAAAAGCGGGATGCACTGTCGCACTCCAAGACACGCCCGCAATAGTCGGAGTTTGTTTGGCCAAGCGTTACAGTTCGCGAATGAGGATGTTGCGCCAGCGCACTTTCGCTCCCTTGGGCCAACCGCCGCCGCCGTGTACCTGCACCGCAATGGAGCCCTTGTCGCCGAGGGTGCTATGAACTTTTTCGCGATCGTAATTCACTTGCTTAAAGCTCTCGCCATCGAACTCGCAGATCTTCTGCCCGTTAAGCCATGTCGTGATTCGCGGGTATTTACCAACGCAGCGCACCTTCAGCGTGTTCCACTTGCCGACGCGCCACGCCTTCACCCACTCGCTCGGCGTGCAGGTGTACACACAGCCGTGCTCGCTTGGCTTACGGGCGTTGTCGCCGGTGAGCGCCACAAGCTTGCCGTCATTGACCTTGCCATTGATATCGAAGGCGCGGCTATTGAATGCACCGGTGCCCTCGCCATAAATATGCCCGATGTTACCGGCGTCGTGGAAGTCGACCATCACTTGGATGCATTGCCCCTTGTCATTTGAGCGCAAGAAAAAACCGGAGCACGGCCCCCAGTCGTGGTTCATGTCGATCTTTACCTCAAAGTCGCCAAACTTGCGGTCACTCAACAAAATACCGCCGTTGCCGGAGCCTGGCGGATCCTGCTCGCCAACTATCGCACCGTCCTCGACGAACCAGTGACCGCCAGTGCCATGCCCAATGCGCTGCGGATTTTTGTGCCAACCGGCAAGCGACTTACCGTCGAAAAGATTGATCCACTTACCCTCGGCGGCATGCGCCTGGTCAAGCGGCAATACGGCAAGCGCGGCCGTGGTTGCAGCGGTTTCCCTAAAGAATGTACGACGTGAAACCGAGTCAAAACTTGATTGCATGAACGGGACTTTACCGCAGACCAACCGGCGTGTCACGCCGCATAAAACTTGCGCACTAGGCTAAGCGTCTCCAACAATGGCTCGCCCTGCCGACGGGAACACACAACAAATGAGAACGCTGCATCTTTATTTGACCCGCGAAACATTGGCCACGCTGCTAATGACCGTGGTGGTGTTCACGTTCGTCCTGCTGCTCGGCAACCTGTTTAAGGAAATCGCCGCGCTGATGGCATCCGGCCGGGTCGCTCCCGGCTTTCTAATCAATGCGATCGGGCTGCTGATCCCGTATGTGCTCGTTTACTCGCTGCCGATGGGGATGCTGACCGCCACGCTACTGGTGTTCGGCCGGTTCAGTGCCGACCACGAGCTAACCGCCGCACGCGCCGGGGGCATCAGCTTGCTCTCGCTCTCCGCGCCAATGCTGGCCATCGGCGTGCTAATGTCTGCGCTGTGTGGCTGGATGAATCTTCACATTGCACCTCAAAGCCGCCTAGCTTACAAGACGATGCTCTTTGAGTACGGGCTCGAGAACGCCGCCGCGCTTCTCACCGAGAAGGGATTTACCGACTTCCCGGGCCACCGCGTTTATGTCGACTCGATCGACGGCAGTGCACTCCGCGACGTCATGATTTATCAGCACGATGAGGATGGCAATCTCACGCTGCGAATGCGAGCCGAGGAAGCCTCGCTCGAACTGGACGCCGAAACCGATCAGGTGATGCTCACGTTGCGAACCGTCGACGGGTTCGAGTTCAGCGACGGCAAGGAACGCACGTTCGTTTACTCGAAGTACGGCCCGATGGCGCTTGGCAAGAAGCAGGAGGAGTCCAGGCAACGCTCACCGAAGTTGAAGGAGCTTGACTTCGACCAACTGCGCGGGCGCGTCGCTGAGCTGAAACAGCAGGGCATCGATTCCACACCTGTGCAGGTACAGCTTCACCAAAAAGTAG
>Ga0163108_10001425_pt1 | contig 17509 bp, 10 predicted proteins | sample Fk1155metaG_FD_109644 | JGI IMG/M metagenome (GOLD analysis project Ga0163108, IMG submission 109644) | Marine microbial communities from the Central Pacific Ocean - Fk160115 155m metaG | ecosystem: Environmental > Aquatic > Marine > Oceanic > Photic zone | place: The Central Pacific Ocean...
ATCACATTTGTGCACACTGGGATTTGATGCCAACATTTTGCGAACTTGCGAATATACCGACTCCGAAACACACCGACGGCATCTCGTACGTCCCTGCCCTCACCGGTGCCAAGCAGAAGAAGCACGACTATCTATACTGGGAATTTCACTCTTATGGCAATGCACAAGCCATTCGTATGGGCGATTGGAAAGCGATTCGTTTGAAGGTGAAAAACGATCCCAACGCACCAATCCAACTTTACAACCTCAAGCAGGACATCGGCGAAGCCAATAACATTGCTGCCGCACATCCGAATGTGGTTAAACGAATAGCCCCATTGTTCAAGGAGGCTCACACTCCCTCTGAACGGTTCCCGTTGTTCGCCAAGAAGAGATAGCGCTGAACCAAGAACGAGACCCTGAAACTTTCACAAAACTCCACGATGAAAAAACTAGCCCTAGCAGTATGCATAATCTCATGCAGTCTATCCGTCTGTGCTCAGGCAGCTAAGCAACAATCAGAGCGACCCAACATCGTTTTGATCATGGCGGATGATATAGGCTATGAAGCCTTGTCGTCGAACGGCAGTGAATCCTGCAAATCACCAAACCTGGACAAGTTGGCCGCCCAGGGCATTCGTTTCACCAACTGTTTCGCCAACCCAATCTGTACCCCGTCGCGGACGAAGATCATGACCGGGCTGTACAACGTCCGTAACTACGTCAAGTTTGGGCATCTTGATCGCGGGCAAATCACCTTTGCACATCAACTGAAGGCTGCCGGATATAAAACCTGCATCGCAGGCAAGTGGCAGTTGGGCAAGCAGACAGACTCACCTCAACACTTCGGCTTTGAGCAATCCTGCCTCTGGCAGCATACCCGTACCGGCCGCTCCAAGGGGAACGGCAAGAATATCGATCGGCGTTTCGTCAATCCTCTGCTGGAGTTCAATGGCAAGGAAAAGGACTACGTCAGCGGCGAATACGGACCACAGGTCTGCACTGACTTTATCTGCGACTTCATCGACGAGAACAGGGAAAAACCATTCCTGGTTTATTACCCAATGATACTCACACACTGCCCCTTCGACCCGACGCCGGATTCCACCGACTGGGACCCGAAGCGCCTTGGTTCCTCCACCTACAAAGGCGATCGCAATGACCCGCAGCGGCATTTTCGTGACATGGTTGCCTACGCCGACAAGGTCGTCGGGCAAATTGTGGCGCAACTGGAAAAGTCAGGCGTCCGCAAAAATACGCTTTTGATTTTCACGGGAGACAACGGCACTGACAAGCCGATCGTCACCGCATGGAACGGCACAAAGATCGCCGGCGACAAGGGCAGCATGACCGACGCGGGGACACGCGTGCCGCTCATCACCAGTTGGCCTGCTGGCATCAAGCAACCCGGACGTGTCGTCGACGATCTGGTGGAGCTCTGTGACCTGATGCCAACGCTCTGCGAAGCCACAGGGGCCGACTTGCCGTCCGGCTATCCGGGCGATGGTTCCAGCATTGTTCCAGTACTTCAGGACAATGCGAACGCCCGCAAGAAGGACTGGATTTATATCTGGTACTCGAGGTCAGGCCATTCGGCCCGGGGGCAGGTCATGGTTCGCAATAAGCAGTATTCCCTTCTTGCCAAAAGCGACGGCAGTGATGCCAGATTGACTCGCTACAAGGGGCCGTTTGACGGCGAGACACTTGAGGACTCGACACTTTCAGGCACGGAGCGCGCCAGCAAAGAACAGTTCGCGGCCACGCTTGCGCAACTCGCGAAGGCCCGTCTTTTAAGTGTTAGCAATGAGATCCGAGTCAAGAGGCAGAATCCTAGGAAGGATAAGAAGTAGCTGCCTGTCCTCCCTTGCGCTAAACCCGGGGCCTCGACGGCACGGTGGCACTGGTAAACGTTCCTGAACAACGAATAAGAACCATTATGCAACCCGTAACCGCCATTCTGAACTCAGTAGTACGTAGGGCTACGACCTGCAATCAACCGAAAGGCATTCACACGACAAAAAGATTACATCTCCTTGCACTGTGCGCCTTTCTTCTGAACGTGGTTCCGGCTTCCGCGGTACCCGAACCCCCGGGAACGGGCCGGTCGCGGCCCAACATCGTTTACATCATGGCCGACGATCTTGGCTACGGCGACCTGGGTTGCTACGGACAAAAACTCATCCAGACACCGCACATCGACCGATTGGCTGAACGCGGGATGAGGTTCACAGATTTTTACGCAGGCTCCACCGTGTGCGCCCCGTCGCGGTGCGTGCTGATGACCGGCCTGCACACTGGTCACTGCTTCATTCGGGGCAACGGCAAGGACAACCTTCGGCCGAAGGATGTGACTGTGGCGGAGGTGCTCAAGCGTGCCAACTACGCTACTGGTCAGGTTGGCAAGTGGGGTCTTGGCCATGAGGGGACAACCGGCCTGCCGACACGACAGGGGTTCGATTTTTTTTACGGCTACCTCGACCAGCACCACGCCCACCTTTACTACCCAACCTTTCTTGTGAAGAACGAAAAGCGGGTCAAGCTGCGTAACTTTGTCCCCGATGAGGGTAAATGGGGTCAAGGTGTGGCGAGCAAAAAGATCGATTACAGCCCGGAATTGATGATGAAGGAAACGCTTGGCTTTATCGATGCACACAAGGACGAGCGATTTTTTCTGTATCTCTCCTACACACTGCCGCACGCCAACAACGAGGCTACTCGCAAAACCGGCGATGGCACGGCGGTACCGGACCTCGGCATTTACAAGGACAAAAAATGGACGAAGCAAAACAAGGGACAGGCAGCAATGATCACATACCTCGACCAGATGGTGGGCCAGGTCATCAAACGACTCGAGACTCACCGACTGGACAAAAACACGGTCATTTTTTTTACGTCCGACAATGGGCCTCACAGCGAAGGCGGCAATGACGTCAATTTTTTTGATGCAAACGGCCCGGTGAGCGGCATCAAGCGCGCCATGTACGACGGTGGCATCCGGGTGCCGATGATCGTCCAATGGCCTGGCCGCGTGAAAGCCGGCAGCACCACACAGCTCATGGCTGGCGCCGTTGATTTCATGGCCACTGCCGCCGAGATCGCTGGTTTAAAACCGGACGCCCCCACCGACGGCATCAGTTTCCTCCCCACGCTGCTCGGCAAAAACAAACAACAGAAAGAACACGACTACCTCTATTGGGAATTCTATGAGCAAGGATCCAAACAGGCCCTGCGTGCCGGCAAATGGAAAGCGATCCGTCGACCGATGATCACCGGCCCTATTGAGCTTTACGATGTGTCGGAGGACATTGCCGAATTGAAGAATCTGGCCAATCGGTATCCGGAAGTTGTCTCGAGAGTCGAACGGCTGTTCACCGAGGCGCACGCCCCGTCCCAGCGTTGGCGTCCCAGCGGCAAACCACGCAAACGCAACCGGGCTGAAAGTCGATAGCCTCCATCAGGTACACCTGATTCACCCGTCCTGACTGTCCAGGGCCTTGCGGATCGCTCTGGCTTCGGCAGCGGCGTCAAATTCCGGGTTCGCTCTTGCTGGTACCGGCGCGTTGATTTTTTTTCGCCATGCGACAAGTAACTTGTGCAGTTCCTCCGCTTTCTCCGGGCTTATCTGTGCCAAGTTTCGCCGTTCACCAACGTCGTCCTTGAGGTTGTACAACTCAAGCGCGCCGTCCTCAAAGTACTCGTGCAGTTTCCAGTCACCCAGGCGGACGGCGCTGCACGGACGTGTGCGGAACAACGGGTCACGCTGCTCACCGATCACATCATACGCCTGTAGGTAGGCCGGGAAATGCCAGAACAACGGCCTTGGCCCGACACTCTTCGCATCGCCCCGGATCAACGGTAAAATGCTTCGGCCATCCATCGGTTGATTCGGCCGTTTGGCTTTGGCTAAGTTGAGGAAAGTCGGGTAAATATCGACGCCGATGATCGGCTCGTCGATGGATTGGCCCGCTGCCACCGTGCCTGGCCAATTCACGAAAAACGGCACACGAATCCCACCCTCGTAATAGTTGCCCTTGTAGCCCCACAGCGGCGCCATGTCGGTCGCTGGACCGTATCCGCCGTTGTCGGAAAAAAAGAAAATTACTGTGTTATCGCGCTGACCAAGTTGATCGAGCTTAGCAATTATTTTGCCGACCCCATCGTCCACCGACTGGATCATCGCCGCCATTGTTGCGTGATTGTGCAGCTTACCCGGGCTCTTGGCCTCGTACTTGGCAACAATCTCCCGCTTAGCCTGAATCGGCGTGTGCACGGCATAGTGGGACAAGTATGCGCACCAAGGCTTTGTTTTGCTTCCTTCAATGAACTCGATGGTTTTGTCGGTGAGTACGTCGGCGAGATACTGCCCTTTCGGCCCAAAATGAGCCCGAAAGCCGGGTAATTTGTTGTGCTGCACCTCAACTTCAAATCCCTGCTTCCCCGGCGTGGTCCCCAGGTGCCACTTGCCAAACATGCCGGTGCGATAACCGGCCTGCTGTAAGGCCTCCGCCCACGTGATAATGTCAGGTCGGAGCGTTTTCGTTCCAGGGATGTGCTCCAGTCGGCGATGCTTGGCCAAACCCCGTGGCTTGGTGCCAACGTTGAAAATCTTATGTCGAGGCGTGTATTGACCAGACAACAGACAGGCCCGTGCCGGCGCGCAGTTGGCCGAACAGGAATAGGCGTTCGTGAATACCATGCCGCCCTTGGCCAAGCGATCGATGTTCGGTGTCTCGTAAAAATCCGACCCCATGTAGCCGGTGTCCCGCCAGCCGAAGTCGTCGAGAAAAATGAACAAAATATTTGGCCGACTCTCCGCCTGGACAGTCAAGCCAAGCGCCAGCACAGTTATCGTCAGAAGTAGTTTCCTCATGGTTAATTATTCTTGGAGCGCAGCATCTTTGCGTCCACATTTTTTCGCCACTCGCGCAGTTTCGCCAGCAACGTCGCTGCCTTGTTCGGCTGAACTCGTGCCAGATCGTTTTGCTCGCCGATATCCTCCTTGAGGTTAAAAAGTTGCACGGTGTTGTTCTCAAAATACTCGAGCAGCTTGTAGTCCCCCAACCGAATGGCACCGCCGGGACTCTGCATGCCATGGTTGCTGTAGTGGGGGAAATGCCAGTAGATCGGGCCCCGCTCGAACGGCTTACCCTGCAGGGCCAGAACGAAACTCTTTCCGTCCTTGTGCTGAGCGGGTTTTGCCGGCAAACCGACCATTTCCAGTATGCTTGGATAAAAGTCAGGGCTGATAACCGGTTCCTCGCAAATCACCCCTCCCCTGCCCTTGCCGGGCCACTTCACGATCATAGGCACGCGTACTCCTCCCTCATACAACCAGCCCTTGGCCCCTCGGAGAGGCAGGTTGGAGGTCGCGTAGGCCCGATCGAGCTGATTCTGCTGAACAACCCGATTGGGGTTGCCAAAGTTCCCCGCCGACATCCCACCGTTGTCGGAGTAAAAGATGACGATGGTGTTGTCCGTCTGGCCTATCTCATCGAGCTTTTCCAGCACGCGTCCCAGGCTCTCGTCGACCGACTCCACCATAGCTGCGAATTCGACGTTGTCCTGACGCTGCTTGATCTTGATCGTCCGCTGCGGCAACACCTTGTGACCTTGATGCGAACTCTTGCCTAAAAGTTCAGTCAATTTTTCCCGAGACAACGGTGCCTTGTCGTCTGGATTGCCCTCAAGGATGAAAGGAGATCTCTTTAGTGGCGGCAACTTGGCCAGCTTGGCGCGATACTTGTCGACCAAGTCCTTGCGGCCTTGGATCGGGTCGTGGACCGAGAAGTGTGAGAGATAGAGAAAGAAAGGCCGATCCTTGCTCTGCCCCATGAAATCTAGTGCCATGCTAGTCAAGCGATCGGTAAGGTACTCGTCCTTCTTGCCCTTGATCGTCAGGCCTTCCATCCGGTAAGGCGGATGATATCCTCCCTTGGGGCAGCAGCCGTTCCACTTTGGGATCTGGACGTCAAACCCCTGGTTCAGCGGACCTGCTTCGCCGTTGCCCAAGTGCCATTTACCAAAGATTCCCGTTCGGTAGCCTTTTTCCTTGAGGGCTTCTGCCAAGGTGGTCTCCTCCAAAGGCAAAGCCTGAAGCTTCTCGGCACTGAGAAAACGTTGAAAATTAAATTCCCGGCGACCCGAGAGCCAATCTGTAAGGTCCAGCCGGCCCGGATACTTGCCGGTCATGATGCTTGCTCGCGTGGGCGAACAGACGTGGCAGGCGGCGTAGGCGTTCGTAAAGCGAACCCCCTGCTTGGCGAAGCGATCAATGTTCGGTGTCTCATAGAATGAACTGCCAAAGCAGGCGACATCCCGCCATCCCATGTCGTCGACTAGAAAGAAAACCACATTGGGAGGTGCCGTCGCGCTTGGCTGCACCAGACCAAACGTAAAACAAAAGGCAGTAATAAATAGCCTCATAACGGAACCCGAAATAATGCCTAAATCATTTAGCGCTGGCAATCTCACATGGCAGTTAACGGCGTGCTCGGGTTTTCGGCTTGGGATGCTTGGCCAAGATGACCTTAAGTTTGCCCACAATATTTGACTTATCGGCAGCATGATTCCTCGTTTCCCATGGGTCAATCTTGTAATCGTACAATTCGTACTCCGCCTGACTATTAGCCTCAGCATGATTCTTCCACTCCACCAAGCGATAACGCTCGGTTCGAATGGCACGACCAAGCTTCCGGCGTGGGTAGGCGTGATAGGCGTGATCACGAACGCGCTTTTCCGGGTTCTTCAGCACCGGAACGAGACTAACACCATCGATCGGTTGCGGGCCTTTGGGCGCCGGCAAACCGGCCAACTCAGCCAGCGTTGGGAAAATATCCACCGTCTCTGAGAGTTGCTGAGACGAACTGCCCGGCTTTACCAATCCCGGTGCAACAATGATGATTGGGATGCGGTTGGCTTGTTCAAAGTTGGTGTGCTTGGTCCAGATGCCCAGGTCTCCCAGGTGCCAGCCATGATCACCCCACAAGACAACGATCGTATTCTTGGCCAAGCCCAGTTCCTTGAGTGCCTTTGTCACTTTACCGATCTGCGCATCCACGTATGTGGTGCTCGCGTAGTACCCATGGATAAGTTCACGCTTCAACTCATCGCCGATCATCCCATTGGGCGGCACAGGCTTGTACGCCGCGATTTCGCCGCCACGCTTCAGTGCAACTTTCGGGGCGCCCTTGGGGGATTCTTCATTCACCGGCATCGGGAGATTCGCTGGATCGTGAATGTCCCAATATTTTCTCGGCGCGGAGAACGGCAAATGCGGACGAACAAAACCTGCGGTGATGAAGAATGGTGTGCCACGCTTGGCCAAACGCTGCTTGGCAGCCTTGAGTCGCCTGATCGTCTCTTCTGCGACGCGGCCGTCGGCGTAGTCAGTATCGTTCACCACCGGCGACTCGTACGCCGCACCACGTGGCAGTGAACGGATTTGGCCAAGTTTCTGGTTTGTAAATAAAGCCTCCTCGCGAGTGAGTTTGCCACCGTCGGTGCTCTCAGGATCGAGGTACTCGATCACCTTATCGTGAAAATGCGGAACACTGAACGACTGAGGATCGCCCTGGTTTCCATGTCCAATGTGGAACACTTTGCCGAGTGACTCGGTTCGGTAGCCGTGCTTCTCAAAATGCTGAGGCATCGTGACCGCGTCGGGATAGGCCTTGCGCAAATGACTGCCGAGCCCATACAAGCCGGTCGATGTCGAGTGGGCCCCCAGCATCAGCGTGAACCGCGATGGCGCGCACACCGCCTGGTTACAGTACGCCAGATCAAACCGCATGCCACGTCCGGCCAAGGCATCTAAATTAGGTGTCTTGGCCGATTGATCACCGTAACAGCCCAGTGTCGGTTTTAAGTCATCGACAAGGATCAAAAGCACATTGGGCTTTTGATCTGCCTGGAGCGCCGTCAGCCCAACTGAAGCAAGCAGTTTTAATATCAAAACCCGGTTCATTTTCTCTTTTCGATTGCAGGATAACAATCGGTTGTCGTGTGTGTATGCACTTGCTAGGTTGCCCGTTTCAATAGGTGCTGAAAATTGAGATAGACAATGGAAGTCACAGAAGCAATCAGAAACCGCAAATCCGTCCGGGCGTTCCTTAACAAACCCGTCACTGACGATACCATCACAGACATCTTGGAATACGCACGTTGGGCTCCATCCGGAGTGAATTCACAGCCTTGGCATGTGGCGGTGCTGACTGGCGAAGCCAAGCTTCAAGTGGGTAAAGCCTTGGGTAAACTACGGGCGGACGGTGAAAAACCCCTGCCGGATTACCAATATTACCCGACGAAAATCGAGGAACCTTACATCTCGCGCAAGCGCGCCTGCGGCCAGGCTCTTTACTCCGCACTGGGCATCGAGCGCAAGGATATCGAGGCACGCAAGACGCAGTGGATGAAGAACTACGACTGCTTCGGAGCGCCGGTCACCCTGCTGTTCTTCATCGACACCATCCTAGGGAAAGGCTCGTGGGTGGACGCTGGCATGTTTATACAAAACGTCATGCTTGCGGCTCGCGGCCTAGAACTGGAGACCTGCCCCCTGGCAGCCCTGGCTGAGTATCCTAATGTTGTTCGAAATATTCTGAATATTCCTGATTCAAAGAAACTGATATGCGGCATGGCGCTAGGCTATGCCGACTACGACGACCCATCCTATCAATATCGGACCGAGCGTGAACCAGTAGGAAATTTCGCCCAATGGTATTCCTGAAGCGCCCATCGGCACACCGCTGCATCGCCCAAATCACAACGACCCTGTCGATGCTAATACTGCCAATCATTTCGCTCAGGGGTCAAAGTCCGTTATCGGATTCCGAGCTGGAAGATGACAACTCCGCTGAGCCTTGGCTCTGGTTGTACAACATGGATACTTTGCTAGAGAGCAAGCTATTCGCCGACGAACGGTAGACATCCCCCTACAGGAACTCATCAATCTCGTTGTCTCGCTGAAACATCTCTAAATCAAAATGTGAAAACACGATGAAAAACCAAACCGCTATTACACTAGGCTTCTTTACTTTCTTACTGACCATAAACGCGTCGACCGAATCAAAAAAGGCTATCCAGCCAAACATCCTCCTGATTCTGGCCGATGATCTCGGTTATGGCGACGTTGGTTGCTACAATACTGAGTCAAAGGTCCCCACACCGAATCTGGATCGTTTGTCCGAGAACGGAATGCTTTTTACCGACGCACACAGTCCATCGACCGTTTGCACTCCCACGCGCTATAGCATTCTCACCGGCCGCATGGCTTTCCGTACAGGCATGCGCGGTGTTTTCACCGGCGCGGGCGGCCCGTGCATGATTGAGAGAGGGCGCCTTTCAATTGGTGACATGCTGCAAAACCAAGGCTACACGACTGCGCTCTTCGGTAAATGGCACGTGGGCATGACCTTCTTCGACAAGGCTGGCAAGCCCATCAACCAAAACGGCCTGCCCGCTGTGAAACGAATTGATTACAGCCGGGCTATTCCCGATGCTCCCATACATCGAGGGTTCGATCATTTCTTCGGAACCGTGTGCTGTCCCACAACCGACTGGCTCTACGCCTTTGTTGATGGAGATCGTATACCCGTGCCTCCGACTCACATTGTCGATCGCACTCCTCTCCCGAAGCATCCTTACTCAAATGACAATCGCCCGGGCATGATTGCGCCGGGCTTTGACCTGGAGGAAGTGGACATGGTTTTCCTGGAGCGGAGCCTTAAGTTTCTGGATAACCACGCCAGGCAATCGCCCAGGAAACCTTTCTTCCTCTTTCACTCCATGCAGGCCGTGCATCTGCCATCATTTCCCAGCGATGCCTTTAAGGGCAAAACCAATGCCGGACCACATGGCGATTTTATTTTCGAAATGGACTTTGTAGTAGGAGAACTGATGAAGTCGCTTCAAAAAAATGGCATGACAGACGACACACTAGTGATCTTCACCAGTGACAACGGCCCTGAAGTGCCCACCACCATTTCAATGCGGCATGATCACAACCACAACGGTGCCCGCCCATGGCGTGGCGTAAAGCGCGATCAGTGGGAAGGCGGTCACCGCGTGCCTTTTATCGCTCGCTGGCCCAGCAAGATAAAACCCGGCAGCACGTCTCAGCAGACTATTTGCCTCACGGATATCATGGCCACCGCCGCCGCTATCACCGGCGCGAAAATTCCAAATAATGCCGCTGAAGACAGCTACAACATATTACCCGCGCTTCTTGGCGAAGATACCAAACCCATTCGTGAATACACACTGCACCAAACCATCAGCCTCGCCATGGCCATCCGCCGCGGCCAATGGAAGTACCTTGATCACAAAGGCTCTGGCGGCAACAACTACGACGGCGAAGGTAGATGGGGCATGAAGCAATACGCATTGCCCGAGTTAGCCCCAAAATCTCCTGGTCAGTTGTATGATCTAGCGAATGATCCGGGCGAAACCACCAATTTATACTTTAAGCACCCTGAGATTGTCTTAGAACTAAAAAGGAAACTGGAAGAGTTCAAAATAAACGGTCGCAGCATTCCCGAAAAATAATCACATACAGCGCTGTGGATGGATCGAGACTGTGACCACCCTCGACCGAACCGACAGGGCCGTTTTTTAGCTACAAATTGATTTTCGTCTGAGCCAAGAGATTCCGGCAATATCAATAAAGTCATCGTCAATGGCGTTAGAGTGTGTACGCGCAGTGAATCGCGGTTAACCACTCACAAACGACGCACGGATATAGCCATCGTTGGATCAAACGACACCTAGCCCGACCGAAATGATCAGAATGCACAGCGGGCGCAAATGTGTTTTAAGTTTATTACGGGTTCAAACACGTTAAGGCGCGGCTAGAGCAACTCACCTAGGTTTTCTCTCTATCATTGCTAACTACGAGCATGAAAAACAAGTTCAACTGCGATGAGGCGCAGGAATTGCTAAGCCAGTCGCCAATACGCACAAAAACACACACATAGAACTTGGGTAAACAAGGAACATCTATCGTACAGTTTATTGTCTGGCTGTTTTCACATTATACGGTCTCTAATTATGCCTTAAGAATTTTAGGGCACAGTATTTTCAAATCATTACGCACCTAAACAAAAAGAGGCCAGGCAATAATGCCTGGCCTCTGGTGTGTGTTCCTTTGGTTTATACAACCAAATTATTCACTTACAGCGCGACCAAATAATGCCGGCTGATCTGCTTGGAGAGTCACTGGGCTCGGCGCATCGACATCGGTCCAGGGACCATTAACCGTCGGAGCTGACTGCAACTTGCCTGTGTATGTCACTGTGAATGATCCATCCTCATTCTGCGCATAACTGATCGTCGGCTCAACAGTTTCGATTACACCAGGCTCAACGAAGTCAGGAATTGTGACTGAAGCCTTAGTGACATCCTTACCTTCAACTCCCTTAGCATAAATATCGGCAATATCTGTTGCACTTATTGCATTATGCCAGATTGCTAAGTCATCAAGTAATCCAGAATAAAGTGATGGATTCGCCTCATTCATTGCAAAATAAGGTTCTTCAACATCATCCTCTATAATCTCGAGGTTCGACCCAATGGCTATCCAATCTTCAGTGGATCCGTTGATTCTGTCCAAATAATCAGTCACACCCACTAATTGACCATTTTTATAGAACCTAAGCTGTCCTCCATCAACAGTAAGCGCTGCATGCACCCACTCATCCAGAGCCAAGGCCTCGGTATCTTGTATGTTGATCACGTTTGGACCCGCCGATATCTGACAACCCAAAACCGGTTCACCATCAGCATTATTGCTAATGATAATTTGAAATTGGTTTTCTGATGCAATACTAATGGATGATCCGTTTTTAAGGATAACTGCATCCTCTCCTTCAATCCCGGGTGTGTTCAGCCATATAGAAACCGTCCCCTCATTCGTTATCTTTGGGTAATTAGCTAATACACCGAATGAATAGGTTTCGCTTTCAGCTCCATTCATGAGGATAGATTTACCAATAAGGCCCTCGGCACCAAACGGCTCTTCGTTTGGCTCACCGTAATCATCATAGATGGTGCCTTCATCGGAACCCGATCCTGAGTTTGATGCGGTCGTACCACTGGTTTCATCAAATTTCAGATGTACGACCAAGTCATCCGACATCGTTGCGCCACTTGAAACCATGGACAGCTTGGCTCTCGATGAAATAACACTGCCCGCGTCATTGAAAATCGCCAAACTGTAGAAACCCTCTTCAGACTCAGTTAGCCCATTTACAGTTATGGTGCCTGTCGTAGCCCCGGAAATCTTACCCCCATCAGGAATAGCGGCACCGTTCTTAAGCCACTGATAAGTGAGACCCTCGCCCGCTGCCGTAACAGTCATGGAAGCTGCGCTCCCCTCCTGCGCCACAGTCGGTGCAGCATTTGCGGTAATCGATGGGGCATCGATTTCCAGTGCGGGATTGTCCAGGATTAACTGAATGGCATTGACAGAAACACCCCTGTCAAAACCAACTGTTGTTGTGCCCCACTCAAACCGTACTGCGCCATCAACAGGTTTCACATTGTCAAATCGCACATAGTTCGAAAGTGTCCTACTTGCTGGATCTGTGGAAGTACCACGGAAATATCTCTGAATAGGGTTGTACTGATCCGCGTTCATTGCATCGGTGTAAATCACACGATCCGAATCCTCATCCTCACCTACAATCTTGTAGTGCTGATTTTGGAACTGAAGAGGAACTCCAACGGTGTACACGATTAAGGTGTGATTCCCATCGGGGACCTCTTGAAACTCGATGTGAGCATCGCTACGAGCCCTAATAAGACCATTAAGCAATCTCTGGGTCGGGTTTGCATCACCTGTGCCAGCGCCCCAGTTGCCCCCAGACGTAAAGTCGATCGCGATCTCGTAATCATCAATACCCATTGCTGCTTCACCTAAGCTGTTGAGCAATGCCTCGCTGTTGGCGCCTGTACCTTCCGTTACGTTATTCCAGTATGCCTGTAGCTGAACTCCTGCAATATCGGTCGGGAGTGAGGCTGTCGGAGCACCGTTGGCGCCGGAACCGTTGAAGTTAACACCTATACTTACCGGGTGCGCATTCGGATCGTGAATAATAGCAACTACATCATTACTCATTTCGCATCCCACTATTTGAACGGAATACTTATCAGCAATATTGCCAGAGTTGATGGCGTCGGTGGTGTAACTGGTAGAAACAGCACCTGAAATCGGCTCACCGTTCTTGTACCACTGTAATGGCCAAGGCCCATTGACCTCGACCAGGAATGTGGCTGGTTCACCGTCCAGTACGATCGAATCTACCGGCTGCCGCTTGAACGCTGCCAAGTCACAGTCGACGGTTGTCGTAGCGGCCAAGAACTCGACCTCAGCTATTTGCATGCAGCAAGTACTGGGGCCTTGGGTATCCACGACCGTCCACCTGTAGCTGGTGTACGCCTTGTCATTCGCAAAGTAAAATTCCTGGGTTGTGAAACGATCACCGATTGCTGGAATGCCATCAATCTGAGTGATTTCCGTCCAACTCGCGCCATCATCCCAACCGGATACAGAATCGTTTGTACCCTCTATCAATACAACCTTGACATCACGATCTGGTGCATCATTTGCCGTCTGCATGGATACTCCTGTTATCGTTGTAGCTCCAATACCAGGAGTAACAACGAACCCCGAAGGATTACTGTTGCTGCCATCAAAATTTAAGTATTTCGTTGGCTGACCATCGATCGCATTGGCAACACCCTCAGAGCCGGGACTGTTGGATGAACTGGCGTAAACGGCATCACCCGGTGATGTTACATCCTTTGGAGCACTGCCACCAAGCAGTTCAACCTCAGCAATCTGCATACAGCAAGTGCTGGGGCCATGCGTGTCGACTGTAACCCAACGGTAATGCTTGAATGCCCATACATTATCAAACATGAGCACCTGAGACTGAAAACGCCCAGTGTAGGCGGGTACATTCAGTTCAGTGATCAACTGCCAATTACCTGAATCGTAATCAGTTATTTCATTATCGTTTGACCCCTCAAGGGTAACGACCATGGGATCCCTGTCCGGCGCATCATTGGCAGATTGCATGTGGATACCAGTGACAACTGTCTTACCAATAGAGGGAGTCACCACAAATCCTGATGGCTCACTATTGCTTCCGTCAAAATTAAGGTACTTCGTTGGCTGCCCATCAATTGCATTTGCAACGCCTTCAGAACCGGGACTGTTTGCAGAGGAAGCAATCACTGCGTCTCCAGGAGAAGTTACATCTGCAGGAGGCACTGCCCCTAACAACTCGACCTCGGCTATCTGCATGCAGCAAGTACTTGGGCCTTGGGTATCAAGGACTACCCAACGGTAATGTTTAAACGCGCTATCGTTTTCAAAGAACAATTCCTTGGTTTGAAACCGACCTGTCCAAGCTGGAATGTCATCAATTTGTGTAATTAGTTGCCAATTGCCAGAATCGTATGCAGTAACATCATCATCGTTTGATCCTTCAAGAGTAATTGATTTGGGATCGCGATCCGGCGCATCGTTTGCAGACTGCAAGGCCATACCGGTCACATAAGTCATGCCCAGAGATGGGGTGACCACAAATCCTGATGGCTCACTATTGCTTCCGTCAAAATTAAGGTACTTCGTTGGCTGCCCATCAATTGCATTTGCAACGCCTTCAGAACCGGGACTGTTTGCCGAAGAGGCGATTACAGCATCACCCGGCTGGGTAATATCGGAAGGGCCTGAATAAACGCCGCCTAAAAAACCAACCTCAGCAATTTGCATACAGCAAGTACTGGGACCCTGTGTGTCGACCACTGTCCAACGGTAATGCAAATAACCTTTCTTGTTCTCAAAACTAAATGTCTGAGTTGTGAAACGATCGCCAATTGGAGGAATGTCGTCAATTTGAGCAATCAACTCCCAGTTCCCTGCATCCCATGCTGTCACCTCTGCGTCATTGGAACCTTCTAAGGTCACCACCTTGACGTCACGGTCTGGCGCGTCATTGGCTGTCTGCATTGAAAGCCCCGTAACCAGCGTCTTTCCTAGGGACGGAGAAACAATAAACCCAGACGGATCGCTGTTACTGCCATCAAAATTCAGATATTTTGTCGGTTTCCCGTCAATTGCATTGGCAACACCCTCTGATCCAGGGCTATTTGCGGAAGATGCAATCACCGGATCGCCCGGCTGTGCGACGCTTTGAGCGTATCCTGACGTACTGGCAGCAATAAAGCCGCTCACCAATATGTATTTAATTATGCGTTTCATGAGTTTGGGTTAAAACTAATAAAATATAGAAAATATAGGAACTTTAACAGTACACTACGGTTTGTGCATTGCACATTCCCTGTGAAGGGAAAAGAAAGTCGCAGCTAACTTCACGCTCGTCAAGCCTGCAATGGTGTTTATTATAAATCGATTTAAACATAAACACGGCATTCGGTTTATGTTCGAATGAAGGGCATTTAATTTTGCAGCCTATTCCTGCTTTATTCTCTGCATAAGATCTTGCGCATTAGATGCTTATTAATAAGTTTCCCTTACAACACGACATGGCCGGGGGAAAATTCATATTATTGGTTCAACTAAATAAATAACATAAAAGAACAAGGAACAAATCAACCTTAAGGCAATGGCTTGTGGTTTTCATACCACCACAGGTTCCGGTCGATGTAGTACTGGTTTTTGTATTCGTAGTGCAGATCGGCAAAAGTGATATTGTTGCCGCCCTTGCCTTGTTTGTTCGGCCTGTTGTTTTTCCCGGAATTGTGACGAGCGTAGAGCTCGTTTGGCGGATTAGTAGTTTTCCCTGCCGGGTGTGGCCCACTGGCGTTATAAACCCGTTCGTGATCCCAGAACGGTACAACCATGTAATTAGCACAAGCGAATAGCAGAATCTTGTCCGGCACCGGTACTTGGCTGATTTTGTGGTACTTGATGTTGGCCGGTCCAACCAGTTGTTCACTGGCACCGTATGAAAAAACAATGTCCCGGCTTTTTTCACCGAACATGATGCGGCGTTTCCTAAAATCGAATGTATTGTGAGGTCCTTCGACATCAGCAGGATCACTGAACAAATCCATTGTGCTTAGGTAGCCTACCTCGTGCATGATAACTAGCCAGTTAGCATGCTGTTGTGTGGAACCGACCAATGAGAGAGGAAATTTGCCTTCAAAATCCTCCGCGTACATTGCCATAGTGAGGCCGAGCTGTTTTTGATTGCTCATGCAGACCGTTTGCCGGGCCTTGCTCTTGGCCCTCCCCAGAGCAGGAAGCAGCAGACTGGCCAGGATTGCGATGATGGCTATAACTACCAACAGCTCGATGAGCGTAAAGCCAGTCTGCTTCGTTTTCATAAGTCTTTTGTCCGCTGTGTTTGCTTAACGTGGGTAATTAGGAATTAGAAGATTACGCCAGTCAAGCACTCAAACAAAAAAGGAGAGAACTTAATAGGTGATCCTTACCTCATGCGTGTCACGCTTTACTTCATGGGCCAGAATCTTGCCGTCAGGTTTCTGTACCCAAACGGATTCAACCGGCCGAGTTGCGTGTAACACTTGTACGGAACTACCTTGGGAATGGTAGCCGCTGCTGCCAGTGATTTGACGCGCCGGCCCCATCCCGTCATGATACTTTAACCTCAAAACAGTTCCAATCCCATGGGGGTTCCCCGCGGATCCCTGAACAATTACACGCACCCCAATTCCTTGCCCTTGGTTAATAAACAGAGCGGTCTTTCCGTTGTTCTGTGTCACTACAAGATCGCTCATCCCATCGCGGTCGAAATCTCCTGATACCGCAGACCTTTGGTCACCGACAAGTTTAACTCCACTCCGCCCCGATTCCAGAACGGTGAAGTTTTCCGTCCCGTGCCCCTTCAGGAGAACACCTCTCGAAGCATCCAATCGCTCGCCCTGCTCTCGTATCGGAAAAAAGTTCTGCGCGAGGAACATATCCTCAAAACCATCCCCGTCAAAATCTTCTACAACGATACCATGGGTGGGCGCCCACTGGACAGCATCCGGCAAGTTTACCGTTCTGAATTGATTCCCCTCATTAATGTACACGCAGGAGTACAATGTCTGCACAGTTAGCAATCTGGCCTTTGCTTGAGTGTCTCCAATCACCTGGGCGACACTTGCACGACTGAATTGCCTAAAACTCTTGAATCGTGAGTACAGGAACGGCATGGGGCCGGCCAAATCCTTGAATGTTCGAACTGGAACAAGCACTCCCGCATTATAATCACTTTCGATGAGTTCATTGGTTCCGTCCTGGTTGATATCACCAAAAACAAGATTCAATGGTTTCCGGGGAGTCGAACTGTAGAGACTGTTTAAACCCCAATTCCCTGCTACCAGATCGATCCTACCATCTCCATTGACATCTCCGACTTGAACGGAATTCCATAACCCTGTGAAGCCATCCAACCCCATCTCTTTGGTTGCATTCTTCAGGATGCCTTTCTGATTCTTAAAGATACGAACAGGCTGCCAATGACCTGCCGTAATCAGTTCAGGATATCCGTCAGCATCC
>Ga0163108_10001426_pt1 | contig 17505 bp, 14 predicted proteins | sample Fk1155metaG_FD_109644 | JGI IMG/M metagenome (GOLD analysis project Ga0163108, IMG submission 109644) | Marine microbial communities from the Central Pacific Ocean - Fk160115 155m metaG | ecosystem: Environmental > Aquatic > Marine > Oceanic > Photic zone | place: The Central Pacific Ocean...
GCTGCGCTTCCATGGCTGCATCCATGATCGGCGCGACAGTCTTGCCGATCAGTTCGCCGACGAAGAAGAAATGATTGCCCTTTAGATCCAGCCCCTTGGCCAGGCGCTGGAACTCGTCTGTACCGGTCAGGCCGGCTTCGTCGCCCCTGTGTGTTGCAATAATTTTCGCGGCCAGTTTCGAGTTGCTGGCCGCAACGATATGATCGTCCAGCTTGAATAGCGCAGGAGCAAGAGGGAAGGGTGTTGGTGCCGGTTCTGTTAGGACATGCGCCTCAATGCCCTCAATGGATTGTTTTTCGAACGGGATCGGGGATGCTTCAAGTGCTATAAGAACCATGTCAGCGATTTTGTCATTCTCCACCTTCATGACCAATCCCAGGCCCGGGGTTGGTATTTCACCGCCGATTTCGGGTGGCAAGGGAATGGTGTTTTCTGCGTTTAGTGTAACAAATAGTCCAAGCTGATTTCCAAAGGATCCGACCAGATCACGGATACCAATCATCATGTTTGCCATCTGCATTGCCTGGTCGAATTGGGCTTCGATCGCCTCATCGCTGGAGGCCTTGGCTAGCTCCGGTAGCCACTCCATGAGAGCCTTGGCGTTGAATTCATTTGAGAGTGCCAGTGCGGTGTTGGCTGGGAGCATCTTGAGCATGCCGATTTCGTGTGACTCGTCGCCAAAGAGCGACCACAGCTTGCCGGTGGACTTGTCTGGGTAATGATGGATCACCATCTTGTTTCGGTGAAGTCCTTTTTCAAATTCAAAGCTGCTCATGCCAACTCCGCTAATCTCGTTGATGCCGAGTTGGTCGTAGAACGCTTTGCCCACCTTGGTGCCGGCATCAATCATCGCCTGCTCCTGCGGCCCGGGACGGAACCCTGTATCGCCCGAGTTGGCTCTCTCCTTGGCAAAGTCCATGAGTGCGTCGGTGTATTTCTCCACCGTCTTAATAACTTGCTCGGTGCTGTAGTAGAGGTACAGGCTGCCGTTAGGATCCAGCTTGGAAGACACCTCCGCAAAGCTGTTTGGCACCGCCGAAGGGTCGGTTGGCGCCAAACTGCTATCGGAATCACTTGGCGCATCGCCACAACCGGCCAGAGCAACCAAGGCCGCGCTGATCATGATTGTGTTTATCGTGCTTTTTCTTTTCATGAAATTCAGTTTTTTAGATTTATCTTTTCGTGTCGATAGTTGTAATTCCAATCCATCATTATCCTATGGGGTTATTCTTGGTAGATCAAAATCTGAATCGCCGTCCAAATCAAAATCTGAATCATCTTCAAAGTCTGACTCTGGAGGAGCACCAAAACCGCCTAGGTCCTCGAACAGGCCGGACTCCTGAAGTTCACTGAACGACGAAGCCACGGCAATTCCCACGCCGGCGATCGTGTGAACGATGTTGCCGCCGTACGGATTGACTGTGGAGTTGCCTTCAATCAGCAGTCCGTCTTCCACCACCTTGGAGAGTGAGATCATGCCGATATCTTTCTTCATGCTTTCCTGGTAAATCTCGTAAATCTTGGCCAATGTTCCGTCCAGTTCGCCCATGCTCAGTTCGTTGATTTGCATCCCCCATTCGGTGACTTTTGGGTCGGCGTAGTAGATGCCGTTGGCCTTGAAGTTTAGCCCCTTGGCCAATGCTTTGAACTCAGCACCATCGATCAGTCGGTCCTTGCCGTCATGGGCTGCAGCAATGCGCTTTGCCAGACTTTCGGCCGAGGACAGCACCATGTAATCACCGACCTGAAAATAACAGGGCGAGAAATCCATCTTGAATGGCATTGGCATCGGGAGGGGAATGGAGTGGATGGTGACGCTGCCGACCTTTGTTCCCGGAGGAGGGCCAAATCCACCCCCAAGGGCTTCGCCGAGCATCTCCATCAACGTGTCATCGTTGACGCGTAGCACCAGCGCGAACGCGATGCCGTCCAGTTCAAGGTCGTCCTGCCGGTCGAACATGAAGCCGGGCAGAACCATTTTGTTTTCCGGGTCCAGAGTCATCAAGAAGCCGGCCTCATTACCCAACGAATTGAGAATGTCCCTTACCTCGTTCGGCACGTTGGCCATGAGCGACTCGCCGCCAAGCATCTCTTCGAAGACCGTGTCTGCCCAGTCGATGATACGCTTTGCATTCAAGTCGCTATGCATGAGTGCCACCGTGTTGTCCGGCGCTAGAGAGAGTACATCCAGCGTATGAGGTTCTTCGCCGAACATATCCCATATCAGGCCCGTGCCGTTGTCTGGCAGATGGTGCATAAACATCTTGTAGCGCCAGAGATCTTCCTCGATAGCCAGGCTGCTCATGCCGAGGCCGTTGATCTCGCTAATGCCACTCTGCTGAAAGGCTGGTTCGATAACGCCCAGTATGCCCTCGATGATTGGTGCAATGAACGGGTTGTTCATCAGGCCTGCGCCTCCGCCACCCTCGGCCAGGCTTATGAGGCCCTCGAGCGATTCGTTGAACTTTGCCAACGCCTGTTCGGTACTCAGGTAGGCGTACAGGTGGCCGTTGGGATCGAGCCTCTTGGCGACCGCCTCGAAGCTGGTCTTGACCGCCGCAGGCGGACCTTTCGGGTTCGTATCGGCTGCGTGAAAGCTCGAGTCAAGGGGGGCGAACAAGACGATAGCCATGCAAAAAAACAGGGAAGAGGCATTTGGTTTCTGTTTCATTCTATACAATAATTTTAATTAACCTGCTTGAAATAATCATTAATCGAATGTGCACTCAAGCAAAATAACATGAAGGATAATAAATAAAAGTTTCACTTGGGCAAGCTCGGGTGGAAGAAACATAAAAAATAATTAATTAGCGAGCCTTGCCCGGCGACGGGGCGAACGGCCCGGCTTGGGTGCCGAAAATATGCATCAGCTCAACCGAATTGCCGGGTGTTTGGCTGGGTGCGACCGGCACCTCGAACAGTACAGCGGAAACCTGGCATGGCCCGTCCTCCTCGCAGAAGTACGCGATTGCCTCGACGCGCAGGAGGCCTCCGTTGGCGTCGTCCTTGAGCATTACCGGGATGTTGATAGTGTCGTTTTCCTTCAGCGCACCGACGGCTTTGGCCTCGTCGATGGAGACAGGGGATTGTTCGTCAGCGATCACCTGCCAACGGCTACCGGCGTTGTCGGTGAAGTGGTGGCTGGCGGGGAGCTTGAGGCTCAGTCTCAATGTGCCGACTTGGCCCCTTGCCAAGCGCAGTGGCTCGGTGCGGACCGTTGGTGTGCCGGGCAGGTCAGCCAGCCGGAGGCTGCGTGGTGCGACCGGTTCTCTGGCATCGGGTACACCGGTGAGCTTGAGCGTACTCACGATTAGCGACCCTAGGTCTACGACGCGGATTGCGTGGTTGTTCGTGTCGGCGACGAACAGCCGCTTGGCTTGCGGGCCAAGCGCGAAGCCGGCCGGTTCGGAGAATTGCGCGTCTAGCCCGTTGCCGTCCCTGAGTCCGGGCTTGCCGGAGCCAACCCAGCGTTTGACCCCGCCGGTTTTCGGGTCGAGTAGCTTGAGCCTGTGGTTGTATGTGTCGGCGACGATGACCTTTTTTTTCTTCCCCCACCACTGGACGCCGAGGACGTGCTGCATCCGGGCTTGTTCGCCGATACCGTCCTTGTCGCCAAATGCGAACAGGTTGCGCGGTTGGGCGCTCTCGCCGCCGGCGATGGTCCGGGTGGCGCCGATCTTCAAGTCGATCGCGCGCACAGTGCTACTCTCGCTATCGGCGACGAAAAGTTCGCCATTGCCGACGGCAAGGCCGGAGGGCTGTGCCCAGGCGGCGAGCAGGCGGTCGGCGTCGTTGAGGTTTTGCTCGGAGCCATTGCCGCTGTAGTTTTCCGCGATTTGTTGCTTTAGGTCGTACGACCAAATCTGGTGTGTGCCGGCCATGGCAATGAAGACTTTGCCTTCCTCAACAAGAACATCCCACGGCGTACTGATCCGTTGCTCGGGGCCGCCTCTGCCTCCTTGATAGTCACGGCCCTGCGTGCCGTTGCCGGCGAGGGTGCGGACGGTTTTGGCCTTCGTGTCGACGATGCGCAGTGCGTGGTTTTCGGCGTCGGCGACATAAAGATTGTCCTTGTGGAAGGCGAGACCCTGAAGTCGAAAAAACCGTGCCTCATCGTAGCCGCCATCGGCAAGGCCGATGCGGCCGGTGCCGATTGTGTCGATGAATCTGCCGTTGAGATCAGTGATGACGATGCGGTGATGGTTTGAATCGCTGATGAAGAGCCGTTCGCCCTCGGTGTCGATCGCCAGTTTGCCGGGGTAACGCAGCGGCGAGTCGATGCGCTGCTTGTTCTTCTCCGGCGACATCGGGACGGGGTCGTGCCGGAAAATGTTTTTCGGATAAAACGCCAGAGCGGCGGTGATGCAGGCGTCGATCACTTCCTTGTTGCCTTCGCCGGAGACGAGCAGAAGCAGGTTGCCTTTTGGGCCGACAACGGCCATCGAGGGCCAACTGCGCACGCCGATGCGCTGCCACATGTGCATTGTATCGTCGTTTACGACCGGGTGGGCGATCTCGTAGCGCAGCACGGCATCGCGGATATTTTCGGATACCTTTTCGTTGTCAAACTTGGCCGAGTGCACGCCAACAAACGCCACCGGGTAACCGGCGTAGCGCTCCTCGAGTTCTGCTAGATCGGGGAGGATGTGGATGCAGTTGATGCAGCAGTAGGTCCAGAAATCGAGCACGGTGATTTTGCCGGCCAGTTGTTTGCCGAACGTCAGTGGCGGGGAGTTGAACCAATCCTTGCCGGCGGGAAACTCGGGCGCGCGGAGCTGTCCTGCCCGCTGATCCACCCGCTCAATGTGGGCTTTGAGTTGATCAATACGGGTGGGGAACTGCGCACCGCGCGGAGGCAGGCCAGCTGCTTGGCCAAGCGCGTACGCGGCAAGCAGGGCCAGGGAGACTGCAGTGGCCTTGGCTTGGCTGGTCGTTCTCTCGACAGACAATTGATGCACGCAGTTGAGTGTGCGTTGGCATGGCTCCGATTCAAGGTTGAAGTGTGCGTGCCGCTATCGCCGCTGCAAATCCCGGCCAACCCCCAAAAGGGGATAAGAGACGTGATAGCGGTGTGATGAGCGATCTGTTCAAGGTTGAGTAGCCTTTTAATGCGAACAAAAAAAGCCCCCATCCGACTATTGTAGTCGAACGGGGACGAACCCGATGAAAACACACCGCACCCACACAGAGTGCGACGAATAAGCCTGTACGTTCATAGGCTGCATTGCATTCAATGTTTTCATTTTTTTTCTTCCGGGTGTTGACGAGCTGAGCCGATCTTTTTAGGCTCCGCCACTCTAAATGAAACTGGTTATTTTAGCTGCCGGATACGCCACGCGCCTTTACCCTCTTACGCTCAATCAGCCCAAGCCTCTCCTGCCGATCGCCGGGCGGCCGATGGTCGATCACGTCCTGGCCAGCCTGGGGGCGATCGATGCCATCGACGAGGCGTTCGTTGTGACCAATGAGAAATTCGCAGGCCATTTCGAGGCGTGGTCCGGCAATCGGGATGCATCCGGCTTCGCTCCGCCCCTGCGCGTGGTGAACGACCATTCCACCGGCGACGACAACAAACTGGGCGCGATCGGTGATCTGCACCTGGTCTTGAAAAGCCAGTGCATCGACGACGATCTCATCGTGGTGGCCGGCGATAACCTGTTCAGTGACACGCTTGGCGAGTACGGTCGGTTGTGCGCTGAGAAGAACGCACCTGTGCTTGGCGTGTACGATGTCGGCAGCCTGGAGGAGGCGACCAAGTACGGCGTCGTCGAGTCGGATGCCGCTGGTTGCATAGCAAGCTTCGAGGAAAAACCGGTCAGGCCGAAATCCACACTGATCGGCATCGCGCTGTACCATTACCCCAGGGCCGTGTTGCCACTCATCGACCAATATCTCGCTGATGGCAACAACCCCGACCAGCCAGGGCGCCTAATCCAGTGGCTCTACCCGCAGATGCCAGTGTACACATGGCGCGTGCCAGGTACATGGTACGATATCGGATCAAAGGAGACCCTAGAGGAAGCCGACCGGATTTTCTCCGCCAACCAAACTGAACCAAAATGAAAACCAAGTTGATCCCACTGCTGTTTGCGACGTTGCTTGCGCTGCCAGCGCTTAGCCAAGCCCAGAAGACGAAGAAGTCTGGTCCACTGAGCCAGATCAAGGATTTGCCGGGCCTGCCGCGTGTGCTCTTGATCGGCGACTCGATTTCTATCGGTTACACGCTACCGACACGCGAGTTGCTCAAGGGCAAGGCCAATGTACACCGCATCCCCGCCAACGGCGGTCCGACGACTCGCGGCTTGGTGCAGATCGATTCGTGGCTTGGTAAAGGTCATTGGGATGTCATCCATTTTAACTGGGGCCTGCACGACCTAAAGTTCATGCCACACGGCAAACGCCAGGTGACGCCTGCGGCATACGAAAAGAATCTTGACTCGCTTGTCCGCCGCCTCAAGCAGGCCGGCGCGAAACTGATCTGGCGCAACACGACGCCAGTGCCCGAGGGCAAGGTTGCTCCGATGCGCATCCCCGTTGACGTAGTGAACTACAACGCCGCAGCCAAGCGCGTGATGCAAAAGCACGGTGTGTCGATTCACGATCTGTACACATTCGCGCTGGCGAGGCTGGAGAAGATCCAGCGTCCGGTGAACGTGCACTTCACGCCGGAAGGTTCGGACGCCTTGGCTGGAGAAGTGGCCGGAATCATCCTCGAGGTGCTAAAATAATTTCGTGGCAAAAAAGCCTGCCATTGGCCAAGGCTTCGCGCTAGCTTCCTCGCATGGACGCAACCACTCGATTTTTGGGGGTTGCCGTGTTCGGGATTGGCCTCGGGCTGGCAACGGGCGTGAACGCGGGCAATTGGCCGTCGTGGCGCGGGGATTTGGCTGGCACCGGCTTGGTTAAGGGCGAAAAGGTGCCCCTGAAGTGGGATACGAAAAGGAACGTTCTCTGGCGGGCACCCTTGCCGGATCGAGGCAACAGCACGCCGATCGTCTGGGGTGCCAAGGTGTTCATCACTCAGGCCACCGAGGCCGACAAGCGTCGTACGGTCATGTGCTTTGACAAGCGAACAGGTGAACTGCTCTGGCAAAGCGGCGTGACGTACGCCAAAAAGGAAACTACGCACAAGACCAACCCGTACTGTTCCGGTTCGCCTACGACCGACGGCCGTATCGTGGTGGCCAATTTTGCCTCAGCCGGTATCGTTGCCTACGACCTCGGAGGGGAGCAGTTATGGCGCCGGGACCTCGGTCCGCAGGTGCATGAGTGGGGCAGCAGCACTTCGCCGTTGCTATTCGGCGACGTGTGCATCATCTATCACGGGCCCGGGCCGCATGCGGCATTGTACGCGCTCGACAAGTTGACCGGGCGTACGGTTTGGAAACGCAAGGTCGAGGAGCGAGACAATCTGGATCGCGTGGATGGTTTTAGCGGAGGCAACGGAGGCAAGACAGGGGCGTTTGGCACGCCGATCATTATCAGGGTCAACGGCCGCGCGGAGTTGATCCTCAGCGAGGCCAATACACTCCGGGCCATCAACCCGGAGGACGGCAGTGAGTTGTGGCATTGCGACGGATTGAATCCGCTTGTGTACACGTCGCCGGTTTACGACGGCAACGTTGTGCTGGCGATGGGCGGCTACTATGGCGCGTCGCTCGCGGTGAAGCCGGGTGGCAGTGGTGACGTGACAGTCAAGCGGTTTTGGCACGAGGCGCGCGCGAAAAAGAACCGCATCGCCACGCCAGTCACCCGAGAGGGGCACGCTTATTTTGTGAACATGTCTGGCTTCATGATGTGCCTCAACTTGAAAACCGGCGAGACGGTTTACTCTGAGCGGTTGCCCTCAACTAAAAGTAAACCGGCCGTGTGGGGTTCCCCCGTGCTGGTCGGCGACCGGGTGTATGTGATCAACCAGTCCGGTGACACGCACGTGGTGCGCGCAAGCCCAAAGTTTGAACTGCTGGCGAGCAATCCGTTGGGCGAGCAATCAAACTCGACGCCGGCGGTGTCGGATGGGGCGATCTATATCCGGACGCACAAGAGCCTGTGGTGCATTGGTCGGCCGGTCAGTGGCAACTGAGCCGGTGCTCGGCCAGAGGCTACACTTCCTCTGATACGAGCCTTGAAAAACAGACTCAGGGAAGCCTATAAGTGGTCGTGAACTGGTTGTTATTGGCACAGGTAGACGGCTTGGAGATGGGCAGCTCCGCTTGGGAGTTGATGCGGCAGGGCGGTCCGATGGTGTGGGTGCTGTTGCTGGCATCGGCATTCGCGGGGACGGTCTTCCTGGAGCGTGTGATGAACTACCGCCGGGCGCAAATCAACACCAGCGAGTTCATTGCCGGGATCCGGGCCAACCTGAAAAACAACCATAACATCGTCGAGTTGGTCGCAATTTGCGACGCCACCCCGGGGCCGGTAGCGCGGATGACCAAGATGGCCATCCTCAACCGAGAACTTCCGAGGGAGCAGTTGCGGGAGCAACTCGAGGACAACAAGCGGATCGAAGTGGCGCGACTGGAAAAACGCCTGAACATGCTGGGCACCATCGCTCAGATCGCTCCATTGCTTGGTCTGCTGGGCACAGTACTTGGATTTATCCGCATCTTTCGCGGTGTGTGGCAGGAGGGTAACTGGGTGCTGGCCAAGACCCTGGCCGGCGGCATTTGGGAGGGGCTCGTCTGCATGGCGCTTGGTTTGGCCATCGCGATACCGTGCTACATTGCCTTTAACTATCTCGTCGGCCGCAAGAACGATCTGGCCGTGGATATCGACAAAATCTGCTCGGAAATCCTCAGTATCATCACCGTTGAAATGTCGGTGGCCAAGCCGAAGCCAGCGGCACGCAAGTCGGTGGCCAAGGTCGCAAGCAAATGAATCAACACGGTAACATCCGGCCCTTCCACGGGCGGCTGGATCTCGCGCCGTTTGCGGGCGTGTTGTTTGTAATGTTGCCTCTCCTGTTGTTTCACACTTCCATGGTGTTTAAGCCGGGCATCGAGGTTGCTGTTGATCTTCCCGTCTCCGCCCAACCCACCGTCGTGCGCGACCCATCGATGGCGGTGGCGGTTGATGTGAACGGGATTCTTTACTTTCGTGGTGAACCGCTGCGGGATCAGCTCATATCCCTGCCCGTGGGTGAGGATGAAGCGAGCCTTCCCCTTGTCGACTTGCTGGTCAACCGCAACCCCACCCTCGATATCAACATCGTTCTGCGCTCGGTGGAGCAGGGCCGAGTGCGGATTAACGGTCGCCTCGCCCGGTTGGACGACCAACTCAAGGCGGGGGAGCAGGTGGAGTTGGATCTACCTTCGACCGAGTTATTGCGTCCCAAAATCATCCAAGCAATCGAGCACGGTGGCAAGACGGCCAAAGAAATTTCCCTGCTGATCCAGGCTGACAAGGCTGTGCGGCACGAGGCGATCATCCATCTCTGCACCCTTGCCGGCGAGATCGGGGTTGGCCATGTTCTGCTAGCCTCGCGACCCCCCGATTTTTCCCGCCCTTTTAGCCGTGAATAAAAAACCGACTGCCATGAAACCCCGGGAGGGCTGGTCCAACCAGGCGATGGGCATCGGTGTGATGCTGGTGTTTTCGGCGCAACTGGGCGTGTTGTTTTGGCTCGGCCGTGATGCGCTTGCTGTTCGCGCATCCACTGTCAGCGAGCCGCTTCAACTGATGCCGGCGATCCAGCAGATTCCAGACAACGACTATGGGTCGGTGTTCAGCGATCCGACTCTGTACGCCCGGCCGAACCGTCGCGGATTTTCCGGGTCGGCTTGGCGGCGGTTTGCGGGGGTAGAGCATCAGCTAATCGACTGGGATGAAACACCACGCATGCTTGACAACCAACCGGCTGTGCTGGGCGGTGCATTTCGAGCGGCACTGCCGGATCATCTGGCGTTTGTGTCTGACATCCCGGCCAAGCATTTGGCTAAACCAACGCCAGTCGAATCGCCACCTCTGATGATCCGCGCTAGCTCCGAGTTGCAAATCCGTGGTGCCTTGGCCAGACGGCCTCTGGTGCGCCAAGTGTCCGTCCCGGCGCTTCCGCATGACGAGGCACTGAGGCGGACTTCTGTCCGGGTCGGTGTGAATACAGACGGCTACGTGGTGTCTGCCACGATCACGGATCCTCCGGTTGAGGGTGATCCATTTCAGGCGGGAGCAGACCAGCGGGCGTTCGATCTGCTGCGGGGTATCCGGTTTGAGCCTGCGAAGCGAACCCGATTCGATCGTCCCGACCGACCCGGTGAGTTGGAGTGGGGCGAAGTGCTGTTTCATTGGCGTACGATTGCGCCAGCCAAGCCATCGGTCGCTCCCGCTGTGCCACCGAGCTGATGTTCCTCGACCAAGTCATCTTCCTATGCTTCGCCATGGTAACAGGTGTACTGGGCCTGTTCGTGTTGCTGTATGAATTTCGGCGTAAACGGTTCGAGCCGGAGCCCACCGAGGATCGAGTGTTTCGATGTGATGATTGTGCCTACGTTTACACGGATGACCCCGATGTGGATCGATCCCGCTGCCCGGAGTGCGGGCTGTTCAACTCCCCGTTTGTGTTTTGAGAAGTTGAAAAGATTGAAACTGAAAAGCCACGCTCACCGCTCGTAAACGATCATTGCCGCGAAGTCCGGGAGGTACTTTTGGGTGGTGGGATCAAAGTGCGAATAGTTGAGTGAGTGCACGCTGATAATTTGCTCCCGGGAAAATTTTTCGAGGAACTGGTTGACGGTTTCGTCGAACTTGTCCAGCCCCAACTCGATGCAGTCGCCTCGCTTGATGGTTTTTACACAGATTTTGCCATCGCCCGTAATTTCCTCCTCCTGCTTCTTTTTACTGCTTTTTTTCAGCAAATCCTCTCCGCCTCCGTGCACCGGCACGGCCAGTTTCTTGGCCTCCGGCTCCGACGTAGCTACGGGAGGGGCGGACTCGGACTCAACCCGTTCCACGTTTTCGTCCCCTGCTGCCGGGATATTGATCGGTTTGCTGCAGGAAGGGCAGTCGATTTTTGAGCCGGTGAGGCTTTCGTCTGTGGTCAGGTTTTGTCCGCATTCCGGACAGTTGAAGTTTAAGTCTGCCATAGTGCTTGATTCTGTTGCTGAACAGCGTAATTCTGCGCCTCCCGAATCCGCTTGGCGAGCCCTAAACTGCACATTTTTAATTGATTTTTTACCCATCTGATGAGTATTTAAGGGCTTCCGCAGTTTGTTTGCTAAGATTGTTAATCCGGATGAATATTCGATTCCAAGCTAAGCGCAACGGTTTTACGCTGATTGAGTTGCTGGTGGTGATCGCCATCATCGCTATTCTGGCGGCCATGCTTCTGCCGGCCCTGGCGCAGGCCAAGGCCAAGGCGCAGCAGATCTTCTGCATGAATAACGAGAAGCAAATGGGCATTGCACTGAAGATGTACGTGGATGACAACGGTTACTATCCTGGGCACTGGGATGCCCGGGCCAGAATCGGTATATCCAAGTACACCGGAAACCCGGTCAACAGCGCGATCTCGTGGCCGGGGCGGCTCTACGGTTATGCTGAAAGCACGGAACTGTTTTTCTGCCCGGCAAAAAAAGGCAACGAAGCAGGGAGGTTTAGGTGGAAGGATTACAAGGGAAAGGATTCGACGAAGAAGGATCCAAAGTTTCCGTTCAATCTTCAACCAGGGGGGGGAGCGTTCTTTACTTACGGTTACAACGATTGGGGTGTGCGTGAGTTTGTTAGGGTTGAAGGCCGCACTCTCGGGCTTGGTGGGGATGTTACCGGTGAGAAGGACTTGATTCCGGAGAGCACGGTCCGCGCGCCGTCGGATATGGTCTGCATCTCTGATACTCAGGCGGATGGGATATGGGACTGCGCGGTGGATCCGTGCGACGGTGGCAACTTTAGCAACCCTGCCCGGGAATGGCCCAGCAAACGGCATACCTTAGGATCCAATATCCTGCTGGCGGACGGGCATTCCGAGTACCATAAGATGATGGATTTGGTGGCCCGAAAACCCAATGGCGCGTACAAAGCGGACGCGGAAAACATGCTCCGGCGTTGGAACAACGACAACCAGCCGCATCGGGAGTGGTGGTAAGCTGCAGATGAGTGATAGGGCCAAACTTGGACTTTCCATTGCCGCCATCGTTCTTTGCGGAGGATTCATTCTTAATTTTGTTATCTTGTCAGGAACTAGCGCCGACTTTCCCGATGGCGGTACTTGGACCCAATGCAATGCCTGCGGGGAGATGCAGATGATTGCCCCCGAGACCCGCGGCCGATTTTATGACAACAACCTGGCCCAAGAGGGCCAGCCGATGATCTGCCCCAAGTGCAAAAAAGGACGTCTTGTGGACGGCTTGAAGTGCCCAGTGAACGGTTGTTTTTACGTTCAAGCCGGACAAATGGCGGATGGTCGGCCGATCTGTCCCAAGTGCAAAAAGCCGTTTCCATGAATCACGTGGCCAAGCGCTTGAAGCTTATTCTATGAGTAAAACAATTTCAATAATGAGAGCTATTCAAGTCAAGCGATACGCCTTCACATTAATCGAGTTGCTGGTAGTGATCGCTATTATTGCCATTCTGGCGGCCATGCTCCTTCCTGCACTGGCGAAGGCCAAGGCCAAGGGGCAGGGTGCCTACTGCCTGAACAATACCAAGCAATTGACCTTATGTTGGGTAATGTATGCCGGCGACAACGACGATTATTTGGTGAGTAATTCCATAAGAGGAGGGAACAAAAACTCCTGGATTGATCCCGCGTATAACATGCGAAACAAAGCTCATGCTCAGGATACGAGGCACCTTAAACAAGGTAAGTTGTTTGACTATAATGATTCTTTAGCAATTTACAAATGCCCGTCCCAGCCGAAGTTGGGGCAAGGCAATAGTGGCTACTATCCGGTGCGTAGTTATTCGATGAGTGGTCACATAGGTGGTGTGTTCGCGGAGATATCCTGGGTGCAAGGATCTCAGTATCCTCCACGTGTGAAAATGTCCGATATCACGAGCCCACCACCGTCACAGTCGTTTGTGTTTTTGGATGAACACGAAAATACAATTGATGATTCCTTTTTTGCGATTCCAGTGTATGCAGCAAACCATTGGCAAAACTCTGTGTCTTATTGGCACAATGGTGGCGGAACGTTCGGGTTTGCTGATGGTCACTCTGAAAATAAAAAGTGGGTGCACAGCAAAACAAAATCCCCCAACCGAGGTTATAATCTTTCTCCCACTCCCGGTGGTGATCGCGATTTACTTTGGGTTAAAGAGCGCATTCTCATCGATCCCAAGAAGTCGATTATCCCCCACTAGAGAGTCAACTTCGCCCTCGACACCTGGGCCGGTGGCATCAACCATTGGCGGATGCAGGAGATTCGATCCGTCCGACTCACACGCGAATGCGAGGTTACGCAGATTCCATCCGGCCAACGGATGACCATGGGCGCAGATACGCCGGTGGACATCACCCAGTCGCTCGGTGGATCGTACACCGTGCGCTCGCCGCAGGGCCTCTTCCGCGTCGACGCCCGCGACGCCGACGCGCTTGGTTTTGCGGTGCCGCACGAGGCAAATCTGCGCGAATCCGGCGCGCCCGCCACCGAGTCGGAAGTTTGGGACGCGCTCAAGCAGGTTTATGACCCCGAGATTCCGGTGAATATCGTTGATCTTGGCCTCGTGTACGACCTGGTCATCGAGAAAATACAGGAAGAGGACGGCAGGCGGGTGCAGATGAAAATGACACTCACCGCGACCGGTTGTGGCATGGGGCCGGCAATTGCCGCCGACGCCCAAAACCGCATACTATCCCTTCCTGGGATCGACGATGCCAGCGTCGAGGTTGTTTGGGATCCGCCTTGGCACCAGTCGATGATCAGCGAAGAGGGAAAAAAGACATTGGGCATCGCCTGATCCGCCGTGCGCCTTGTCCGTGAAAATTTCTCCCGTTTTTGGTCAAGCGCTTGGCTGGCTGCCGCCGTGTTCTCCGTATGGTCTGGCGGACTCCGCGCCGCTCCAGTTGTCACCGAAATGCAGCCGCGTTACGGGCACCCCGGCACACGCGTCGTTTTCACTGGCAGCGAGTTGCAGTCGGTGAGCGCGGTCAAATTTGGGGACGCGCTGGCCGATTGGACGCCGATCACTGTTACTGATGGGCAGGGCAGGGCGCAGGTGTTAGAGATTCACGCCACCGTTCCCAATGCTGCTACTACGGCCAAGCCGGTTCTCGTTACGCCTTTCGGCGAAATCACGATACCGATGCCGTTCGGCGTCGCGCCGCGCATCACGAGATTTCATCCCGAGCGAGGTTGGGAGGGGACGATTGTGACCATTGAGGGACAAAACTTCACCGGCGTCACGGTGGTCAAGTTTGGCAATCGCCCGGCTAATTTCAGCATTACGGCCGCGACGCAGATCCGTGCTGTCGTTCCGGCCGGTGTCACTAAGGGCGCGATCACCATTTCGCACAATGAATCCGGCATCAGTACCGAGCCGTTTATCGTTGCCGGGCCGGGGCCGATTATTGACAGCCTCGGCTCAAGGGTGGGTGCACCCGGCGACTCAGTCGTCATTCGCGGTGTCAATTTCAGGCCGGTCGGCGCCGTTTGGTTTGGCAGCGTTCAGGCCAGTTTCACCGTCGTGGCCGACACGCAGCTCAAGGCCACCGTCCCGGCCGCTGCAAGCGGCAGGATCACCCTCGCCTCCGCGCTTGGCCAAGCGATCACCGAGGACACGTTCACCATCACCCGTGCACCGGTCGTCACCGGTGTGTCGCCGCCGGTCGTCGCGCCTGGCATGAAGGTGACTCTACGCGGAGTGAATTTTCGACAAATCACTGCCGTACATGTCGGCGGGGCCAAGGCGGCGGGGCAAAGCACGCCGTCACCGCAGCAGCTCGACTTCACCGTGCCCGAGAATGCGACGAGCGCTTTGGTGAAAGTCACCAACCCGTTCGGCTCTGGGGCGAGCGAGGCGGCGCTCATCGTGACCCGAGCGCCGGTGATCGACTCGTTCGAACCGACACTCGCCGAGCCGGCCAAGTGGGTGACGCTTCGTGGGGCCAACTTCACCGACGCCACTCGCGTGCTGCTTGGCGAAATGGCGGTGAGGTTTACTGTGACCGCGCCAACGCAGATTCGCGTCGAGTTGCCACTTAACGCTGCGACCGGCAAGTTGATGGTGCAAAACGTGTTTGGCTCAGACACGACCGCCGACAAGCTGATCCTCATCGGAAACGGCCCATACCTTAGCAGTTTCGAGCCGGGCACCGGCGTTACCGGTACGAAAGTGAAGCTGCACGGTCGCAATCTCGACCGCGCGATGGCGGTGGAGTTTGGAGGTGTGAAGGCGGTGGAGTTCACTGTGACGGCGTCGACGCAGCTTAGCTTGACCGTGCCGCCGGATGCCCGCTCCGGGCCGGTCAAACTGCTCAGCGCGCTTGCCGATTTCACAAGCGTGCAGAACTTTTACCTGCCGCCGCGCTTAGACAAGCCCGAGAAACTTGCGGCGAAGCCGGGTGACAAAGTAGAACTCACCGGGCAAAATTTTCTCGGGCTCGAGTCGCTGCACATCGGAGGGCAGTCTGTGCCGTTCGATGTCGTGAACAACGAGAAACTGAAGTTCACCGTGGCGGATGATCTACTCGGCGGCGGCATCGATCTGAAGGCGCCGGGCGGGCGCTGGATCAGCACCAACTCGTTCGCTGTGCTGCCACGCATCGACTCATTCGAGCCGGTCATCGGCACAGCTCAAACCATGGTGACCGTTCGCGGCGCCGGGTTTAACGAGATTCTTTTTTTGAAGTTTGGCACCGGCGTGGCGGAGTTCGAGCGCAAGTCGGCTGGCGAGTTGCTGGTGCGAGTGCCGTCGAACGCCTCGACCGGTCCTGTGTCGATCATCACGCCTGATGGCGAGGTGGCCAGTGCCGCAACTTTCACTGCCACGGCCCCGGGCGATTTGCAGATGACTTCGGCCTCTACCAGCCCCGACTACCGGCCGGAGCAGTCGGTGCAAATCAACAGTCGGCTGCTTTTTTTTGGCCCAACCGTCGCCTCTCAGGTGACGGTGACCAACCAGCTGCCGGCCGGCGTAACACTGATTGCGGCCACGCCGGAACCGACGCAGGTGCTCGCCGAAGGACGGACACTCGTGTACGCGCTTGGCCAACTGGAGCCGGGTGCTGAAGCCGATTTTCAAATTAGGCTGCTGCCCTTGGCAAAGGGACAGTTTACCAATGTAATCCGCGCCACGGCGCATGAGGGCGATGTTGTGCCGACCAACAATGGCGCTCTCGCACGCTTCGCAGTATACGAACCGGGCGACATTCGGCTGGGCATTAGCGCCGATCCGTTCGGGCACACTTTCACGCTGAGTTGGAGGGAACTGGGCTTGCCATTGAGGGTGGAAACTAGCTCATACCTGCCGAGTGCTCAATGGCGTGTACTGCCGTTTGAACCTTGGATCGTTGACAAACGCACGTTCGTGACGATGAAGCGGTTTGGTAGTCAATCCTACTTTCGCCTGCGCTTAGATCTGGAAGGAGATTAACGGGCGGCGAGCTTTTGCCGTAGGTATTCAGCAACCCGTTCAGTCGGCAGTTTCCTGAGGTCGTCATCTGGTGCGGTCAGAACATTGTGTAATTGCCCCCAGGGACCATAGCGATTGAGGTCGGTCGGCCCGAATAGCGCAACGACTCCCTTCCGCATCGCAGCTGCAAGGTGCATGGGGCCGCTGTCGTTGGCCAATATGAGGTTGGCCGAGTCGATCAGTGCGGGGAGTTCATCAATCGCGGTACGGCCGGAGAGGTTCACGAACCGGCCGGTAGTCATGAATCCGGAGGCAGGGAACTGTGGTTCGATCGGGTTGGTGGCGACCCAGACCAACTGCAGATTCGAGGACTGTTCCAGAAGTATCTCGGTCAGCTTTTGAAAATGAGGCCATTCCTTTTCTGTCCGTCGACTCTCGGGGAAAATCAACAGTCGTTTGTTTGACGGTGTGCCCAAGGCATCCTGGCTTGCTTGGCCAAGCTCGGCATCAAACTGGATCGGTGCAAGGTCGGTGGGTTCCTGCCCGAACAGTCGCTTGAACTCCATGAGAATTTCCAGCGCGTGGGATTTCGGGCCGGAGGGTGGCAGCGGGACGTTGACAGGGCAAAGCCATTGCGCCCCTTCGCGTGCATCGCTTCGTCCGGCCTTGTTATTGGCATGTGCAAACTTACAGAGAATGCCGCTGCGAAGCAGGCCCTGAAGATCGAGCACCCAGTCGAACTGTTTTTGGCGAATTTCCCTGATCAATTTCACAAAGCCCCCGAGGGAGTCTTTCCGATGGAAAACATACGTGTGATCGACAGTGCGGCATGCCCGCACTAGGGGTGCGAATAACTCTCTCGACACCCAACTGATCTTTACGTTATCAATCCCGCTTCGAAGGGATTCTGCGAACTGCAGCCCGTGAATGATGTCCCCCATCGAAGAAGGTTTAATGATTAAAATATCCACGGCGAAAGCGGGCTGCTTGCGATCA
>Ga0163108_10001427_pt1 | contig 17503 bp, 13 predicted proteins | sample Fk1155metaG_FD_109644 | JGI IMG/M metagenome (GOLD analysis project Ga0163108, IMG submission 109644) | Marine microbial communities from the Central Pacific Ocean - Fk160115 155m metaG | ecosystem: Environmental > Aquatic > Marine > Oceanic > Photic zone | place: The Central Pacific Ocean...
TCTATGTGCTGATGCGTTTTCTCCTAACTGAACAATTTCCGACTTCCTTTTGGTGAGAATTAAAAATAATGCAAGAAAAAAGGTAACAACTAGAATCCAGCCAGAAGGAACAACTTTAATTAAAAAACAACCGGCCAAGACACGTAAAACAAAATTTATGGCAACAATTAAAAATTCTATAATATTGATTTTTTTAAGGGATAAACAATAAGCAATGTTGAGTAAAACATAACTAAGTACCGTATAAAAGAATGAGTGTGATAAAAAATAGGAGATAACAAGCCCCAGGGCTAAAAAGAGTACTCCAATAACTTGTGCAGATGCAATGCTAATTCTTGCTGAAGGAAGAGGTCGAAGTTTTTTTCTTGGATGAAGTTTATCAGCTTCCAGATCTTTTATGTCATTAAGAATGTAAATAAAGGAGCAACAAAAAGAAAAGGAAAGAAATCCAAGCACTTCGGAAATTATAATGCCATCCTTAAAAAGGTTTAATGAAAAAACCAAAGGCAGAATCAAAAATCCATTTTTAATCCAGCTTTTAATGCGTATTAATTCAAGAACCATCATGGAGAATCTGTTTTATATTTCCAATTTGAAAAATCGCCACCTTCAAATGATTCAAAATCTTTTTCATCTTCACAAAAGTGATAGTCTATATCCTTTTCTTTTAATCGGTATTCAAATGATCGCATCCATCCTTTTTTTATACATACTTTTTTGTTTTTCATTTTCTCTATTTCAGAGTTAAACACATTTGTTTTTTCTCGATTATACGATAAATACTGTTTGTGAGTTATTCCAACATTGATAAATGCTATAACAGCAACAAAAGAAGCATAATATTTGATCCATTTATTGAAATGAATGAGGCCAAATAAAATAAAAAAGAGATAAAAGAACCATATCTGAGGGGTGTAACGATAATTCCATAATTCGGGTTGAATTAAAATAGAAAAAAGAAGTCCCCCAAGAATTACATAGGTTTCTGTTTTTTGCTTTTTGAAAAAGAAAACAAGAATTAAAGGAATAAGAAAAATTAGAAGTTCCGCATGAATAGGTCCACTTGGGCTTAAAGGCATGGGCGGCTGCGGGTTTCTGAAGTATTTAAAGCTATATAAAGTTCCTTCTTTGTTAAAGAGTTTTTTTGGCTGAGACCCTTTTAGTTTAGGGCTAGTCCATTCGGGAATAGCAAAAGAAGAAAGATAGTATTTTTCAAATCTGTTTTTATTAAAAAAGTTTTTTGGATATGGGATTTCTGCGATTCTTTGACCTTCATTATCAGGTCCCATAATGGGATAAAAAGGATGGCTTTTTTCAATGGTATTTGTAACATAGGTTGGGAAACCAAACACAAATACCGCAAGAAAAAAAACCAAGCTTTGCTGGCCCACAAAACGATAGAGTAGAGCTTTGTTTTTTATTATAAGATATATGAATGCCGTAAAAGAAAATAAGACAACATAAATCAATGCTGTAAACTTAAGATTGACAATATAAAAAACAAGTAATGCAAGTAAAACTAGTTTTGAAAAATGGAGTTTGGAATCTAAATAATCAATTAATAAAAAAATAACTAGAAGAAGTAAAGAAGCAATTTGTCCATCTACATAAAAAGAAAGGCTTTGCCCAAAAGAAATTGTGCTAAAACTCAAAAGAAAAGAACATAAAATACAAGTTAAAAAAGGAAGTTTTAACCATTTTTTAAGATAATAGATGCAATACAAAAAAGTGCTCATAATAAACAAAAGATTATAAGCTTTTGCCATTTGAATGTTGTTTAAAAAGCGATATAAATAAGCGCTTATTATCCAACTTCCTTTTGGGTAATGATTTAAATATGGAGCACATGCACCCGAGGTCTGTTCAATCAATAAAGGGGCATCGTAAAAAGGATTCCATCCCTGAGATAAAAGAATTATAGCGTCTTGATGATACCATTGTCCGTCAAAAGAAACATCATAAAACCACCGACAGGTAAAAATGCAAATCAAAAAAAGCGCAAAGCCATAAAACAGATTTAAAATAAAAGCATTTAAAGTTGCTTTTTTTTTAAATAAGGTATAACAAAGGGCGATAGCAATAAGAAAGGAGAAAGGAAAGATTGCTGCAGAGACGTTCAGCCCAATCATTAACCATAAGCTACCAATGGTGAAATTAACCAAAGGGATTAAAAGCAAAAAAGAAGCAATAATTTGTTCTTTAAAAGATAAAGTGGATTTTAAAGAATCAAGAAGCGTTGAAATTTGTTTCACATTATTTCCTATGGGGTTACTCAAAAATAATTAATATCCTTCACAAGGATGTCTGAAAATTATTTTATTAATGTCGTTTCATTCAATATTTATAAACTATATTCGTTTCACTAGAATGGCGAAATTAATTTCTTTACTTTTTTTGTTTGTAATTCATGGCTTTAGTTCTCAGGTTGGGACAGGGGAGTGGAGATTGCATGTTCCGACACAGCAGGCAATTGATGTGGCAACAATAGATTCTTTCGTATATACGGCATATGAATCAGGAGTTATGGAATACAACATTCACACCAATGAGAAATTCATGCTTAATAAGATAAATTTCCTTTCTGATATTCAACTTTCTTGTATTGATTCCGACTCCATTGATAATACCATATATATTGGATATCAGAATGGAAACATTGATAAGCTTGACAATGGTGTTTTGATAAATATTCCAGCGGTTAAGCTTGCGCAGATTTCTGGTTCAAAAAAGATAAATGGGTTTTATAGATCAGGGGAATATGTATTTGTTGCCACAGATTTTGCAATAATCAAACTCGATGTTGAAAAAAACGAGGTAAAAGACACTTATTATCCAACAAACTCCTTATCTCCAATTAATGATATTGTTGTCATTGGCGATACAATATTTTCTCTAACAAATGAAAAATTACAAAAAGCTAGTCTTTTAAATCCTGCAATTTCTGACCCGTCTCATTGGCATGATGAAATTAAACTTCCAGCATTAATATCCAATGATCAGTCTTATAGAGAAATGGAAGAAATTGATAATGAAATATATGTTTTGTTTTCTCTTGCTGAGTTTGGAAAAGATTCTGTTTTTAAGCTAAATCAAAATGGTTATGAGTTGCTAACCAATTATCCATATACTCTTGAGATAAGATCTTTAAAATCAAAAAACAATGACTTATATGTTTGTGCTGATGGTGCGATATTAACTTATGATCAAAGCGGTGTAGCATATGATAATTATCTATCCAATTATATCAATGTTTGGTTTGAACCAAATGCGATAGATTTTTTAGGTCCAGATATATGGGTGGCAGATGGATTTAAATCCGGTCTTATTCGATTAATTGGGAACTATTCTTATTTAGAGATTCCCATTCTTGGTCCGCCCAAAAATCAATTTTATTCTATGGATGGAAATAATGGAGCAATTGCTATTGCTTCTGGTGCGCTAAACGGAATAGCACCTTTGTTTAATGTTTCAGGAGCATATGTTTTTGCAGAAGAAAATTGGACATTAAAATCTCCATCAAATATGCCGCAGTGGGATACGATTTCAATTCATGATTTTATAGGAGTTTCTATCAATCCAACAAATCCAGATCAAATAGCACTATCTTCATATTCTCCAAACCCTTTATCTGTTGTTAGTATTTCTGGAGAAGTACTCAATACATATAATCAGTCTAATTCTATTTTAGAAGAGACATATTTAAATAATGGATGGTCTTTGTGTTCTGATGTTAATTATGACGATAATGGCAGATTATGGACTTTGAATGGATATACACAGGAGCCATTAAAAGTATTGGATGAAAACAATACATGGCATTCTTTTGATGCGGGGGCGAATTCAAGAAATAAGTTTTCTTCAAAAATGGCAATCGATTATAATAATAATGTTTGGTTTGCTATTAGAGAACAGGGGTTTTTTGGCTACGATTATGGAAGTGATCTGGCAGATAAAAATGACGATAGATTTAAACAGTTTACGGGTTCTGTAAATAATGGCAATTTACCTTCTAATGAAGTAACGGCAATAGCCGTAGATTTTCAAAATGAAATATGGATTGGAACAGATGCTGGTTTTGCTATTCTTTATAATTCAGACGCATCTCTTGATGCATCACCAGGTGATTTTGAATTACAAAGAATAAAAGTTGAGTACGAAGGGAATGTGGAATATGTTCTTGGAGATACTTGGATAACTGACATTGAAGTGGATGGTGGCAATAGAAAGTGGATAGCAACAGCAAGCGCCGGAATAGTTTTGCTATCTGCAGATGGGTCCACAATAATAGAACAGCACACCATTGATAATTCTCCAATTATTTCAAATGTAATTTATGATCTTCAACTAAATCATAAAACTGGGGAGTTGTTTATTATCACAGATAAAGGCTTGATTTCGTATCGAACAAATGCCACATATGAAGACCCTGATTACAGCACGGTAACTGTTTTTCCAAACCCGGCTAGGCCTGGTTTTAACGGACTTATTACCATTCAGGGAATTAGATATGATTCGGATGTGAAAATTACAGATGTTGCAGGGAACTTGGTTTTTAAAACAACATCTAATGGAGGAACAGCAAGTTGGAATGGCAGAACTCTAGATGGGCAGAAAGTTGCTACTGGAGTTTATTTGATATGGACTGCCGCCAAAACAGGAGCGGGTAGAAAAGTGGGGAAAGTTCTGGTGATAAATTAAGCTAAACTTATTTATTCTTTTCTATGATATAGTTCAATATTTTAGTTATCAAATGAACTCGATCTTTTCCGTAAACATTGTGCTTATGCATTGGATAAGGAAAAAAGTCAATTTGTTTTTCACTTTCAATAAACTTTTTAACCAACATTAAGTTGTGTTGCATCACCACTACATCATCAGATGTCCCGTGAATTAAAAGAAGATTTCCTTCCAAATTATCTGTTTTGTTCACTAAACATGCCTTCTCATATCCTTTTTCATTTTCTTCAGGTCTGTCCATGTATCTTTCTCCATACATGACTTCATAATATTTCCAATCGGTAACAGGTCCTCCTGCAACTCCTGTAGTAAAAACTCCAGGCTCTCTTAGCATTAAAGATGTGGTCATAAATCCCCCAAATGACCAACCATGTACAGCGATTCTATTGGTGTCAATATTTGCTTGTGTTTTTATGAATTCCACACCTAATAACTGATCTTCAATTTCAAGTGTTCCTAGTTGTCGATGAATTCCTGATTCAAATTCAAACCCTCTAGATCCAGAGCCCCTATTGTCAAGCGTGAAAATAATATAACCCTGATTAGCCATCCAATGCATCCATAAACTAGCTCCATTCAACCAACTGTTTGTAACCAATTGCGCATGAGGTCCGCCATAGACATAAACTAGTACTGGGTAATTTGCGGTTTGATCAAAATTAGAAGGCTTTATCATTCTGTAATAAAGCTTTTGCTTATCCGAAGAGTTTATATGTCCTATTTCTGTAGTGCCAATGCTATATTCCTCTAGTTTTTCCTCAGCAACATTAACTAACTTGACCATTTTTCCATTCATGGTCCATATTAACGATTTGTTTGGAACAGTTCCACTTGAATAGCTATCGTAAAAATATTTACCATTGAAAGAAATAGAAAAAGAATGCGTCCCTTCATTTGGCGTAAGTAGTTTTTGTTTTTTGCCATCTAGGCTCACGCAATAAGTGAGTGTGTTCATTGGATTTTCTCCTGTTGCAGAATAATAAATTTTGTTGTTTTTGCTGGCAAGTATTTCTTTTACAACAAAATCATGATTGGTTAATTGTTTGATTAATTCGCCATCAATATTGTAATAATATAGGTTGTTAAATCCAGATTTTTCGGAGATCCATATAAAGTTTGATGATTCGTCATTAGGGAAATACGCTGGATGCTCAGGCTCTACCCATTTTTGATTTTCTTCTTCAATTAAAGTTTTGACAAACTCACCAGTAGAAGTGTAAAGGTTTAACCACATGTGGTTTTGTTCTCTATTGACTTCTGCTATTAATACATGTTTGTTGTCCGGTGTAAAACTAATATTGGTAAGATAGTTGTCTTTTGCTCCTCTTGGTTTAATGTAGCTGGTGCTTTGTTTTTCAACACTAAAAATCCCAATGCATGGCATTTCAGACAGTTGTCCAGCCATTGGATACTTGACGGAGTTTAATTGGCCAGGAGTTTTGTTGATGTCTAATAATGGATAGTTGTGAACTTTGCTTTCGTCTTTTTGATAAAAAGCAAGTAAAGACCCATCTTTTGACCAAAATAATCCTTTGGTAATTCCAAATTCACTTCTTGCAAATGCCTGTCCGGCAACAATGTTCTTGTCTTCAAATTTGGTGACTTCAAATTCTTTTCCTTTAGCTCCACTAATCCATACATTGTTGTCAATGGTGTACGCAGTCATGAGTGAATTTTCATTAAATGCGTTTCCAACTGCGTTGTCTTTAGCTGAAAAAAGAGTTTTTCCTTTTTTTGTTGAAAAATCATAACAATAATAATTTTTTCCATCGTTCAAAAAGGCTTTGTTTTCATCTTTCCATTTTAAAGTATAAAATCCATAAAGTTCTGCGTTTAAACTTTCGTTTACTTCCTGAATAGTAGCTACCTCTACTTTCTTTTGATTTTTTATAGAAGAGGTATATAGCGATTGTTTTTCAGTGAATGAATATTCATTTTTATTTGGAATCCATTGAAAAGAGCGAACAAAATCTGGATAAAACTTTCGATATTGTTGCATCACAGCATCTTTTAAAGAGAGTTCTTTTTTTTGTGCATGAACAAGTGGAGAAATAAAAAGAAGGGTGAAAAGTAAAACAAATATTTTTTTCATTTGATGTTTTTTGAATTGGATAATTTCAACAAAAATACCGATTGTTGGAATACGAATGCAAAAGCTGGGATAATTTGAAAATAGAAAGGTTCTTTTTTCTAATTTAGAATTCAAATTCAATAAAATGGCACTAATCAAAGAATGCAGAGGAAGTTTTCCAAAAAATGGCAACGATTGCTGGTTTGCTGAAAACGCAACAATTGTTGGAGATGTGGTAATGGGAAAGCAATGTTCGGTTTGGTTTAATGCAGTTGTTAGGGGTGATGTGAATTCTATTCGTATAGGCGATCGAGTAAATATTCAGGATGGAGCAGTTCTTCATTGTACTTTTGAGAAAACTAAACTTCACATTGGTGATAATGTTTCTATTGGTCATAATGCGCTTGTTCATGGTTGTATTATAGAAGAAAATGTGCTAATAGGAATGGGAGCGATTGTGATGGATAACTGCCATATTTCGTCCAATTGTATTATCGCTGCCGGCGCGGTTCTATTAGAAGGGACAAAAGTGGAGTCTTGGAGTATTTATGCTGGAGTGCCAGCTAAAAAAGTTAAAGAACTTTCGCCCGAATTGTTTGATGGCGAAGTAAAGCGGATTTCAACCAACTATGTAAAATATAGCGGTTGGTTTAAAGAGTAGTCTCAATTTAGTGTTAAAAAAAAACAAATACGGATGAAAAAAATAATCATTTCTGGAGGCACAGGGTTTATAGGTCTAAGTCTAGCAAAAGCTTTAACTGTAAAAGGATATTCTCCAGTTTTATTAGCAAGAAATAAACCGTCAAATTGTGCTTTTGATTTTGTGAAATGGGATGGGTTTTCACTTGATAAATGGAAGGATTCTTTGGATGGAGCGCATGCTTTGGTTAATCTTGCAGGAAAGAGTGTTGATTGTATTAAATCCCCAGATAATTGTGATCTTATTTTACGCTCTAGGGTTGATAGTACGTTAGTGTTGGGTAGAGCATTAAAAGAGTTGTCCAATCCACCTAAAATATGGATTCAAATGTCAACGGCTCATATTTATGGAGACCCTCCAACTAGGATTTGTACGGAGTCATCAACAAGTGGTTATGGATTGGCCCCAACAATTGGGAAAGCTTGGGAAGAAGCATTTCTAAGCTCTTTGCCGGATACTGTTAGAGGTGTTCGATTGCGGACTAGCTTTGTGATAGGAAAAAATGGCGGAGCACTTACAAGCTTGAAAAGGATTGTTAAGTTGGGTCTTGGTGGAACTGTAGGGAGTGGAAAACAAGGGATGAGTTGGATTCATGAATACGATATGAATAACTTGATAATTGAATCCATTGAAAAAAACAATTACAAAGATTTTTATATTGCTAGCTCACCTAATCCAGTAACAAATAAATACTTTATGAAATCTTTAAGAAAAGCAATGAAAATTCCAATTGGGATTCCCGCGCCATCATTTATCACTAAAATAGGGGCTAAATACATCTTTAGAACTGATTCTGAATTAGCTTTATTTGGTCGTTTTGTTAGGTCTGAAAAATTAGAAACAGAAGGTTTTGAATTTAAATTTCCAACAATTGATGAAGCTTTAAAAGATTTAATATGATTTATATTTTATTTCCCATAGTATTGTAAATTTGTAGCACCTAATCAAAAAATAAATGGCACTTGACAAAAATGGCATAGCAAAAAGAATTGCGCAAGAATTAAGAGATGGATGGTACGTTAATCTGGGTATTGGAATCCCAACACTTGTTGCAAATTATATTCCCGAGGGAATAGAAGTGGAGTTTCAGTCCGAAAATGGAGTGTTAGGAATGGGGCCTTTTCCATTTGAAGGCGAAGAGAGTGCAGATTTAATTAATGCAGGAAAACAAACCATCACCACAAGAGATGGAGCCTCTTTTTTTGATTCCGCAACCTCTTTTGCCATGATAAGAGGTCAACATGTACAGCTAACAGTCCTTGGAGCAATGGAGGTTTCTCAACAAGGAGATATTGCCAACTGGAAAATACCCGGAAAAATGGTAAAAGGAATGGGAGGGGCAATGGATCTTGTAGCATCTGCTGATAATATCATTGTAGCTATGATGCACACCAATAAAGCAGGGGTTTCCAAAATGCTTCCCGAGTGCACTTTGCCTTTAACAGGAGTTAAATGTGTCAAAAAAATCGTTACTGATATTGCTGTGCTAGAGATAAAGGAAGGGAAGTTTCATTTATTAGAACGTGCTCCTGGAGTTAGTATAGAAGAAATTGTTTCCAAAACAAAAGGAGAACTAGTAGTGCCTGAAGAAGTTCCCGAAATGAAAGTCTAAAAGACTGATATTTAACTGGCTAAGCAACCCCAATATATATTATACGTTTAAAAAGAAAATGCTAAATATTTGTGAATTAATTTTTTGGCATGTTTTTAGCAGTTTGAAACCTAAAACCAAAAGTGTCCGTAAATGGATATACTAAATTTGATGATTATGAATACAAACAGGCAAATTTTCAAAAGAAACACTTCAGTTATTGCTAAAGAAAAGTTAAACAAACATCGTGAGATGGGAACAAAAAGTCCCTTCAGTATTATTGAAGTTGCTCAAATGTTGGATGCTGTTAATTTAAAGGGAAAAAGAAATTCGGATTCTCAAGAATCTATTTTCTTTTCTGTTAGTCTTAACTAAGACTCAATAACTCCTGATCCAACAAGTGTTTCATTGTTGTACCATGCGGCAAATTGCCCGCTAGTAACCCCTCTTTGAGACTTATCGAAAAGAATATAATGTTCCTCATTTTTTCTAATAAGTTTAGCCTTTTGTAGCGGCTGTCGATAACGAATTCTAACAAGAAAATCCTTTTCATAATCTTTATCTAGTTCATAAAATGAATTGTCTAAATAATTAATACTTCCCTTTTCTAATTTTAATGCTTTTCTATATAAGCCACAATGGTTTTCTCCTTGTCCTGTATAAACAATGTTGTTTTCAACATCGATTCCAATAGCAAAAGAAGCTTCAGGTCTTCCGCCAACATGTAATCCTTTTCTTTGTCCAATGGTATAAAAATGTGCTCCTTGGTGTGTTGCAACAACTTCTCCATCTTCCCGATTAAATATAAACGGAGAGGAAAGTAATTCTATATTATTGAGATTTGGTTTCACTTGTTGGTAATTATTTAGAACTTCTAGCTTTTCAGAAAGTTCAATAATATCTCCCTTTTTTTGTTTTAACTTTTGCTGTAAAAAAACAGGAAGGCGAACTTTTCCCACGAAACATAATCCTTGTGAATCTTTTTTTTCAGCTGTTACCAATTCCATTTTTTTAGCGATTTTTCGTACTTCACTTTTTTGAAGTTCTCCTATTGGAAACAATGCCCTGGATAATTGTTTTTGAGTTATTTGGCATAAAAAATATGACTGATCTTTGTTTTTATCTGCTCCAGCAAGTAAAGAAAATGATTTGTCATTATTTGTTTTTTTTCTACAATAATGGCCTGTGGCAACATAATCCGCTCCAAGATCAATTGCGGCTTTTAAAAAAAGATCAAACTTTATTTCTTTATTGCATAAAACATCAGGATTAGGAGTTCTTCCCTTTTCGTATTCATTGAACATATAATCTACAATTCGGGTTTTATATCCTTCGCTTAGATCAATGACTTGAAATGGAATTCCGAGCGATTGAGCAACAAGCAGTGCGTCATTGGAATCATCAATCCATGGGCAATCATCAGAAATTGTAACCGATTCATCATGCCAGTTTCGCATAAACATGCCAATTACATCATAGCCCTGTTCTTTTAAAAGATACGCAGCAACGCTGGAGTCTACACCTCCCGATAAGCCAACAACAACTCTTTTCATTAATGCAAAAGTATATTTTTCTTCTTATTTGGTATGCCCAAATTTATTTTCAAACAATTTTTTTTGTTCTTTTTTTAGTTTTTCTAGCTCTTTTGGAATTTCTCTTTTCCATCTTTTGTGAGTCCATAGCCAGTATGCAGGATGTTCATAGATTAAGCTTTCTAATTGTTTACTATGCCAACAGGTGATGTCTCCCCACTTTAGATCACTTAAGGCTTTATTAAGATGTACAAGTTCAACTTCATAATAACCCCTTTTCTTTTTTCTTGTTTTGTAAAAAACGATATCGTATTGATATTCATGAGCCATCATTTCAATTCCAAAAAGCACTGCGGTTTGTTGATTCAAAAACTTAGTCCAAAAACTTTTCAAAGAATTCCCTGGAGATTGATCACTTAAGGTAAGGATGGCATGTGGCTCGCCTTTATAAGCAGTGATTTTTTCTTTATAGTTTTTTGCATGTGCGATATTCATTCCAAAACGAGCTCTTCGACTGTTGATTCTTTTGTCCCAGTAGGAATTGGATAGAGGCATGCCAATACCCATTGCTTTGTGAGAAAATAAAAAGGGTTGTGCGCTAATCATCCATTCCCAATTATTGTAGTGTCCTGAAACAAGTAAAACACTCTTTTTTTGTTTGTAAAGAGCATTCATAAGTTCGGGGTTTTGCACTTTAAATCTTCGTGTAAGTTCTTCTTTTGAGATGCTAATGTTTTTGATGCCTTCAATAAGGATATCTGCCAGATGCTTATACGCTTGTTTTTGATGTCTTCTTAACTCATTAGGCGTTGCATTTGGGAAAGATGCACGAAGATTTCTTTTAATTGTTTCTTTTCTATATGGAAAAACACTGATTAAAAGCAGGTAAAAGAGGTCGCTAAATCGATAAAGCACCCATAGAGGAAGAAGAGAAATGATATAAACAATAAAATATGCCAGTCGGTTCATTTATATTTTCCTTTCCAATTCTTATCAATTTTATCTTTTATTTCTCGTTCTTTTTTATTGTCTGAAGCTTTAATAAAAGAAGTTCCTTTTATTTCTTCTGGAAGAAATTCTTGTGCGATGAAATGATTTGGGTAATCATGAGAATATAAATACCCGGATCCATAATTTAAATCTTTCATTAGCTTAGTTGGTGCATTTCTAAGAGCCAAAGGCACGGGATGGTCACCGTTTTTTCTAAGAAAATCTTGAGCTTTGTTAATTGCTTTGTATGCCATATTACTTTTCTCAGAATGTGAAAGATAAATAACACACTGGGATAAAATTATTCGAGATTCTGGCCAGCCGATAACTTGAACAGATTGAAAACAACTGTTTGCAAGTAAAAGGGCATTTGGATTTGCAAGCCCAATGTCTTCAGATGCTAAAATAATAAGTCTTCTAGCAATAAATAATGGGTCTTCTCCTCCTTCAACCATCCTTGCTAGCCAGTATATGGCAGCATTTGGATCACTCCCTCTGATAGACTTGATAAATGCAGAGATTATATCATAATGTTGCTCTCCATTTTTGTCATACCTAGCAATAGATTCGCTGGCTAATTCTTTGGTAAGTGAATTTGTAATTTGAATTGTTTCTCCTTCTTTAAAAGAAGAAACAATGATTTCAAGAATATTGAGTAGCTTTCTAGCATCTCCTCCTGAAAGTCCAATGAGATAATCAGGTTCTTTAATGTTGATGTTGAATTTTTTCAGAAATACATCTGCTGCACAAGCATTTATTAAAAGCTGTTCAAGATCTTTTTTTTCATGTTCATGAAGATTGTACACCTGACATCTAGAAAGCAGAGCTGAGATAACTTCAAAAGAAGGGTTTTCTGTTGTGGCTCCAATTAAATTAATAGTGCCTTTTTCAACAGCACCAAGAACAGAATCTTGTTGTGTTTTAGAAAATCGATGAATTTCATCAATAAAAAGAAGCGGTTTCTTTTTTTCAAATAAACCTCCTGTTTTTTGTGCTTGTGTAATGATTTCTCTTACATCTTTTACTCCAGATGATATAGCAGACAGATTATAAAAAGGGCGATCTAGTTTCTTTGCAATTAAATATGCAAGAGTGGTTTTTCCAACTCCCGGAGGTCCCCACAAAATCATCGATGGAATAATGTTTGAATCAAGAGCACGTTTAATTGGACCTGATTTTCCTAAAAGGTGAGTTTGTCCAATATATTCAGTAAGAGACTTTGGTCGTAATCGTTCGGCAAGCGGTATTGAGATGTCGGACATATATATTTCTATGATACAAAGGTATCAACTTTAAATAAAACAGAATTAATCCATGCAATCGCATGGGGCATCAATTTTAAGATCAATTTCTCCAAATTTTTCAACAATTTTTTTGTGGTGTTTTGGACTAAAACGAATACTTGATAGATCAAGTTCTTTTAAATTTTCAAGCTCAAAAAAACCTTCAGAAAAAAACTCGATTGGATTATTCCATAAATCTATTTTATGGAGTGCTTTACAGTACTTAATGTTGTTTGGAATTCTTTGAAAATAGTTTCGATTAGCAATTAGGGTTTTTAATTCAAATAATCGAGTAACAACTAGAGGGAAAATTTCAAATTTATTTTTAGAGATGTTTAGGTATTTTAAATTAATTAATGTGTCAAGATTTTCAGGCAATTCCTGTAGTTTGTTTTTCTCAAGGTTGAGATAAATGAGTTTTGTGTAATTTGAAAGTTCTTTAGGAACTTGTTTTAATTTATTTTTTTTAAAACTTATAGCGTAGATAGTATCCGGATTGGCATTTTTAGCCTCTTTCCATGTAAAAACAGTAATCTCAGATAGATTGTTGTTTTGAAGGAATACATTATGACACAATGTGCCTGCCAAAAAAATCACGAACAATAATTTCATCTTTTAAAATCTGTTTTTTTAGATTTTTAATGGAATCAAACTTGATTTCATTTCTTACTCTTTTTAGAATTTTAATATCTAACCATTCTCCATAAATTGGGCTATTAAAATTAAGGATGTGCATTTCAATTCTATGCTCTGTTTTGTTTGTTTTTATTGAAGGTCTTATTCCTATATTCATCAAGCCGAAATATTCCCTTTTATTGTATGTGGTTGATACGCCATAAACTCCGTTTTTAGGGATTAATTTGGTTTCCTCATCAATAGAGATGTTTGCTGTTGGATACCCAATTTTTGTGCCAATACCGTCACCTTTAACAACTTTCCCAGAGATTAAAAAAGGCCTGCCTAGGTAGTTTTCAGCTGTTTGAATATCTCCTTTAAATAGTGCGTTTCTAATTTTGGTGGAACTTATATTTACATCGTTACTTTCTTTAGCTGAAATTTCAATTACATTAAAATTGAAAGATTCAGACATGTCGCGTAGATAGTGGATGTTTCCTTCTCTATTTTTTCCGAATTGATGATCATAACCAATCACAAGAGTATGAACTTCTAGAGATTTCACAAGAAGATCACGAACAAAATTCCAGGCAGACATTCTTGAGAATTCTAAAGAAAAAGGAATAATAATGACATTGTCTATCCCTGTGTTTGCTAGGCTTTTGAGCTTTTCTTTTTGAGTTTGAAGTAACTGTAAACCATGGTTTTGAGGATAAAGAATCATTCTTGGATGTGGTAAAAAAGTAAGAAGAACGCTTTCCCCTTTAAATTTTTGTGCTTCTTCAATTAGCTTGTTTATTATTTTTTGATGCCCAAGGTGAACTCCATCAAAAGTCCCAATCGTAACAATAGGGTTTTTAATGGTTTTGACATCATCAAGACTGGTGAATACTCTCATGTAATCTTCTCAGCGATAAAATTAATCAATAGAATTTGTATTGTATTCATTTTTGAAATAAAATCTAAAAGGAAAGAAGAATTGTTAACTTTGAAACCTTATGATTCTTGTTACAGGAGGAACGGGCTTGCTAGGCAGTCATTTGTTGTTTGAGCTTTCAAATCAAGACCGTTTAATTCGTGCTACTTATCGTTATGAAAACACCAAAGATGAGGTTTTTAAAATATTTCAATATTACGATAATACCTCGGCATTAAATAGATGGAAAAAAATTGAATGGATAAAGGCAGATGTTAGAGATGTGATTTCTTTGCATAATTGTTTTGATGGTGTTGAGTTTGTTTATCATTGTGCTGGTTTAGTGTCATTTGACAGTAAAGATTTTAACCGTTGTTTGAAAACAAATAAAGAAGGAACAGCAAACATTGTAAATATGTGTTTGAAAAAGGGAGTTAAAAAATTATGTCATGTTAGTTCTACGGCTGCTGTTGGAGAAACAAAATTCCAAAAGACAACAGAAGAAAATAAATGGGAAAACAAGTCAACGACTAGCGCTTATTCTGTTAGCAAATATCTAGCAGAAATGGAAGTTTGGAGAGGCGTAGAAGAAGGGTTAAACGCTGTAATTATTAACCCATGTTTGATTTTTGGTCCAGGGAAGTGGGAAGAGACATCTTTGACCATTTTTAAAAATATTGAAAAAGGAATGCGTTTTTATACTATTGGGTCAAATGCAGTTGTGGATGCTAGAGACGTTTCTAGTTGTATGCATAAGTTAATGAACTCAAAGGAGTCTGCGCAAAGGTTTTTATGTATTGGAGAAAATGTTTCATTTAAAGAATTGCAAAAAAAAATAGCAGTATGCCTTAATAAAAAGCCACCATCTGTTTTTGTTCCAAAATGGATTTCTATTTCTACTTCCTATGTTTTAATGTTCTTTAGTAGATTGTTAAGGTTTTCAGTTGCGCTAACACCAGACACTATTCACTCCGCTTATAAAACAAATAGTTATGATAATTCGAAAATAATTAAAGCAATAGGGGTGCATTTTTATAGTTTGGACCAAACAATAGAAAATACGATTAATGGAAGACTGGTAAAGAAGTAGTCGATAATAGAGTAGAGGAGTTTTTCTTGCCTTACCTTTTTCCTAAAGGGCTATTTTTTTATTTGACTTCTTTAAAGTAAATTCACGTATTAAATTACTGCTAATGCAAATAAAGATTTTAATGCCAATTTTTTTAATTGTCAATTAACGAGGGCCATAAAACACCAAATTCAAAAACATCAAAATTTAAAAATAAAAGCCACTATAAAAACATGTAATTCATTAATATAAATGAAGTTATTATTCATTCCTTTATTAATTCTTCCATTTTGGTTTTTCTCCCAAGTCAATAAAGATTCTCTTTTAAATGTTTGGGAAAACAGTAATCAAAACACGGAGAAACTAAGTGCCGTCAGCAAGTTGGTTTGGGAGGTGTATATGAATACACAGCCTGATAGTGCTTGTTATTATGCAACTCTTCAATACAAGCTTGCGGAGTCATTAGGTGATAAAAGTCTTATGGCTAAGGGGCTAGAAGGGCAGGGAGTGTCTTATGCTCAAACAGGGAATTATAAAGAGGCTCAGCGTTTGTTTAAAGAAAGTCTTGAGGGCTTTAAAAAATTAAAAGACCAGTCATCTGTTGCAAGAAACCTTGATTTTATTGCAACAACTTACTGTAAAATGGGGAGCTATGACCAAGCAATTAATTTTTATGACCAAGCATTTAAATTAGCAGATATTTTACAAGATAAAAGAAGACAGAATTCTTTATATGGCAACAGCGCAGTTGTTTATCAAAAACAAGGAAAGTTACATTATGCGATTGATTATTTTTTTAAAAGCATCAATCTTGCAAAAGAATTGCAAAAATCTACAAAAGACAAATCTTATGCACGTTTAAATATTGCAAATGCTTATCATAATATTGCAAATATCTACAACTTAATTGGAGAAAAAGAAAAGGCTTTAGAGTACTATTTTAAGTCGATTGAAATAAATGAAAAGTACAATTTTGATAAATATTTAATTTTAAATTTTCTTTCATTAGCTGATTTTTATCTTGCAGAGCTAGATTTAGAGAAAGCCCTATACTACAACAACAAATCTTTATCAAAAGCTATTGAACTTAATAGTCCAATAGATATAGTTAAAAACCAAAGCAACATTGCTTTGATTTATTTTAAAACCGGAAAAAAAGAAGAGGCTAAGATGTTAATAAAAAAGTGCCTTTCATCAATACAAAACACAAAAGACAAACATTTAATTGCTGAAATAAATTTCATCAATTCAAAAATAGAAGAAAACACAAATAAAAGTATTTTAAGTGCGCAAAAAACATTTGATTTAGCCGAGAAAATTGGTGATGTGCAATTGTTAAAAAAAGCGAGTCAATTGTTATATGAAAAATATAAAAAAGCAAATCAATTAAATAAAGCGCTTCGAATGCATGAGATTTTTATTGAAATGCGCGATAGCCTCCATAGTGAAGAAATTACTCGTTTAAAATTCCAACAAGAATACAATCAAAAAATAAAAGAAGATAGCATTATACATTCAAATAATAACAAATTACAACAAACAAAAATAAGAGAAAAAGAATCGATCATTCGTAATGAAAGACTAATAAAAAAGGGTTTGGCTTTATGTTTGGTTTTAATTTTTGGAGTGATGTTTTTGATTGTTAGAAATGCTTTAAACAGTAAAAAACATCAGAAGGAAGAATATGAAAAATTGCTTGCGCAAATGCAGCTTCTAAAGACTAAAAACACTTCTGAAATTTCAGAGTCAATTATACTTGATTCAGATATTAATCTTAACAAAGAACTAATTAATAATCAAACAGAAAACAAATTAAATGATACAGATTGGAGAATACTTCAATTAATTTGTTCAACTCCTACTATTGCAAATAAAGAGATTGGAGAAAAGGTCTTTTTGAGTTTGGATGGAGTAAAGTCTTCATTTAAAAAAATGTATGATCTTCTGGATATAACAGCATCAGGAAGAAATAAAAAACTTGCCCTTGCTATTAAAGTAA
>Ga0163108_10001428_pt1 | contig 17501 bp, 8 predicted proteins | sample Fk1155metaG_FD_109644 | JGI IMG/M metagenome (GOLD analysis project Ga0163108, IMG submission 109644) | Marine microbial communities from the Central Pacific Ocean - Fk160115 155m metaG | ecosystem: Environmental > Aquatic > Marine > Oceanic > Photic zone | place: The Central Pacific Ocean...
CAATTAAGGGGTTTACATATTGGACTAAATCTTCATCATAATTAACATCATTATTGCTTATCAAAAAATTTGAAAACAAAAAAAATAATATAAATATATTGGCTCTATTCATAAATTCAATAAACAATTGAAGCGGGTCTAAACTTTTTATTCCTACCAAAATCATAATTTGGTTTTGGACCCATTTTAAATCTTAATTCTCCACCGTTCATAATTTGGTCATGGGTAATATATGAATATCTATATTTCTTTCCGTTTAGTAATATGGATTGAATATATATATTCTTGTCAGAATTTTTTTCTGCAATGATTTTAAATACTTTTTTCTTAGGTAAATTAATCGATACTTCATCAAATAGTGGTGAACCAAAAACATATGCCCCATTTGAAGGATTAACAGGATAAAACCCTATGGAAGAAAACATGTACCACGCTGACATTTGACCACAATCTTCATTTCCAGATAATCCATCTGGTTGATCCGTATATAATTTATTTGTAATATATCTTACCTTATCGGCAATCTTGTAAGGCCTCCCAGAATAAGCATACATATAAGTAGTATGATGGCTGGGCTCATTACCATGAGCATACTGCCCAATCAATCCCGTAATATCCATAGATGCCCCTTCTTCTTGATCAGAAGACATGCTAAATAGTTGATCTAATTTTTGAGTGTATTTTTCATCTCCTCCTAGAAGCTCTATTAGGCCTTCAGGATCCTGTGGTACAAGCCATAAATATTGCCAAGCATTTCCCTCACAATAATCGTTTACTCTATGTTGTGCTGATACAGGATCAAACGGGGTTCTCCAGCTGCCATCTGAAAATTTGCCTCTCATAAATTTTGTTTCAGGATCAAAATATTGTTTATATGATTTTGAACGATTAAAAAAATACTCATAATCCTCTTGCTTATTTAATTTTTTTGCTAATTGAGCTATTGCCCAATCCCCAATAGCATATTCCATGTTGCTTGCAACAGATTCCACCATAAAATCTGCTGGGATATATCCATATTTCATTAGATCTTTAACCCCGGGCTCAAAGTCTCCTGTTGCGCTAGTTTTAACAGCTTCAAATACTTCCTCTAAATCAATTCCTGAAAATCCTTTTAAGGAAGCATCAACGACAACAGGAATGGCGCTATATCCCGGCATTGTATTTGTTTCATTTCCTCTTAAATGCCATACAGGTAATTTCCCTTGATGCTTAAAAATTTTAAGCATTGAGTTAACCATATCGCCAACCCTTTCAGGATGAGTTATTGTATAAAGAGGGTGAGCAGCTCTGTATGTATCCCATAAAGAAAATAGGGTGTAATTAGTAAAAGTGGTGTCTTTATATACTTTTTTGTCAGTTCCTCTATATTCTCCATTAATATCGTGATATAAGTTAGGAGCAATCATCGTGTGATACATGGCTGTATAGAATACTCTTTTCTTTTTTTCATCATCAGTCTTAATATGAATTTTTGACAGTTCAGCATTCCATTTTTGTTCAGCTTGAGCTTTAGTTTTATTAAAATTCCAATGAGGTATTTCAGTCATTAAATTATCTAAAGCATTATTAGAGCTAACTGTAGAAATTCCCATTTTTACATAAATTATTTCATTTTCTTTAGTAGAAAATTCTAAAAATCCTTTTACATATTTCCCTTTTAACTCATCCTTATAGTGTCTCTGATTTCTGTCATAAACAATAAAATCAGTTACTGGTTTAGATATAATAAGGGCAAAATATTCTCTCTGATCAGAAGCCCATCCAGAGGAAAATCTATAGCCTTGAAAAACAGTGTCGTTAACTTTTTTTAAATATGTTTGAGTTGGCCTATCAGCACTACCTTCTCCTAGATCAATAATAACCCTAGATTTATTAGATGAAGGGAATGTATAGCTATGAAATCCAACCCTTTCACTTGCAGTTAATTCCACGTCTATACCATATCTTTCTAAATAAACTTTATAATATCCTGCGCTTACGAATTCTTTATCTTTTCTATATAAAGATGAATATCCTCTCATATGATTATTTTGATTCCCAGCATTAATTTTTAGTTTTCCTGTAGCTGGCATAATGGTAAGCTCGCCTAAGTCAGACATGCCTGTTCCGCTTACATTTAAATGACAAAATCCTTTAACAATACTGTCAGAATAATGATATGATGAAGACCAGTCCCATCCTTTATTAAAATTAGTAGGCCCAACCTGTACTCCTCCAAAGGGGACTGATGCTCCTACAAAAACATGCCCGTGACCGCCAGAGCCTATAAATGGATCTACATATTTAATAAGGTCTTTTTCTATACTAGGACTACTATTAATAAACAAAAAAATTAAAACAACTATCGCCAATAAAATTGATATTCCGTTTTTTGATATTTTTTCCATAATTAATTTCTAATTAAAACTTGGAGAAGCATTATTCTTTCCCCAATCTGAAGTATTATTATTTATCATTTCATAATTCAAAACGCCCCCTTTATTAATTTTATCCCAAGTAATCCAAGTGGAGTTGTGGGGTTCTTTATTAAACTCTAAAGATTTAACAAAAAAACTGTCTGCTCCGAATTTTTGAATTCTCAAAATCTTGTCATTAGGTAAATTAATTAAAATATCTTGAAATTGAGGGGTGTTAATTGAAAACCCCCCAACACCAGGAATCACAGGATATAAACCAATAGAGGCAAAAACATACCAAGCTCCCATTGTTCCTAAATCATCATTTCCTGGAAGACCTCTCTCGCCGCTATTATATTCTTGGTTTAAAATTCTATCAATAGTTTTAGATGTTTTTTCTGGTTTATTAATCCAATTATATATCCAAGGAACATGAAAATCAGGTTCGTTTCCTGCAGCAAACCAATCTTCTTCATACTTAGCATCTAGTCTTGTAAACAGCGTGTCTAGTCTTTTTTCTGCTACTTGATTGCCTCCTATTATATCTACAAGACCTTTAATATTATAGGGCACCATCCAAAAATAATTTTTGTAGGTTCCTTCTCTCCAGTCATGATTTATATTCTTCCAAACTCCATTTGGAAATTTCGAATTTAGCCATTTAATTTTAGGATTGTATATGTTTCTCCAATTCTGAGCTCTATTAATAAGCATATCCGCTTCTGAAAATTTTGATAACGCTTGAGCTGCAAATTGACCAATGGCAAAATCTGAAGATGTATATTCTAACATCATTGATGCAAAGGTGTGCCCATTGCTTATATATTCTTCAAGGTATGGTCTAATCTCTTGTTTTTGTGAATATAGTCTAGGGATCATAGCCCCTTTATACATATAATTATATGCTTTTTTATGATCAAAATCTTTTGCTCCAAAAGCATAAGAATTTGATATTAAGATTGGGGTAGGATCACCTTGCATTATCCCTGTTTCAATATTAGACAATATCCATCTTCCGTAGCCGCCTGCTTCTTCAGCAAATTTAACTAGGGATTGCATCATATCACTGCTTTGTTTTGGGAATAGCATAGCTAATAATTGTCCCTGTGTTCTATAGGTGTCCCATACGCTAAAAGAGCTATAATGATCTCTACTGTTGTCTGTTTTATGTTTCTGAAAGTCTGCCCCCATATATTCTCCATTAATATCACTTACAATATTTGGGTGCACCAGGCTATGATAAAAGTGAGTATAAAATTGTGTTAATTTATCATTGTCATCTGTAGTAATTTTAATTTTACTTAAATGCTTGTCCCAAATACTCTTGGTCCTATTCAAATATTGATGAAAAGTTAAATTTAAATTTTCTGAGACCAGATTTTGCTTGGCATTTTCAATAGATACAAATGATATTGCTATTCTATAATTTATTTCCTTATTCAGAGAGGTGTCGAATGTAAAAAACCCTCCGGAATTTCTTCCCTGACTAGCTAATTTCTTTGAAATATTCCTTCCAGTCCATGTGCCAGTTTCATTTGCTGGCCTATCAAATTCTGCAGCGAAATAAACTTTATATGAAACCTCGGTACCACAGAATTCTCCACCTTGAGTAAACCCCTCACAAGTAGAGTTTGAGGTAATATTTATCATAGCCTCATTAATAAATCTTGACTCAGAAGAATTGATTCCAGAACCAATTATTATAGTGCCATCATCCAAATTATTAAATGTAAATTTAGCTACACCAGATCGCCTTGTGACGGTTAATTCACTTTTAATATTATCCTTCATGTCTACAGATAAATATCCGGCTGAAGCATTATTAATACTACTATATGAAGAAAATCCATTCATATCAAAAGGAGATTCTTTTAAAGAGCCTGCTATTGGTAATACAGGGAAGTTTCCAAAATTAGAACAGCCTGCTCCGTTTAATTGAGTAATTACAAACCCCTTTTGAGGAGAAAAAAAACTTGGAGTAAATTGAACCATTCCAAAAGGATAACATGCGCCAATAAAAGAATATCCACAAGCCAATGCATCACCTTTTGAGCCAATGGTAGTATCAACAATATTTGAATACTGCTGAGAATAGGAAAAAGCAAAAGCTAAATAAAAGACCAGGAATATATTTCTTTTCTTAATCAACTTAATTTGAGTTTAATTAATCTGATTCTAAAGCTCCCATGCCATGAAATGTCATTTCTATAAATTGACATGCATTTCCTGCTACAGTAGAAACATATCTAATTCTTATATATCTAGACATTGGGCTAGGAGGTATCTCAAATTCTACAAAATCTGAATTAGCGCCATCTATACTTTGTTCTGTTATTAATTGCCAGCCTGCATCCTGAAATGCCGTGGTTGAAACAGGATTAGAGATAACATTGTTTCCAGAGCTCTGAAATATTGGTAGTGTTTCTCCTCCAGCTATGTCTTCCCTTCCCCAAATTTGAATTTCTGTAGGATTATTTCCGGCATAATTCCATGTAGGTCTATAATTTAGTTTCGCTCTAGTTAATTGGGTTATAACCCCAAGATCTAAGGTAAAATGTCCAGGGACAGAGTTTTCTCCAGAATGATAGCCATAAGTATCGCCAGACCAAAAATTACTATTATCCCATAAATATGAAGAAGGATTTGCTCCATAAAAAGTGCCTGGATTATCACTTGGCATATTGGCCATATTAAATAAAGATTTATCTAGCTCAATCGGCTGAGTATTTTCTCCATAAAAAGTTAATTCTGTTAGCTGAGCACTGTCCCCGCCAACAGAAGAGACAGCCCTATATCGAATGTATCGCATTGGGCTAGATGCAGGAGGAAGGATAAAGCTTTCGCTTTGCTGATTTAATCCATCAATTTGTCCTTCATACAAAAGCTGCCAACTAGCATTAATAAATTCTATCTCATCACTGGAAGAAGTTTGTGCAAAAGCTAAATTGTCCCTTCCCCAAATTTGAATTTCTGTAGGATTATTATTGGGATTTGTAGATGGATCTACCATATCTAATTTTACTTTTCTTAAATCAGTATAAACTCCTAAATCAACAGTAAAGTGGTGAGGCATACTATTAGGACCTGAATGATAAGTGAATGTGTCATCTCCATTCCATGAGCCATCTCCATCAAATAAATACTGGTCAGGGTTGGCATTATTGAAAGTCCCAGAATTATCGCTCTGCATATGAACAAGACTAATAAAGTTCTTATTTAATTCCGAATAGGGAAGATCTGGTAAAGTGTACTGTAAAGGGTCTAGAGCTATGGAGTCTATCCCGTTTAACCCGGACTGAATTACAGAAGTAGTCTGCATGTTCCCTAGAGGTTTTAGATTAGTTAGTCTAATATTATTGTCGTCATAAAAAACTGTATCACGAACAATTTCATCATCTTCATTTTCATAATCAATTAAAGTATATATCACGTATTCTGATTCAGCATTCCCGTAAAAATTTACATAATCTCCATCTGGGTGGAAAGAAAAACCTTCTACTTCTCTTGGATCTTGATCAGAAACAAATATATCTCCAACAACACTCCCTGCAACTACTTGAGATACAGATAAGTTTCCAGCAGGATCCTGGGTAGTTATACTAAACTCATACGATTTCTCTTCTAAATTTGGAAGAATTAGCCGAAAAATTCCATCTTGAATAGTCCCATCCTCTAGTGAATAAATATCTGCTTGATCTTCATATTCCACAATCAATTGGTCTGAACTTCCAAGGAACTGAGTCTGTCCCTCTAATTGCGCTCTATAATACCCAGATCGAATTTCAAGTGTATCTAGCTTTCCCGCATATATTGTCTCTCCTTGTAAATACTCCTCATGAATTGAATCCATATCTCCACATGAAAAGCTAACTACAAATAACAGGCATGGCAAAAAAGCCTTAATTAAATTTTCTGTAATGTCCTTTTGTATGCTCAATGTTTTATCAATTAATTAATGTTCCCCAAAATGATAGCTCTCCAATTACAGTCACCATTTGATTATTCCATGATTCAATATTTACTAATCTTATATAACGAATATTATGTTGACGCGCCTCAAAATCAAAGACAAAATCTTCACCATTATCTTGATATTCATAGTCTTCCTGTGTGTTTGACCCTGGGGGCAGCCCAGAAGGTTTAAAGGATTCAAAATTGCCCATATATATCCATCCATCTCCAGGCTCATCTGGGTCATAAATAGGGAGGCCGTTTAGATCTTCTCTTCCATAAATTTCAAATATTTTAGGGTTCCCATGCTTATACAGTTCTGATCCTCCTCTTTGATAAAGTTTGAATCTATTTAATTTTGCCGTTTGACCTAGATCTAATGTTAGTTGATGTGGTAGGGGTAAAAAATTTGTATGACCACAATTCCATTGATTGCTCCAATAACCATCCCATATTTGGTTAGCAGAAAATCCGTATTCACTAAAGCTCTCGTCTCCAGGCATTGATTCTATGGCCCAATAAGCCTTGTCCATAAACATATCCTCTAATGGGGTTACTTCAAAGCTTCTTGTCGTTGTTTGATTTCCCCATTTATCTTCTACATAAATTACAAAAACTGTTGGTACAGGGTCATATCCTCGAAAGCTATAAGAGCTATTCGCTTGGCTTGTATAAAAAGATTCTCTGAAAACTAAATTGCCATCATTATCTAGGGTTGACATGTTTAAAGAAACTTCTGCTCTGGTTGGATTTTCATATGCAATATTAATTCCTCCAAAATCTTGAGCACTAACCATAGAATTTAATATGGCGTGAATTGGAGCTTCTAATGGAGAAATATTTACCACAACTGGCTCTGACTCGTTTTCTCCACGATCTACAGCAACTACATCTACAGGATATGTTCCTTCTTGAGCAAAACCGACAATGCTCAACGAGTCTATTACAGCCGATACAATAACTTCTCTAGAAAGTTCATTTTCATCTTCAAAAGATGCTCTTACATAAAGGAGGTCTTCGTCTGTTGGTGGTGTAAAATATATAACTGCACCGCCAGGGGTGTTAACAACCTCATTAATGGTGACTTTTCCGGGAGGAATCCCATCAGAGCCATATGGCCCATGAGAATCCTCAGAACATGTCATCATAAAAACTAATACTACCGCCGTAATTATACTAACAAAAAACCGGTCTTTAAATTTTATACTATTCATTTTTAAGTCTTATTACCATCCTGGGTTTTGAACTAAATTAGGATTTCTTAATAATTCATTTTGACTAATTGGCCATAGATAGTCCTTTACTAAAAAGTTTCTATAGAAAATATTCTCAATCTCATAAAATCCTTCAACATCTGATCGATATATATTCCATCCTCTAATAGGCTTGCTGAAGTATTCTCCAGCTAATTTCCACCTTCTTATGTCCCAATATCTATAGCCTTCAAGCGCTAATTCTATCATACGTTCCTGTCTAATTATATCTCGCATACCGTCCTTTGTTGTTGGTTTGTTAGGATTATTTGAATGCTGTGTCCATGTGCTAACCAGATCAGATCCAACATCTAATCCGGCCCTATGTCTTACCCTTTGAATATATTCATAAACCTCAGTATCAGGAGATTCTTTGGTTTCGTTTAACGCCTCCGCGTAATTTAAATACAAATCAGCCATTCTAATAATTGGGAAAGAATATCCTTTGATAGTGGATCCTTGTAAAGAAATTATGTTTTCATAGTGAACTAGTTTCTTCGCAAAATATCCAGTAATGGAATATATTTCAAAGCCATTTTTTCCAGACGGAGCTCCAGCTTTGGCGTTTAGGTGTGGAAGTTCTTCAATATTAGTGGTTTCTAATGAAAACCATTTCCCCCCATCAAATCCAATAGTAGAATAGAATCTAGGTTCTCTGAAAAGATGCAACTTAGCAGTGCTGTATTCATCTTCAATATAATAGGTGTGATATTGATCATTTTCTGGCGTTGATGTAACATCATAACGATTTGCATAATCCCAATTTATGTCTTCATCAATTGGCACCCCATTGCTTGTATAGAATGTTTCTACCATGTTAAGAGTAGGGGCGTGAGATTTTTTTGTATAGTTAAATAAAGCTTGATGGTCAGGCGTCCACCTAGGTTGACTCCACTGCTGTAAATCTCCCGTCCATGCTGGCTCAAAAGCCCATACAATTTCATTATTAAAAGGGTCTGTTATGCCTGCTCTGTGAGAGAGTTCTTGTATAATCGTTTCGTCTATGTCTCCATTTATAGGTAGCTGATCTGTAAACTGATAAAGCATATGGCCGTTGGACTCAGCTGTTGTAATAGCATCTAATAAAGCATCTCTTGCAAGCATCCATTTATTAGCATCATAAGTTTGACTAACTAAATGACTGCCGTTAGCATCTAATAGTTCACTAAAATCTGTATTACCATTAAAAATAGGGCTAGCTGCCAATACTAATACTTTAGCTTTTAAGGCTTTTGCAATGGGAAGTGTTATTCTGCCTTGTTCAGTATAAATATAATTTATAATCCCTGGCAAAGCATCACTTTCAATAACCTCATCCAAAAGTCCTACTATATACTCCACAACATCATCGACAGATTCTCTCGGGACCTGTGCTTCTTCGGCTGATGCGCCAACATAAATATTTGTCTTAATTGTAGGAATGGGGCCGTACATCCTAAGTAACCAAAAATGATAAAATGCTTTTAGAACTTTTGCCTCTGCAAGCCATCTTTGTCTTTCTTCCTCTTCAAGCCCAGGGACAGAAACAAGATTCTCTAAAAATATATTACAATCTCTTAAAGCAACATAAAGGCTATGTGGCGCTCCTCTTCCTCCTTCCCAATAATTTAAATAAGGAGATGTTACATTTTGCATTCCTTTTGCCAGTCTAAAGCTCGTTTCATTATTCATATAGAAATCGTTTTCTGCATAATACCATATTTCATCACCTGCCAATAAAGAAAAATTTTGTTCTATATGAGCATGTTCTGGAATATATGTGTAACAGGTAGATAAGAATCTTTCAGCTGTAGCTCGATTATTAAATGCTAAATCAATTGTTGCAATGTTGTCAGGGACCACATTTAGAAAATCCTTTTCACATGCAGAAAATAAAATCACCATAAAAATTGCAAAATATTTTTTCATTTTATTTGTTAAAAATTCATGTTTAATCCTAAATTAATTCCCTTTTGAATGGGATATCCCAATCCATTTCCTCCCATCTCCACATCCCATATCTTAAATTTACTAATAGTAAAAAGATTTGTTGCGCTTAAATAAATTCTTGCTGATTCTAATTTGGCTTTTCCCATAATCTCTTCATCTATTGAATATCCTATTTCTAAAGATTTTAATCTTAAAAATGACCCATCCCTTAACCACCAAGTACTATTCCTATTATTGTTGTCTATTAATTGGTCTGAGAGCCTAGGCCATGCAGCATATAAATCTCTGTCGTTTTCTGACCAATGATCATTTGCCCATGCCGTCAGCAAGGCGTTGTTCCCAATAGCACTTCCGCTAGTGTCTATAAACGGTGAGGTTCTGTAGGCGTCAATAAAAAAAGAAGATCTCGCAGAGCCTTGAAAGAAAAATGATAAATCAAAATTTTTATAGCTAGAGGAAACACCAAATCCATAAATAATTTCTGGAGTTGTTGGATATCCAATAGGCACCTCATCATTAATATCAATTACCCCATCATTATTAATATCTTTATATTTTATGTCACCAGGCATATAATCCCCAAATGTTTGAAGTGGAGAATTTGCAATATCCGCATCATCAATAAACAGCCTTTCAGCTATGTATCCCCAAGGTTGAGATAAATTTAGACCAATTCTAGATCTCCATGGCAACCCTGCAGTAACATAATCTAATTCTTCATATACTTCGTATTTGCTTGTAGCATAAGAAAAGTTTGCTCTGGCAGAAAGAAACAAGTCACTAGATAAATCATCTTTATAATCAATGGTAAACTCAAAGCCTTTGGAAGAAGCTTCACCTACATTAGCTCTAATAGGAGCTTGCAATCCCATTGTTGCAGGAATTTGTGCTCGATCCATTAAAATGTTAGATCGGTATTCAGTAAAATAGTCTGCTTGAAAGTCAATCTTACCAAATAAACCAAGTTCAATTCCTAAATTCATCATTGTAGCTTTTTCCCAAGTAATTTGATCATTCGCATAACGATCAATGCTTACACCATTAACCCAATTGCTAAACTCCTGGCCAAACATTGACCCCATTGAGCCATTATTTAAATTAACTTGAGAGATATAAAAAAACCTATCTGAAGAACTACCTATTTGATCATTTCCTACAAATCCGTATGTCCCCTTTAGCTTTAACTTAGTGACTATATCTTTATAAGGCTCAAAAAAATCTTCATTAGATGCATACCATCCAAACCCAAAAGATGGGAAAAACCCAAATCGTTCACTCTTAGCAAATCGTTCAGAGCCATTAAATCCAAAATTAAACTCACCAAAATATTTGCTATCAAGGGCATATGTAAAACGCCCTGAAAGTCCCAAATTTCTGTAAGGAAGTGAAGTTTGTAGATTGCCATTATTAGCATATTTTTCTTCTCTAATGATTCCTACTAACATTCCAGAAACTTCATGAATTTCATTAATCGTTCTATTATAATTTAAAGCCCCTTCAAAATAAACCGTATTTGCAATAGTTTTGGCGCCCTCATGATATTCAAGATATTCGGTCCCTTGATTTGGATTTAAAGCTATTAGTGCATACTGGTCACTTTGAAAATCATAATTCGCCAAAGTATAATAGAATGGATTATATTTTCTTTCTAAATTATAGAATGAATACCTAGATGTATTTACTAAAAGTCTTGCTTTAAGTCCCTTAGTCAGAAAATCTAAATTTTGTTTTATCTCAACAGTAGCTAGTACGTTATTATAGCTCTCATCTTTGTAGCCTCTTATCATATTTGCATAAGGGTTTAAATAATCTCCAAATTGACCATAATTTCCGAACAATATATGTGTTGAATTCTGAAACTGAGCATCCGGATAATAATATTTAGGATAAAGAACGGGATTAGTTTGCATGGCTTGTTTATAAACTTCCTCCCCGCCATTTAATGGGCCATTATAATCATCAAAATTACCAGAAAATCTAACAGCAACTTCTGTAGTAGGCGTTAAATTAATATTGATATTGGATCTTAATGAAATTCTATTAAAATTAATATTGTTGTTAAAATTATTTTGTGGTTCAATTCTTAAGTTTCCATTATCGGTATTGACTGTGCTGGCCAAATAATATCGAGCAATTTTTCCTCCTCCGCTAACATTAAAATTAAATCGACTATTTAGTGTGTAATCATTCAGCAATTCATCAAACCAATTTGTAGTTGGATAGGCCATTTGATTTCTATTGGGGTCTTGGGAGATTAATATTTTTTCTAATGAATATATTCTTCCACCCAGTGGATCTCGTGTTGCCAACGCCTCATTGTGTAGGTTCATATAAGTAATTGGGTCTGATATTTCTACGTTTTTAGTTGCTGCAGAATACGACTGTTCATATCGAACACTAACTTTAACTTTCCCTTGCTTCCCTTCTTTTGTGGTTACTAATATGACCCCATTAGCTCCTCTTGCGCCATATAGTGCTGTAGCTGTCGCGTCTTTCATAATTGAGAAACTTGCAATATCATCAGGCTGCAAACGAGCCAAATCTGTAGAGGTCGTTTCTATACCGTCTATTAATATTAAAGGAGATCTTGCATAGCCAAAAGTACTAACGCCTCTAATAAAAAACTCAGCATTATCTCTCCCAGGTTCCCCACTTCTTTGATAAGCTATTACCCCTGCTATTCTTCCTGCAATAGAAGAGGTAAGATTACTAGTAGGAACTCTTAGCTCAACAGGATCAACAGAAGTTACTGCAGCTATTACGCTTTGTTTTTTTTGTTCGCCATAAGCAACCACGGTAACCTCATCCAGGCCGAAAAGATCTTCCTCCATTTCAATGGTCAAATTTTTTTGTCCATTAAGCTGTATTTCTTGTGTAATAAATCCAACATAGCTAATTATCAATGTAGCGTCTGATTTTGCCTTTAGTATAAAATTTCCATCAAAATCGGTAACTGCTCCGTTATACGTTTTTACATCTTCTAGGATATTGACGCCAGGCAATGGAATGCCTTGATTGTCTGTAATTGTCCCTGTAATTATTTCAGTTTGACTATAAAAAACAAAGGGGTTTGAAAGCAGTAGAAAGAATAAAAAAATTCTGGAAATAAATTTACAACTCATTATATTCATAAAATCATTTATCCTATATGCATTCAAGATAATAAATTTAAAACACTTTTAATATTTTGGATTTGAAAAATTGTGGATATTGTAATTACTCAGGTTTTTATTAGCAATTTTAATATTTTTCTTCTATATTAATTTAGAATAATTAAAAATTAACGCTATGAACAAAACTACTCTTGTTCTTTTTTTTACTTTTATTTTAGCTTTTTCAACAAAAGCTCAGGTATTAACTATTGCTGAAAATGCTACTGTAGAGGTTAAAAATGGAGCCACGCTTAATGCTGGAGGATTAGAATTAGCGCCCGAGTATGACTACACAATCACTGGTCCAAATCATATTGAAAGGGATTTAACCGCAATATCTATTGGCGGAGTTGAATCTATGTCTAGACATTATGAAATGGCAGAAGATTTGACTGTTTACGAAGGCTCTATTGTTTATAATTATGAAGATGCAGACATGAATGGAATTTCCCATTTTGCTGCGCTTCAAGTTCTAGACACCTCAGGCGGATCATGGATGAATTATGCAGATGAAGACAGTGCAGACTATACTGTTACTCATATGTTTGAATCATCTATCCAAATTAAAGCAGTTACTGCAAACGATGCTACGTTGAGTATTGAGACAGTAGATGGGAATATGAGTATTTCAATCTACCCAAATCCAACCGCAGCAATTTTAAATGTGAAATTTGACAAAGACCTAGAATTAACAATTTACAATTTACTAGGGCAACAAGTATTACAATCTAATTCAAAAACATTAGATATTTCAGGATTAAATGATGGAACATATATTCTTTCTGCAAAGAATCTTGAAAACAATACTACTACGAATTTTAAAATAATTAAAGAATAACTTAAAAAACAATACAATGAAAAAAATTACAATACTATTTATTGCATTATTTGCTTATATGGCCAATGATGCTATTGCACAACCTGCAGATGTAGACAAAACGCCTGCACTTGTTTTTGTGGAAAACGGAGACGGTAATCCGCATAACGGACAAACATACGTTTCTTCAGAAAGAGGAGCCGGTAGAGATGGCAACGGAAATTCTAATGGAGCCTTTGGAAATATAGGAGACTGGAGTGTTGACTTTGTAGTGTCTGAAAAAACTCCAGAGGATGCTGCTAATTCATGGGGAGGATTTACTGAATCAGGACATCCTCTATATAATCTAGGTGATGGAAATTTGTCTCAAATACACAACGGTATGGGGGCTGTAGCATGGGGATCCTTTGCTGCTAATGCCTACAATAGAGCTGCAGGATTAGGCTCTGTTGCTATGGGATTCAATACTATTGCAGGGCCACAAACTACTCAAGCGGGGGGAATCGATGGTGGTAATGTTGGACAAGTTTCTTTTGGATGGGGCTCGAGAGCTCTTGGGAACATTTCATTTGTTTCTGGATATAGAAATTCTGCATTAAATACAGCAACTGTAGCCATGGGGAACTATAACTATGCTACTGGAGATGCATCTATTGCTCTTGGAAAAGAAAACTGGGCAGAAGGCGCTAGCACAATTGCTATTGGGTTTAAAAATCATGCTGCTGGTGGCGGGTCTGTTGCTCTAGGACAAGAAACTGTTGCTTGGGGAACAACTAACTTTACTTCAGGATATCAAAATGTAGCTGGAGACACTAGTGGTAGTGTTGGAACAGGCGGTAGCGCAACAGCTATGGGCAAATACAATGTTGCTTCCGCAGATGCTTCAATGGCCCTTAACAGACACACCACTGCTACCAACCAAGCTGCTACATCTATGGGCTTTGGAACAACAGCAGACAACTTAGGAATGTTAGCTGTTGGGGTTAACAATGCTGCTGGAGTTGGCGATACTACTGCAAATTCATATTACTATGCAGACGGAACATATACCGGGACTAATCCAGGTGTAGCCTTCGTTGTTGGTAACGGTGATATTGATTCTTCTACGGGTGATGCTGGAGCAAATCCATCAAACGCATTTGTAGTTAATTATGATGGTTCTGCAACTCTTGGTGGCGACTTAACAGTTAATTCAGACGCTAGACTTAAATCTAATATTATCTCGCTTGGAAGTACGCTTTCTAAATTATTATTAATTGATGGAAAAAGCTATACCATGAAAGCTAATGAGTCTATTGCTAAAATAGGATTACTTGCTCAAGATGTTCAGCAAGCGTTTCCTGAATTAGTAAAAGTTGCCGGAGATCAGGAAGGAACACTTTCTGTTAATTATCAAGGAATGATTCCTGTTCTTATTAATGCAATTAAGGAGCAGCAAAAACAAATTGATGAGCTTAAGGCATTAATCAATCAATAAAAAATCAGTAAATTTTTTTAATAATAACCTTACTTAAATATAGTAGGGTTATTATTTTTTGTTCAATTTGACTTTATGGGTAAATTATGAGAAAATTTGTCTTAGTATTTTTTGGTTTTTTTCTAAGTTTCGCTAGTCTTAGTCAGGTTTCTTTTTCCTCAATTCCTCAGGAAAAACAATTGGTTGGAAGAGATCTTTCTACCAATCAAGGAAGCATAATAATTAGTGGAGAAGTCAATAATGGCTCTTATTATAATTTGAGTTATGATAGTTGGAATAGTGGCGAGCCGAACAATGCTCCCGCCCCAGAAAATGTTGCAGAAATGTTTGGCAATACTTCTATTTTGGAGGGTTTATGGAATGATGCCTCTGCCGACAGCACCAATCCTTCCTATGTAGAATATGAAGGAGAAATAACTGCTTTAGGAGATCTTATATATTTAGGTCAATACAATGGGCATAGCTATTTTAAAAACTCTTCAAATTTAAATTGGGAAAACGCAAAAGTTGCCGCTGAAAATCTTGGAGCATACCTTTCCTCTCACCAAACAATAGAAGAAAATAATACAGTAGCTGCTATGGGTGATTTTAGAGGATGGGTAGGATTATATCAAGACACATCCGATTCAAATTTCAGTGAACCTGATGGAGGCTGGAAGTGGCTTACGCCAGCAAATGAGACTACATCATATAATAGCATTACTGTTGAGCTCTATAGAAATAGTTCTCTTTTTGATACCTATACGCAAAACTTAACTTTTACCAATGATCTTGCTTCTTTTAATTTTAATATTAGTATTACTGCAGAACTCGCTAAATATGATGTAAAAGTTTATACTGTAACTACTCAGGGATCCTCATTAATAAGAGAAGTTAATGATATTGTTTGTGGAGATGTCTTTGTGGTACAAGGACAGTCCAATGCTGCTGCTGTTATGTATAGTGGCTCTTCAGCCTCCTACCAAAGTGATTATATTAGGGTTTATGCAGGGGGTGCCGTTACCTCTTCCGGATTACTTAATAATGAACAATGGTATTATGGTCAGGGAGATGGAAATGAAAATTCAAGCGGTAACACAGGCCAGTGGGGAATAGTCGTTGGTAAAATGCTAGTTGATCAGCTAAATATTCCTGTTGCCATATTTAATGGTGCTCATGGCGGACAGCCTATAGAATTTTTTCAAAGGCCAAATGACTATACTTCTTCAACAAACTCAAATTATGGGAGACTTTATTATAGGCTTAATAAAACTGGGCTTAAGTCCTATGTTAGAGGAATTCTTTGGTCGCAAGGAGAATCCAACGCTGGTAGCAGCTACTTGTCAACCAGTCAATATAAAGGTTATTTTGAAAACTTAATGAATTACTGGCAAGAAGATTTTTCAAATATTGAGCACTATTATATTTTTCAAACAAGATATTGTGGTTGTGGGACTTCTTTAAATGGAAGGCTTGCTATAAAAGAAGCACAAAGATTATTGGCTGTTGAAAACACTAATGTTTCTATTATGCCAACTACTGCTATGACGCTTCATTCAGATAATTGTCATTTCCCATTTTCTAATGGATATGAAAAATTTGGCACTAGAATAATCAACCCCGTTCTAAATACTATATATGGTATTAACTATCAAGAAGAAATAAATGCTCCTATGATCACAAGTATTACTCTTTCAAACGGGAATACACAATTAGAAATTGCCACCGATGCCTCCTCGCTTATGACAAATACTGGTGATCAAAACTCTCTGTTAAATAAACTAACTAATGATTTTGTGTTAACCAATGCTAACAATGTTTCCATAACAGGATTTGAAATTAATGGCAGTAATATAATATTTACATTAAATGGTAATCCTGGTAGTGAAGCTCGTTTATCATTCTATGGGCAATACAAAGATTTGGAAGATAATATTACTAACACTTCAGGTATTGAATTGGTGTCTTTTGGAAATTATTGCATCTCAGGAAATTGTAACAATACTGGTGGAAATGTAACTGATGATGTGGATAAAATATCTGCACTTATTTTTGTAGAAAATGGCGATGGCGTTCCGCATAGCGGACAGACATATGTTTCTTCTGCAAGAGGGGCCTCTAGAAATGGAAACGGAAACTCCAATGACGCTTTTGGAAATATAGGGGATTGGAGTGTGGATTTAACAATCTCTGAAAAAACACCATTACAAGCAGCTTCTGATCATGGTGGATTTACCGAAGCAGGACATCCCATTTATAATCAAGGCGATGGCAATTGGTCCTTATTGCATAATGGAATGGGCGCTGTAGCATGGGGGTCCTTTGCTGCTAATGCCTACAATAGAGCCTCTGGTCTTGGAGCAGTAGCCCTGGGATTTAATACCATTGCTGGCCCACAGACATATGAGTCACTTGGTATTGATGGAGGAAACGTTGGACAATTTTCTGCCGGATGGGCCTCTAGAGCCATTGGCAATATTTCCACGGCAACAGGATTTAGAAATACCGCTAGCGGGCAAGCTTCTGTAGCTATGGGCAGCTATA
>Ga0163108_10001429_pt1 | contig 17497 bp, 12 predicted proteins | sample Fk1155metaG_FD_109644 | JGI IMG/M metagenome (GOLD analysis project Ga0163108, IMG submission 109644) | Marine microbial communities from the Central Pacific Ocean - Fk160115 155m metaG | ecosystem: Environmental > Aquatic > Marine > Oceanic > Photic zone | place: The Central Pacific Ocean...
ACAACGTTAACAGCTGCTATTACGAAGGTAATGTCAGATACTTCAGGTGGAGCTGCTATTGCATACGATGATATCGATAAAGCCCCTGAGGAGAGAGAGCGTGGAATTACGATCAATACTGCTCATGTGGAATATGAAACAGCAGAACGTCATTATGCACATGTAGATTGCCCAGGACACGCTGACTATGTAAAAAATATGATTACTGGAGCTGCTCAAATGGATGGAGCTATTTTGGTTGTTTCTGCAGCTGATGGGCCTATGCCACAAACACGTGAACACATCCTTCTTGCTAGACAGGTTGGTGTGCCAGCATTAGTTATTTATTTAAATAAGTGTGATCAAATAGATGATCCTGAATTAATGGAACTCGTAGAATTAGAAATTCGTGAACTATTAACAGAGTATGAATTTCCAGGTGATGATATTCCTATTATAAAAGGTTCTGCTCTTAAAGCACTTGAAGGAGATTCAGGTGATATTGGAATACCTTCAATAGTAGAATTAATGAAGCAAGTAGATGCTTATGTGCCAAAACCAGATCGCCCTATAGATATGCCTTTCTTATTACCTATAGAAGATGTGTTTTCTATATCAGGTAGAGGAACTGTGGTTACAGGTCGTGTTGAAAGAGGAGTTGTAAATGTTGGAGATGAAATTGAAATTACTGGAATTAAAGAAACTACAAAAACAACTTGTACAGGGGTAGAAATGTTCCGTAAACTTTTAGATCGTGGGGAAGCTGGCGATAATGTTGGTGTTTTACTTCGTGGTATTGAACGTGATGGAGTAGAAAGAGGACAAGTTTTAGCTAAACCTGGTTCTATAAAACCTCATACAAAATTTATGGCAGAAACTTATATTTTGAAAAAAGAAGAAGGAGGAAGACATACTCCATTCTTTGCAAACTATAGACCTCAGTTTTATTTTAGAACTACCGATGTAACAGGTACAATAGCTTTGCCTAGTGGAACAGAAATGGTAATGCCTGGTGATAATATACAATTTGAAGTAAATTTAGGAGCACCGATTGCAATGGATGAAGGTTTAAGGTTTGCAATTAGAGAAGGAGGACGTACTGTTGGAGCAGGGGTAGTATCAAAAATTATAGAATAATAAGTTATAGATTGGTTATTTAAAATTTTTAGGAGCGTAGCTCAATTGGTAGAGCACCGGTCTCCAAAACCGGGGGCTGCGGGTTCGAGTCCCTCCGCTCCTGCCATAATTTGTTTTGGAAATTTATAATATGAGTAAAATTGCACCATTAAAATTTTATAGAGAAGTCAGACAAGAAATAGGAAAAGTAACTTGGCCTACTAGAAAAGAGACTATAGTAACTACGGCCATGGTTTTTGTTATGGTTTTTATTTTGTCTTTGTTTTTTCTTGGAGTTGATCAATTGCTTTCTTATGGCATAAAATTAATTTTGGGCTTATAGGAGGGATATGTGTCACACCGTTGGTATGTAGTAAACACACATTCAGGATTTGAAAAAAAAGTTGCTCAAGTAATTGAAGAACAAGCTGAGAGAAAAGGCTTGGCTGATAATTTTTCTCAAGTTCTTGTTCCTGTGGAAGAAGTTATAGAAGTTAGAAGAGGAAAAAAAATAAACTCTGAAAGAAAATTTTTTCCAGGTTATATATTGATAAATATGGATATGACGGATGAAACTTGGCATTTAGTTAAAGATACACCAAAAGTTACAGGGTTTTTGGGGTCGTCAGGTAAACCGGAACCAATTTCTTCAAAAGAAGCTGAGGCTATTTTGAACCAGGTGCAAGAGGGAGCCAAAAGCCCTAAACGTTCTATAATATTTGAAATAGGAGAAACGGTTAGAGTTGCAGATGGGCCTTTTGCATCATTTAATGGAGTTGTAGAAGATATAGATGAAGAAAAAGAAAGATTAAAAATAGCTGTTTCTATATTTGGAAGGTCAACCTTGGTTGAATTGGGCTATGGACAGGTAGATAAAGGTTAAACATTGAATGGAGATTAATTTATGGCAAAAAAAATAACAGGTTATGTAAAATTACAGGTACCAGCTGGAAAGGCAAACCCAGCTCCTCCAGTAGGACCAGCTTTAGGACAAGCAGGATTAAATATTATGGAGTTTTGTAAAGCATTTAATGCTGAGACTCAGCAAATGGAGCAGGGAGCTCCTTTGCCTGTAGTTATTACGGTGTACCAAGATAAAAGTTTTTCATTTGTATTTAAAAAACCTCCAGCAAGTTATTTAATTAAAAAAGCAATTAAATTACAAAAGGGTTCAGAAACACCTGGGAGAGGAGAATATGTTGCTAAAGTTTCAAGGAAACAATTGGAAACAATAGCTGAAGGAAAAATGTCAGATTTAAATGCTCATAATATCAGTGATGCATGTAAAATATTAGAGGGCACTGCTAGATCTATGGGTGTAGAAGTGGTAGAGTAAATTATGGTTAAATTATCAAAAAGGTATAAGAAAGCTTTAGAAGGGTTAAACTCTGAAAAAAGTTATGTATTAAAAGAAGCAGTACATATGTTGAAAGCGATAGCATCAACAAAATTTGATGAAACTATTGATATTGCTATGAACTTGGGAATAGATCCTAAGCAGTCTGATCAACAAGTGCGTGGGGTAGTTTCTATGCCGAAAGGAACTGGAAAAAAAGCTAGAGTCGCAGTATTTGCTAAAGATAAAAAAGCGGATGAGGCTAAAGCAGCAGGAGCAGATTTAGTTGGATCAGATGATTTGGCGGAAACTGTTCAAAAAGGTGAAATAAATTTTGATAGAATTATAGCGACTCCTGATATGATGGCTGTTGTAGGAAAATTGGGAAAAGTTCTTGGACCTAAGGGGTTAATGCCAAATCCAAAACTGGGTTCGGTTACTATGGATGTTGGGGAAGCTGTTAAAGCTATTAAAAATGGACAAGTGGAATATAAAGTTGAAAAAGCAGGGATAATTCATGCTGGAGTAGGTAAAGTAAGCTTTAAAGAAGAAGACATTTTAGAGAATTTAGTTACATTTATAGACTCTGTTAAAAAAGCTAGACCTTCAGGAGCTAAAGGACAATTTATTAAGACAGTTCATGTTAGTTCAACAATGGGACCATCTATAGAAATAGACATAAATAGCTTAAGTTTATAATTTATTTATTTGTTTTCTTGATTTTTCTTGTTTTTTGTATTAAAGGAAGTATAAATTTTAATTGTCTATCCGAGACTGCAGGCTTCTGAAAAAGAATTAAATTCTGCATAGATAGAATTAGACATTTTATATTGTCAATTCAATTATCTTGGATAGCTTATTTGGAGATCATTGTGGATAGGTCGCAAAAAGAAAAAGCTGTTGCAGATTTTAAAAATATTTTTAATGAAGCTGAAGCTATTATAGTTGCTCATTATGAAGGTATAAATGCGGATTCTATTAATGATTTAAGATCTAGAACCAGAAATTCAAATGTAACATTTAAGGTAACTAAAAATAGGTTAGTAAAATTAGCTATAGACAATACTCCATATAAAGGTTTATCAGATTTATTTTCAGGTCCAACAGCAATAGCATACTCAAATGATGTAGTTGCAGCAGCAAAAGTTACTAAGGGTTTCTCTAAAGATAATGATAAATTAATCATAATAGGAGGAGCTTTAAAAGAGAAAATTTTAGATTTAGACGGTATTAAACATTTAGCAAGTTTGCCATCTTTATCTGAATTACAAGCAAAAATTATAGGTCTTTTATCTGCTCCAGCTCAACAGTTAGTAAGTATTTTGAGTACTCCAGCAAAGCAAGTTGTAACTGTTACAAAATCTTATGAGGGAGCAATAGAAAATATACCGAAAGAAGAAACAAAATCTAAAGAAGATGCACCAAAAGAAGAGGCTGTGAAAGAAGAAGCACCAAAAGAAGAGGTTGTGAAAGAAGAAGCGCCAAAAGAAGAGGCTGTAAAAGAAGATGCATCGAAAGTAGAAACTTCAGAGAATGAAGCTAAAGAAGAGAATAAATAATTTTAATTTTCAGTTAAATTTTGAAAGGAAATATAATGGCTGATTTAGAAAAAATAGTAGAAGATTTATCTTCTCTAACAGTAATGGAGGCTGCAGAGCTTTCTAAGTTGTTAGAAGATAAATGGGGTGTTTCTGCCTCAGCTGCGGTAGCAGTTGCAGCAGCACCTGGAGCTGCAGCAGGAGGAGAAGCTCCAGAAGCTAAGGATAGTTTTGACATTGTTCTTGCAGCAGCTGGAGATTCTAAAATTAATGTAATTAAGGAAGTAAGAGCTATAACATCTTTAGGATTGAAGGAAGCTAAAGATATGGTTGAAGCTGCTCCTAAAACATTAAAAGAAGGAGCTTCTAAGGAAGAAGCAGAAGAAATAAAGAAAAAATTAGAGGATGCTGGAGCAAAAGTAGAGCTAAAATAACTAAATTTATTATAATTTTAGTTAAGTTTAAATTCTATTTATTAACTTGCGATTTTACATTCTCTAGGATATAATTTTTTTTTATTAATATTTTATTTTTAAATGTAATGTGAGATCATTTAATGATAGAAGTTAAACCTTTCTATAGTGGAATATATTTATTTATTTGTTAGTTTATTGCTTTAGAGTAGAGACCTAAAATACATCATAGTGGTGCTTGTATTTAAACGAGTATTATTGTTAATTTTTATTGTGAGGCACAAAAAACATGAATACATCTGAATTATCTCTTACTGGTCGAAAAAGAATAAGAAAATCTTTTGGAAGCATAACTGAAGTAGCAGAAATGCCAAACTTAATTGCAGTTCAAAAAGCTTCGTATGAACAATTTTTAAGTTCATATACTCAAGAAAACAAATTGACTGAAGTAGGCTTGTATAGAGTTTATGATTCTGTTTTTCCTATAAGCGATTTTAATGATACATGTGAATTACAATTTGTTTCCTATGAATTAGGTAGATCAAAATATGATGTAGAGGAGTGTAGGCAAAGAGGTTTAACATATGCTGCACCTTTAAAAGTTAAATTTAAATTAATTATATATGATATTGAAGAAGAAACTAATGTTAAGTCTGTAAGAAGTATTTTAGAACAAGATGTATATATGGGTGATATGCCATTAATGACAGATAAAGGTACTTTTGTAGTTAATGGAACAGAGAGGGTTGTGGTTAGTCAAATGCATCGTTCGCCGGGTGTATTTTTTGATCACGATAAAGGTAAAAGTCACGCATCTGGAAAAATTCTTTTTAATGCTAGAATTATTCCTTACAGAGGTTCGTGGATAGACTTTGAATTTGATGCAAAAGATAATCTTTTTATTAGAATAGATAGAAGAAGGAAGCTTCCAGCTTCTTTAGTATTAAAAGCTTTAAATATGAATGAAGAAAAAATACTTTCTAGTTTTTATGAAATTGTAAATTATGAAAAGACAAAAAATGGGTGGCTTGTAAATTTAAAGGATTTACGTCTTGAGAATATTAAATTGGATTTTGATATAAAAACTATCAGAGGAAAAGTCATTTTTGCTAAAGACCAAAGAATAACTCCAAGGTTATTAAGAAAAGCAAATGAAGATAAAGTAGAAAAAGTTATTATGCCAATAGAAGAAATTATAAATCAATATTCAGCTGTAGATATAGTAAATCTTGAAACTGGAGAAATATATATTGAGGCAGGGCAAATTGTTGATGAAGAAGTTTTGCAAATCTTGGAAGATCAAAAAATTTCAGAGATTGAGTTATTAATAATTAATAATAAAATTGGACCTCATATAAGAAATACTTTGCTTGAGGCAGATAAAACTACTTCGAGAGTTCAGGCATTAGCTGATATATATAGAATTATGAGACCTGGAGAACCTCCTACCGAAGAAACTTCTGAAAGATTATTTTACGATTTGTTTTTTACAAAAGCTAATTTTAAAAATGAAAAAGTTGAGTGTAGGGCTAAAAATTCTTCTAAATCTCAAATATTAAAGGTTATGTCTAAAGAAATAATGGAGAGTGCAGGGATTTGGATTGTTGATGAAGTAAATGGTTGGAGTAAAGTAATTTTATCATCTGAAGTAAGAGATAATTTACCAGTAACCTTTTGGATTAAAAATGATGATATAATTCAAATAAGATCAGAGAGATATGATCTATCAGCAGTTGGAAGAGTGAAACTTAATACAAGACTTGATAATAATTCAGACGATTCTATAACTGAAATTAGAATTTCTGATATAATTGGAGTTCTTAAGGTTTTAGTTGGTTTACGTGATGGAATTGGTGATGTAGATGATATTGATCACCTTGGAAATAGAAGAGTTAGGTCAGTAGGAGAATTATTAGAGAATCAATACAGAGTTGGTTTGTCTAGGATGGAAAGGTCTATAAGAGAAAAAATGTCTTCTGCAGAAATTGACACTGTAATGCCGCAAGATCTTATAAATTCTAAACCTGCTCAAGCTTCAATTAGGGAATTTTTTGGATCTTCTCAGTTAAGTCAATTTATGGATCAAACCAATCCATTAAGTGAGATTACGCATAAAAGAAGAGTTTCAGCATTAGGACCCGGAGGACTTACGAGAGAAAGAGCAGGCTTTGAAGTTAGGGATGTGCACCCTACTCATTATGGAAGAATATGTCCTATAGAAACTCCAGAAGGTCCTAATATAGGGTTAATAAATAGTTTGGCAACGCATGCTAAAATTAATAAATATGGTTTTATAGAAAGTCCATATAGAGTTGTTAAAAATGAGAAAGTTACTGCAGAAGTCATATATTTATCCGCGATGGAAGAAGCTAAATACGTTATTGCTCAAGCAAATGCTTCATTAGGAACAAATGGAAAGTTTACTAGTGATTTAGTGAGTTGTAGAAAAGATGGTGATTTTGTTTTAGTTAATCCAAAATCTATAGATTATATAGATGTATCACCAAAGCAATTAGTTTCAGTTGCCGCAGCTTTGATCCCATTTTTAGAAAATGATGATGCTAATAGAGCTTTAATGGGCTCTAATATGCAAAGACAAGCTGTACCACTTATAAGTGCTCAAGCTCCTTTAGTGGGAACAGGAATGGAATCAAAAGTAGCTGCAGATTCTGGTTCTGCTATAGCTGCTAAAAGGTCTGGTTATATTGATCAAGTTGATGCAAGTAGAATTGTGATTAGTGTTATAGACCCAAATAATTCTGAAAGAACAATTGGTGTAGATATTTATAATTTATTGAAGTTTCAAAGGTCTAATCAAAATACTGCCATTAATCAAAGACCTTTAGTTAAAGTAGGAGATATTGTAAATGCTGGAGATATTATTGCTGATGGACCTTCTACAGATTTAGGGGAGCTTGCTTTAGGAAGAAATGTGCTAGTAGCATTTATGCCTTACAATGGATATAATTATGAAGATTCAATTTTAATTTCTCAAAAAGTTGTTAATGAAGATGTATTTACTTCTATTCATATTGAAGAATTTGATGTTATGGCCAGAGATACTAAATTAGGTCCTGAAGAGATTAGTAGAGATATTCCTAATGTAGGAGAAGAAGCTCTTAAAAATTTAGATGAAGCAGGTATTGTATATATAGGGGCGGAAGTAGGGTCTAATGACATTTTAGTAGGGAAAGTAACCCCAAAAGGAGAAACACCTACTACTCCTGAGGAAAAGCTTTTAAGAGCTATATTTGGAGAAAAAGCTGCAGATGTAAGAGATTCTTCACTTAGAGTTCCACCAGGTGTATCTGGAACAGTTGTTGAAGTTAGGGTTTTTTCTCGAAGAGGTGTTGATAAAGATGAAAGAGCACTTGAAATTGAAAGGGAAGGTATAGCTAGGTTTGCTGAAGATAGAGATGATGAATTAAGAATAATTGAGAACAATGTTTTTGATCGTTTAAGAGCACTTCTTATGAATAAAAAAGCTATTGATGGACCTAAAGGAGCAAATAAAAATATTAAAATAACAGAAGAGGCAATTAATACTTTTACTTTAGGGCAGTCTTGGCAATTTGTAGTGTCTGATAAAAAAGTTATGAGTGAAATTGAGGTCTTAAAAAATGAATTTGATAAAGAAGTTAAGAGGCTACAAGTTAAGTTTGAAGAGAAAGTAGAAAAAATTCAAGACGGAGATGAATTGCTTCCTGGTGTTTTAAAAATGGTTAAAGTATTTGTTGCTGTAAAAAGAAAACTTCAGCCAGGAGATAAAATGGCAGGAAGGCATGGTAATAAAGGAGTTATTTCAAAAATAGCATTAGTTGAAGATATGCCTTATTTAGAAGATGGTACTCCAGTTGATATAGTTTTAAACCCTTTAGGCGTTCCATCAAGAATGAATGTAGGTCAAATATTAGAGACTCATTTAGGTTGGGCTTCAGCAGGTTTAGGAAAACAGATTTCCGAAATTGTTAATAAATATCAAAAGGAAGAAAGGATTTCTAAATTAAAATCTAAATTAAAAACAATATATGGCAATAAATTATGGAATAAAGCTGATAAAATTTTAAAAGATGATGAGGTTATAGAGCTAGCAAATAATTTAAAGAAGGGTGTTCCTATGGCTACACCAGTTTTTGATGGAGCAAATGAGAATGATATTAAAAAACATTTAGAAGATTCTAATAAAGACGTGTCTGGTCAAGTGAAACTTACAGATGGTAGAACTGGTGAAATATTTACACGTCAAATAACAGTTGGTTATGTTTATATGTTAAAATTACATCATTTAGTTGACGATAAAATTCATGCTAGATCTATTGGCCCTTATAGTCTTGTTACTCAACAGCCTTTAGGAGGTAAAGCTCAGTTTGGAGGACAGAGATTTGGTGAAATGGAAGTATGGGCTCTTCAAGCTTATGGAGCTTCTTATACTTTACAAGAAATGCTTACAGTTAAATCAGATGATGTGTCTGGAAGAACAAAAGTATACGAAGCAATTATTAGAGGTGAGGATAGTTTTGAGTCAGGGATTCCTGAATCTTTTAATGTTTTAACTAAAGAGTTACAAGCATTATGTTTAAATGTAGGCCTTAATAATAGAGAAAAAACGTAACTATTAAAAGTGAGAAATAAAATGACAAAAATGCTTAAAGTTTTTGATCCTGTTACAATAGATAGTAATTTTGATGAAATTAAAATTTCTATTGCTAGCCCGGATGTTATTAGATCTTGGTCTTTTGGAGAAGTTAAAAAACCTGAAACTATAAATTATAGAACATTTAAACCAGAAAGGGATGGTCTTTTTTGTGCAAAAATTTTTGGCCCTGTAAAGGATTATGAATGTTTATGTGGTAAATATAAGAGAATGAAGCATAGAGGGGTAGTGTGTGAAAAATGCGGTGTGGAGGTTATTCAGTCTAAAGTAAGAAGAGATAGAATGGGACATATTACTTTAGCTGCTCCGGTAGCTCATATTTGGTTTTTAAAATCTTTACCTTCAAGAATAAGTTTGCTTTTAGATTTACCTATGAAAGATGTGGAAAAAATATTATATTTTGAAAATTTTGTTGTTATGGAACCTGGTACTACAAATTTAAAAATTAACCAATTATTGTCAGAATCAGAACATCAAGACGCATGCGATGAATATGGTTCTGAATTTATGGCATCAATAGGAGCTGAAGCAATTAAAGAGATGCTTTCTTCAATTAATTTAATAGAAGAAAGAGATAGTATGAGAGCAGAATTAAAGACTACTAAATCAGAAATTAAAAGAAAAAAATATGTAAAAAGGCTCAAATTGGTAGAAGCATTTATTAGTTCAGGGAATTTACCTGAGTGGATGATTTTGGATGTGATTCCAATTTTGCCTCCAGAATTAAGGCCTTTAGTACCTCTGGATGGAGGTAGATTTGCCACAAGTGACTTAAATGATTTATATAGAAGAGTTATAAATCGTAATAATAGATTAAAACGTTTATTGGATTTAAGAGCCCCTGACATAATTATTAGAAATGAAAAACGAATGCTTCAGGAGTCTGTTGACGCCTTATTTGATAATTCAAGAAGATCAAGACCAATTACTGGAACTAATAAAAGACCATTAAAATCTCTTGCTGATATGTTGAAAGGTAAACAAGGACGTTTTAGGCAAAATTTACTTGGTAAAAGATGTGATTATTCTGGACGATCTGTGATAGTAGTTGGGCCAGAGTTAAAATTACACGAATGTGGAATTCCTAAGAAGATGGCATTAGAATTATTTAAGCCATTTATTTATGCAAAATTAGAATTATATGGATTAGCAACTTCAATAAAAGCGGCCAAAAAAATGGTCGAAAAAGAACAACCGGAAGTATGGGATATTTTAGAGCAAGTAATAAGAGAACATCCTGTATTATTAAATAGAGCTCCTACTTTACATAGATTAGGTATTCAAGCATTTGAGCCAGTATTAGTGGAAGGGAAAGCTATTCAATTACATCCTTTAGTTTGTACAGCTTTTAATGCTGATTTTGATGGTGATCAGATGGCAGTACATGTTCCTTTATCCTTGGAAGCTCAATTAGAAGCAAGAGTTCTTATGATGTCTACGAATAATATTTTAAGTCCTGCAAATGGCAAACCTATTATAGTTCCTACACAAGATATAGTTTTAGGTTTGTATTACATGTCGTTAATGAATGAAGGGGAAATAGGAGAGGGTTTAATATTTGGAAATATTTCAGAAATAAAACATGCTTTAAATTCTGGAAAATTAAGTTTGCATGCTAAAATTAAAGTACGGATTGATATTATAGATGAAGATGGTAATAGTTATACAGAAATAGTTGAAACAAGTGCGGGACGAATGCTTATTTCTGAGATTCTTCCTAAAAATCATAAGATTAATTTTGGTTTAATAAACAAAGTTCTTAAGAAAAAAGAAGTGAGTAATCTTATTGATATGGTTTATAGATATTGTGGACAAAAGGATACGGTTATTTTTTCAGATAGATTAATGAAAATAGGTTTTAACGAGGCGTGTAAAGCTGGAATTTCTTTTGGAAAAGATGATATGATTATACCAGAAAAGAAAAGAAATTTTGTGGATAATACAGAAAGTTTAGTAAAAGAATATGAAAAACAGTATAGTGATGGACTATTAACACAACAGGAAAAGTACAATAAAGTTGTAGATGCGTGGTCACAATGCACAGATCAAGTTACAAATGCTATGATGAGTGATATGGAAAAAGGTTCAGGAAGAGATATGAATTCTGTGTTTATGATGGCAGATTCTGGAGCTAGAGGATCAACAGCTCAAATGAAACAGCTTGCGGCTATGAGAGGGTTGATGGCTAAACCTTCTGGAGAGATAATTGAAACCCCAATTATTTCTAACTTTAAAGAAGGGTTATCAGTTTTAGAATATTTTAATTCTACTCATGGTGCTAGAAAAGGTTTAGCTGATACGGCTCTTAAGACAGCTAATTCAGGTTATTTAACTAGAAGGCTAGTAGATGTTGCCCAAGATGTGATTATTATTGAGGAAGATTGTGGTTCTGCAGAAGGTATTATTAAGAATACAATAATTGAAGGTTCGGACATTGTTGAGTCAATAGGAGAACAAATTCTTGGTAGAGTTTTGGCAGAGAATGTAGTTAACCCTTCTGACGACAAAATAATATTAAAGAAAGGACATTTGATTAGTGAATCTGACGTTAATCTTATTGAGAGTTCTGATATAGATTCTGTTAAAGTTAGATCTGTTTTGACTTGCAGAACAGAAGGTGGAGTATGTGCAAGATGTTATGGAAGAGATTTAGCTCGAGGAACAATAGTTAATATTGGGGAAGCAGTAGGAGTAATAGCAGCTCAATCTATTGGAGAACCAGGAACTCAATTAACTATGCGTACTTTTCATATAGGAGGGGCAGCTCAACAGACGGAGCAATCAAGTATTGAAAGTGCAATAGATGGTGTTTTAAAATTAGTTAAAGGAAATATTATTAAAGATTCAAATAATTTTAATATAGTTATGAGTAGAGACGTAGAAATTATTGTTTTGGATTCTAATAAACGTGAACGTTCTCGTAATAGGATACCTAAAGGCTCGAGATTGTTATTTAAAAATGGTGATAAAATAGTAAAAGGAGATAAAATTGCGGAATGGGATCCTTATACTAGGCCTATAATTTCAGAAAAAACAGGTGTAATTAAATATGCTGACTTGCTAGATAGGGTTTCTGTTCATGAAGAAATGAATGAAGAGACAGGTATATCTTCCAAAAGAGTAGTAGATTGGAGAGCAAATTCCCAATTTAATAAATCTAATATTAAAAAAGATTTTTCTCCTAGAATAGAAATATATAATAAATCAGGAAAAATTCTGAAGCTGGACTCTGGTGCCAATGCTTCTTATGAATTACCTGTAGATGCAATTTTAAGTGTTGATGATGGATCTCAAGTGAATGCAGGAGACTTAATAGCAAGAATACCATTAGAGTATAGGCTTAGAGATATTACTGGAGGATTACCGAGGGTAGCAGAACTATTTGAAGCAAGAAGGCCTAAAGAACATGCTTTTATTTCTGAGGCTGATGGAATAATTCAGTTCGGTAAGGATTATAAAGGAAAAAGACGTCTAGAAATTGTAGATGAAAAAAAGAATATTATAGAATATTTAATTCCTAAAGGGAGACATATTACAGTTCAAGAAGGAGATGAAGTTAGAAAAGGAGAAACTTTAACTGATGGAAGTCGTGTACCTCATGATATACTATCAGCTTTAGGTGTTGAGGCATTAGCTGATTATTTAGTTAATGAAGTACAAGAAGTTTATAGACTTCAAGGAGTGAAGATTAATGATAAACATATAGAAGTGATTACTAGACAAATGATGCAGAAACTTGAAATTATAGAGCCTGGAGATACAACATTTCTTATAGGGGAACAAGTGCACAAAAGAGAGTTCGAAAAAGAAAATAATTCTTTATCTAAAAAATTAACTAAAGCTAAAGGTAAACCAGTACTTCAAGGTATTACTAAAGCAAGTTTATCTACTTCTTCCTTTATTTCGGCAGCTTCATTTCAAGAAACTACTAGAGTGCTTACAGAAGCAGCTGTGGGAGCAAAGGTAGATAGATTAGCAGGACTAAAAGAAAATGTTATAGTGGGGCGCTTGATTCCGGCAGGAACAGGTAGGTCATTAGCTGCCTATAAGTCTGTTGCATATATTCGTGATCAGGAAACTATTGCTCAAAATAAGAAAGAAATCACTGAAGAAGATGCTGAAATAGAAGTAAAAAGTGAATAGTTAATTTTTAATTAATATAAAACATTAATACTATTTAAAATAATTCTATATTTTTAGCAAAAAATCTAATATATTTGCTTGACGACAAGGCTCTTCACACATAGTATGCGCCCTTCGTATTTATTTAGTTTTTTATTTAATAAATGCCAGCAAATTTTGATTGGGAAATTGTAGATGCCGACTATAAACCAACTTGTAAAATCAGGACGTAAGGTGCCTGTTAAGAGAAATAAAGTACCTGCTTTGGAGGCTTGTCCTCAAAAGAGAGGTGTTTGTACAAGGGTATATACTACTACTCCTAAAAAACCTAATTCAGCTTTAAGAAAAGTAGCTCGTATTAGACTTACTAATGGCTTTGAAGTTACGAGTTATATTCCAGGGGAAGGTCATAACTTACAAGAGCATTCTGTTGTAATGATAAGGGGTGGAAGAGTTAAAGATTTGCCTGGAGTAAGATATCATATTATAAGAGGAACTTTGGATACACAAGGTGTTGCAGATAGGCGTCAGCGCAGATCTAAATATGGTTCTAAGAGACCAAAATAGAGGTGGGTTATGTCTAGACGTCGTAAAGCAGAAAAAAGAGAACTTATCCCAGATGCTAAATATAATGATATTATTGTTAGTAAATTTGCTAATAGTTTAATGATACACGGAAAAAAAGCTATTTCTGAAAAACTATTATATGGGGCTTTGGATAAAGTTGGTGAAAAAAGTGGTAAAGAAGCGATTAGCGTATTTAAAGAGGCTCTGGAAAATGTAAAACCTCAGATAGAAACAAGGTCAAGAAGAGTAGGAGGAGCTACTTATCAGGTTCCTACAGAAGTTAGGTCTGAGAGAAGGCAAGCATTAGCAATAAGGTGGATAATAAACGCTGCTAGAGGAAGATCAGAAGCAACCATGTTAGAAAGACTTGCAAATGAATTTTTAGATGCATCTCAGAATAGGGGTGTAGCAGTAAAAAAGAGAGAAGATACTTTAAAAATGGCAGAAGCAAATAGAGCTTTTGCACATTATAGATGGTAAATTAAGGAATTTATTTATGGCTAGATCTACATCAATTGAAAAATATAGAAATATAGGTATCATGGCTCATATTGACGCTGGGAAAACTACTACTACAGAAAGAGTTTTATATTATACCGGTAAATCTCATAAAATTGGCGAAGTACATGATGGTGCAGCCACTATGGATTGGATGGAACAAGAGCAAGAACGAGGAATAACAATTACATCTGCTGCTACGACAGCTTTTTGGAAAGACTATAGAATAAACATAATTGATACTCCAGGGCATGTGGATTTTACAATTGAAGTGGAGAGATCTTTAAGAGTTTTAGATGGGGCCGTATGTGTGTTTGATTCAGTTGCAGGTGTTGAACCTCAATCTGAAACTGTTTGGAGACAAGCAGATAAATATGATGTTCCTAGAATGTGTTTCGTTAATAAAATGGATAGAACAGGAGCTGATTTTTATAGATGTGTTGATATGATTAAGAGTAGATTAGGAGCAATGCCTTTGGTTACACAATTACCATTAGGGGCGGAGTCTGATTTCTTAGGTATAATTGATTTATTAGAGATGAAACAACTTCGTTGGAAAGATGAAAGTTTAGGAGCAGAGTTTGTTTCTGAAGATATTAATGAGAATTTAATAGAGGATGCTAAAAAGTGGAGAGAACAGTTAATAGAAACAGCTGTTGAGCAGGATGATGCAGCTATGGAATCTTATTTAGAAGGAAATGAGCCTAGTATTGATGTTTTGAAATTATGTATAAGGAAGGGAACATTAAGCAGTTCTTTTGTCCCTGTATTGTGTGGGTCTGCGTTTAAAAATAAAGGTGTCCAACCAATGTTGGATGCAGTTATAGATTATTTACCATCTCCGTCTGATATTCCTCCTGTAAAAGGAATAAATCCTGATGATGATTCAGAGATGAATAGAAAACTAAATGATGAAGAACCTTTTTCAGCGCTAGCATTTAAGATAATGAATGACCCATTTGTTGGTACATTAACTTTCTGTAGAGTATATTCTGGAGTTGTAGAAGCAGGAACATCGGTTTTGAATACAGTTAAAGATAATAAAGAAAGAGTTGGTAGAATGCTTCTTATGCATGCAAATCACAGAGAAGACGTTAAAGAAGCTCGTTCCGGAGATATAATTGCTGTTGCAGGTTTAAAAAATGTTACTACGGGAGATACATTATGTGAATCTTCAAAACCTATTATTTTGGAAAGGATGGAGTTTCCTGACCCAGTTATAGAAGTTGCAGTGGAACCAAAAACGAAAGCAGACCAAGAAAAAATGGGAGTGGCTTTAGGTCGTTTGGCTGCAGAAGACCCTTCTTTTAGAGTAACATCAGACCATGATAGTGGTCAGACTATTATAAAAGGAATGGGTGAGTTACATCTAGATATTTTAGTTGATAGAATGAAAAGAGAATTTAAAGTTGAAGCTAATGTTGGAGCTCCTCAGGTGGCTTATAGAGAAACTATTACTAAAGAAGCAGATGTTGATTATACTCATAAAAAACAAAGTGGAGGTGCAGGACAATTTGCGAGAGTTAAAATGACTGTTAAACCTGGTGAACCAGGGTGTGGGTTACAATTTGAAAATACAGTTGTCGGGGGTAATATACCTAAAGAGTATATACCAGGAGTAGAAAAAGGAATAGAATCTGCTATGACGTTTGGAGTTGTTGCAGGTTTTCCGGTTACTGATGTTCATGTAGTATTATATGATGGAGCTTTCCATGATGTGGATTCTAGTGTTATGGCATTTGAATTAGCAGGAAGAGCAGCTTTTAGAGAAGCTTTAGGAAAGGCAGGACCTAAATTATTAGAGCCTATTATGAGAGTTGAGGTAATTACTCCAGAAGAGTCAGTTGGAGATGTAATAGGAGATTTAAATAGTAGAAGAGGACAGGTACAAGAAATGGAACCTCAAGGTGTAGCTAAATTAGTTAAGGCTATGGTTCCTTTGGCTACTATGTTTGGATATGTAAATAATTTACGTTCTTTGACACAAGGAAGAGCAAATTATTCTATGTTTTTTGAGAAATATGAACAATGTCCAGAAATGATTGCTGAAGAAGTAAAGAAAAAAATGGCTTAAAATTTGTTTTAAAGGATGATATTAAATGGCGACTGAACATCAAAACATAAGAATAAGACTGAAAGCTTTTGACCATAGAGTATTAGATGTTTCTACATTAGAAATAGTTAATACCGCAAGAAGAACAGGTGCAAATGTTCGTGGCCCGGTTCCTTTACCTACAAAATTTGAAAGGTATACTGTAAATCGTTCTCCACATGTAGACAAAAAATCAAGAGAACAATTTGAAATTAGAACACATAAACGGTTGCTAGATATTGTAGACCCAACACCTCAAACAGTTGATGCTTTAATGAAGTTAGATTTGGCAGCAGGGGTGGATGTTGAAATAAAACTTTAAGTAGTATTTATAGGATAAGGAAATGAGAACAGGAATAATTGCTAAAAAAGTAGGAATGACAAGATTGTATCTTGTTGATGGCACGCATGTTCCTGTTACAGTTTTAAGTCTACAAGATTGTCAAGTAGTGGCAAATCAAACTGTTGAAAAAAATGGTTATTTTTCAGTAACGATAGGGACTGATAATAAAGAAAAAATTAAAAATATACCAAAAGCACAAAAAGAGTCATACTCTAAGCTTAAAATAACACCTAAGCAAAAAATAAAAGAGTTTAAAGTTGCTGAATCTAATATGATAGAGGTAGGAAAAGAAATTGGTGCTAACCATTTTGTTGTAGGGCAATATATAGATGTTACTGGTATAACTATTGGTAAAGGTTTTGCAGGAGCCATGAAACGTCATAATTTTTCAGGTTTACGGGCTTCACACGGCGTATCTATTTCTCATCGTAGCCATGGTTCAACAGGTAATAGTCAAGATCCTGGAAAAGTTTTTAAAGGTAAAAAAATGGCTGGACACATGGGAAATAAACAAAGAACCATTCAAAATTTACAAGTAGTGGCTGCAGATGCAGATAGAGGACTTATATTTGTAAAAGGAGGTTTGCCTGGTTCAAAAGGGTCGTGGTTGGCATTAAAAGATTCTGTTAAAAAGGCATTACCTTCAGAAGCTCCATATCCGGCTGGTTTTAAAGGAGAAATTTTAAAACAAGAAGCCTCTAAAGAAGAAGTTCCAAAACAAGAAACCTCTAAAGAAGAAGTTCCAAAACAAGAAACCTCTAAAGAAGAAGTTCCAAAACAAGAAACCTCTAAAGAAGAAGCTCCAAAACAAGAAACCTCTAAAGAAGAAGCTCCAAAAC
>Ga0163108_10001430_pt1 | contig 17488 bp, 17 predicted proteins | sample Fk1155metaG_FD_109644 | JGI IMG/M metagenome (GOLD analysis project Ga0163108, IMG submission 109644) | Marine microbial communities from the Central Pacific Ocean - Fk160115 155m metaG | ecosystem: Environmental > Aquatic > Marine > Oceanic > Photic zone | place: The Central Pacific Ocean...
CTGGGTGATCAGGTTATCACAGGCAATGAAATACTCACCTTAAAGGTGAATGAGCCTGCTTCAGATGAATCAAGCATCGTGCAAAGAGACCTTGAGGAGGGTTCTAGCGAAGAGGAAGAAGTGGAAGCAGAGGTTTCCAAAAAAGACGAGAGAGCTTCAGAAAAGACATCATCCAACGTTATTGAAGTACCTGATCTGGGAACCGAGGAAGAAGTGGATGTAATCGAATTACATATAGCCATTGGGGATTCGATTGCAAAGGATGATGCCCTTATTACACTTGAAAGCGATAAGGCAGCCATGGAAGTTCCCGCACCGATAGCGGGGCAAGTGGAGGAATTGCTACTCGCACTCGGTGACAAGGTTAAAACCGGTTCACCGATTCTTCGGCTGTTATCGAGCCACACTGAGCTTAATGTTGAGGTTCAAAAAGCAGTAGAGCCTTTGAGATCTGAAGTGACAGGCGAAGCCCAGGTACCTTCCACAGCCCCTGCGGCACCACCACAGCCTGTGGTAGCTATTCAGAACCCCGAGGAACCGATCGTATCCTCGTCCAGGTCGCGTGTCTATGCGGGGCCAGCCGTACGTAAACAGGCACGTGAACTCGGCGTTGACTTGAAACAGGTAACGGGTACGGGTGCAAAATCAAGGATTTTGAAAGAAGACATTCATGCATTTGTTAAGAGTCGAATCAATACACCGATAGGTCAAGTAACTTTGACAAATTCGGTGCCCGATATCGATTTTAGTAAATTCGGAGAAATCGAGCAGGTGCCTCGCTCTAAGCTGCAGAAAGTTACGACTGCGAATATGCACCGTAACTGGACTGCTGTTCCTCATGTGGCACAATTTGATGAAGCAGACGTTACAGATCTCGAGACCTTTCAGGAAGAGCTCAAAGCAGAGGCGGAACAAAAAGAGGTCAAGTTAACCTTTATGCCGTTTCTTTTAAAAGCCTGTGCGAAGGCTCTTCAGAAGTACCCTCAGTTTAACGTTTCGTCTCATTCTTCCGGAGAATACATTATTCAGAAGAAATATATACACATTGGCGTAGCTGTGGCTACAGATGCAGGACTTTTAGTGCCGGTAATTAGAGACGTCGATCAAAAATCTATCTGGCAGCTGGCAGCCGAAGTCATGGAATTAACTGAGAAAGCAAAAACCCGTCGACTAACCATGGAAGAAATGCGGGGCGCTTGTTTCACTATATCTAGTCTTGGTGCCATCGGTGGGACTGGATTTATTCCAATTGTAAATGCTCCGGAAGTGGCCATTCTTGGAGTGGCCAAGACCCAGACGAAACCGGTCTACTTTGAAGGCGAGTTTCGTCCAAGAAAAATATTGCCGCTGACTCTGTCTTATGATCACAGCGTCGTCAATGGAGTAGATGGCGGATTGTTTGGCAGTTATTTGGCAAGGTTATTAACTGATGTCCATCACCTTCTAATCTAAGGTTTCGATCGCATAATTTGGGGTGATTGAGATTGATCCGCGCTTTTTTGGTTTAATAAGGGTAATGTAATGTAAAACCCTCGGCGCTGATTGATCGAACCGGACAATCGTATGCAAGTGACAGGTTTTTTTCTGTCAGTATGTCCTGATTCGGCCCTGACAAATATTCACCATTTTTCATTAGCAACACGATATTGTCACAAAAACGTGCTGCAAGATTAATATCATGTGTCGCCATGAGCAGGCTCGCCGAGAGCTGCGAAATCCTTCTTTGAAGATGCCCTAATAATTGTACCTGATTGGCGACGTCAAGGTGATTGCTAGGTTCGTCTAGTAAGTAAAGCTGAGGCATTTGGGTGATTAACATAGCCAAGGCTACACGTTGACGCTCTCCTCCGGATAATGTATCTATTTGGCGTTCTTCCAGCCCGTCTAAATTTAGGTCTCGGAGAGCACCTCGGGCAATCTCGATATCTCTTGGATCATCTTTGAGTATTGACTGGACATGGGGGTGCCTGCCAAGCATTACTGTCTCAAAAACGGTACCTGGTAGAATATCTATGCCCTCCTGAAACAGGATGCCTACGCGTGTCGCGGCGTATGATCTAGCGAGGCTACTTACCTCTTTACCGTCAATTTGGATGGAACCAGAGTTGTATTTTTTTATGCCGATAATGGTATGTAATAGTGAGGTTTTACCAGCACCGTTTCTGCCTAATAGACCCCATCTTTCATTGGAATTAACAGCTAGGTTCAGATCTCGAATTAAAATTTTGTCTTCGATGCGGAGAGTTAGCGATTTGATTTCAAGACACGGCATTATTTGGTAATTGTGCTACGTAAAATAATAATAAAGCTAGGAACACCTATAATTGCCGTTACCACTCCAACTGGGAGTTGCTGGGGAGCTATCAGAGTTCGCGCCAAACTATCGGCAATGACTAGGAAACTTCCACCAAGAAGGATCGAGTAGGGCAGCAATATTCTATGATCTCTCGCCCCAAGCATTCTCAATGCATGCGGTATTACCAGACCAACAAAACCAACTGATCCAGCTATCGTTACCGCGGTGGCTGTAAATATCGAAGCAGCGAAATAGAGCAATAGGCGAAGGGCATCGATGTTGACACCTAAACTCGTGGCCACCAGTTCCCCCCGAGCCAACACATTGAGCGAACGGCTGACATAGAGCCCGCCCAGTAACGCCACTAGTAATAGTAAACTATGTTTCAGCCCTACAGTGCTTTGGCTCAAATCCCCCATTAGCCAAAACAGCATGCTCTGCACATTGTTCGTAGAGCTTGTAGTAAGCAAGATATTTATGATGGCACCCCATCCTGCCGAAACGACCACTCCAGTGAGTAATAGACGGGTAACGGACCATCTACCAAATTTATTGGCAATACCAAATACTAGGAAGATAGAGAATAGCGCTCCCGCAAATGCGGCATTGTTTAACCAGAAGCTATTTAAGCCCAATAGAATCGCAGACAGAGCACCAACCGCTGAACCACCGGAGATGCCGAGAATATATGGATCAGCCAGTGGGTTTCGCAATAACACCTGCATAATTACGCCAGATAATGCAAGTAATCCGCCGGTAGTGAACGCAGCGAGAGTTCGCGGGATCCGAATTTCCCATAGCACCTGGTATTCAAGCCGGTCCTGTGGGCGGAATAACTCACCAACTAATTGCAAAAAACTTAGTTCGACGCTACCACTTAAAAGAGAAAGTAATACACTTGCCCCGGTAATTATTACCAAAAAGCTGAGTAGCAATAGATGTTTGGATAAAATCAAGAGGAAAGTTTTCGAATAGAAGCGTAATAAATTATGTTTCCACAACTTGAATTAGTAGGGGCAAAATTTAGGGTCCTGCGAGGTTCTGCCAAAATTATATGCTGGAACTAGCGAACTCCTAAATAAATTGCTTCATGGTGTAACCGCCATAATTATTACTGATAACCTGATAATATCCTAGCTTTCCTTCAGCGCTGTTCGGATATTTTGCTATTAAGTTCAACTACGGGTAGTGATAGACTGTTTCAACTATGCCAGTAACTGCTTGGGCTTTTAGGTAGTATCAGTTAAGAGGAAAATCGAAAGAATGCCATCATTTGACATCGTATCAGAAGTAGACATGCATGAAATTGCTAATGCAATTGATCAAGCCAATCGTGAAGTCGGCACCCGGTTCGATTTCAAGGGTATTGATGCCAAGTTTGAATCAGTAAGCCCGACAGCTATCTCAGTTTCGGCCGAGGTCGACTTTCAGGTGCATCAAATGCTCGATGTTTTACGAGGGAAGATTATTAAAAGAGGGGTGGATACCAAAAGTTTAATAGAAGGAGATATTCAGGTGTCCGGTCAAAAAGCTACTATGATGGTAAAGGTTCAACAGGGCATCGAGTCAGATGTAGCCCGCAAGATCGTAAAAATGGTCAAAGATGCGAAACTGAAAGTGCAAACAGCGATACAGGGTGAGAAGTTGCGAGTATCAGGAAAGAAGCGGGACGATTTGCAGAAAGTAATCGCCATGCTAAAAGAAGAAAAACTCGAAATTCCTCTGCAGTACAACAATTTTCGTGACTAGCTAGCGATACTTCACTCAACTCTTTCAAGAAGGTCCGCTGTAATGTCGTCATCTGAAAATAGAGTAATGAAAGATTGGCGAAATTGGCTGTTGCCTCAAAGTGTCCGTCCTTATGTCGAAGCAGAACCTCTAGCGGCATTTTTTCTAGGTATATCTTCAGCCTTTCCGTTTGCTCTGATCGGGGCAACCCTAACGACACGATTGGCACAAGATGGCATCTCAAAAAGTGCAGTGACAGCTTTTGCATTAACTTTCTTAGCATATAACTTTAAATTTCTGTGGGCTCCGCTAATTGACAATGTAAAACTCCCGATCATTGGCCGTTTTGGGCAAAGGCGCTCTTGGCTTTGGATTATTAGTCTTTTGGTAATTCTGGCTGTTACTTTCTTAGGAGTAGTCGATCCGAATCGGGCTTTGTCCACGGTAGCCATCGCGGCAATTTCTTTAGGTGTTTTAGGCGCCACGCTAGATATTATTATTGATGCTTATCGTATTGAACTATTGGAGCCTTATCAACTGGGTACTGGCTCGGGCATGTCTCAATATGGCTGGCGGATCGGAGCTGCTTCAACTGGGGCGCTGGCCCTAATCCTTGCCGGTCGCTTTGGCTGGTCTATTGCCTATATCTCCTGTGCTGTTTTCGCGTTACCAGCAATTTTGGTTGGAGCTTTCATGGGAGAACCCAAGCGCCATATTGAACCAGTTGCAATCACAGGATTGTCGAATTCCTTAATCAATTATTTTAATCCACTTATTGAATTTATTACGCGGCAAGGAGCATGGTTGGTTCTTTCATTTGTATTAATTCATAAAATAGGAGACACGCTTGCAAATCTCACCTTGCGTCTCTTGTTTGATGATTTAGGTTTCAGTAATGAAGAAATTGCTTTTTATGATGTCGGTTTTGGTTTTATTGCCGTTCTTGTCGGAATATTTGTTGGTGGCATCATGTATGTGCGCGTAGGGCTAAAACACTCAGTATTGATAAGCCTGATTCTCATGGCTGTTTCAAACTTCAGTTTTGCTGCTTTAGCTTTGGTTGGCCATACTAATATCGGTATGGCTGCGGCGGTTGGCTTTGAAAATTTTGCAAGTGGTATTGGGGGTGTGACAGTGGTCGCTTATTTGTCAGCATTGTGTAATCTACGATTTACTGCAACGCAATATGCCTTGCTTTCAGCACTTGCCAGCATTGCGGGAAGGTTTCTTACCGGGACTACCGCTGGTGGGCTTATAGAGGTTTTGGGTTATGTTAATTTCTATTTACTTACTACTTTCCTAGCTTTTCCTGGGGTTTTGCTGTTTTGGTATATGATCCGCAGTGGCCTCGCGGACATTTCCCTAGGTAGCGTTACAGCAGAAGAATAAAAGTTATTTTTGTTCGTAGTACGCCCCGGATTACTCTGCACCCTGGGTCCAACCAAACTTGCTCATCGGAAATTTTCCTTTGATAAAAACAATTCCTTCTTTTTCCAGCAAAGATTTCTGTAACAAGTATTGCTTTGTACCTTTTTTAAAAGAAATCGATCCCTGAGAATTTACGACCCGATACCAAGGTAACTTAGTGCTCGTTGGTAAAGTTTTCATGGTATAGCCTACATAGCGTCCATAGCCGGGGAGTCCAGCCAGCTTAGCGATTTGGCCGTAACTGGCAACTTTCCCTGAGGGGATTCGATGGACGATTTGCCAAATTTTTTCTTTGTTGTTGAAGTTGATCAGAAAACTCCGAGTTTGCAGGTTTATCCCCAGTTGGATCATGATAGAGTGTGCGTGAGTTGTTGAACAGGAGTTAAGCGTGAAGTTCTTCCTAATTATTTTCATCTTTATTCCTTTGACGGAAATGGTACTGCTTTTTGGAGTGGCCGACAGGATCGGTGGGCTCATTACTTTGGGCCTGGTCGTGCTGACAGCCGTCATTGGTTTAGCTATTCTGAAGCGGCAGGGGTTGTCCACAATAATGCGCGCCAACCAAAGGTTGCAATCTGGTGAATTGCCAGCACAAGAGATTATTGAGGGAATGTTGTTGGCTGGTGCAGGAGCACTGCTACTTACCCCAGGCTTTATTACTGATACGTTGGGTTTTGTTCTCCTCACCGGTCCACTTAGGCGCCCCATTGCTCAGCACATAATCGGGATGAATATTGTCAGCACTCTAGGTCCTATGGGGGGGGGGAATAGCTTCAGTTTCCGATCAAGTAGTACCAGGCCACATACAGCGCATTCAGGTAAAATCTACGAAGGACAATATTCTGAGGAGGAGCAGACCCTATCAGGAGGCGAATCTAACAAAAATCACTCGAAAGATCAGCTTCCATGATAATTAATTCCCTTAAAAATCAAAGAGATAAAATTAAAGAGTCAAAAAATTAAAAAAAACCATCTATAATTGGCTCCAAGCCATTGAATTTTCCTCAGATATCCCCATCTAGGGTTCAACAATTGACCAGCCTTAAACACTTGTAGTCCAGTGTCTGTGGCAACAGAGTGGTATTGAAGATGGCCTCCCTAGTAACTGGACCGGGGTTTCCATTTTGTTCCAGTTCTGTTAATCAAACCTTTTGATTTAGGAGTGATAAGTAATGAATATCCGGCCTTTACAAGATCGTATCGTGGTGCGACGCATGGAAGAAGAAACAACCACAGCGGGAGGAATCGTGCTGCCAGGTTCGGCCACTGAGAAGCCAGCGCAGGGCGAAGTTCTTGCTGTTGGACCTGGAAAGCTTCAGGAAAATGGCAAAGTACAACCGGTAGATGTTGAAGTAGGTGACATCATTGTGTTCGGTAAGTATTCCAGCAACACTGTAAAAATTGGTGACGAAGAGTTACTGATTTTAAATGAAAGCGAAATATCTGGTGTTATTGAGTCCTAGATAGGAAAGTAACAATTATTCGATCTTACAAATCATATAGACAAGATAGGAATTTTTAAAAATGGCTAAAGACATAAAATTCGGCGATTCAGCGCGCCAAAAACTATTAGCGGGTGTAAACGTTCTTGCTGATGCGGTAAGAGTGACTCTGGGCCCGAAAGGTCGCAACGTAATTCTGGATAAGTCATTTGGTGCTCCAACAGTTACAAAAGATGGCGTATCAGTGGCTAAGGAAATTGAACTCGAAGACAAGTTCGAAAACATGGGTGCTCAAATGGTTAAGGAAGTCGCTTCTCAGACTTCTGATATAGCTGGCGATGGAACTACCACGGCAACTGTGCTTGCCCAGTCAATTCTTAACGAAGGGTTAAAGTCCGTTGCAGCAGGCATGAATCCAATGGATCTCAAGCGTGGTGTCGATAAAGCCATTGTTGCGATGGTTAAAGAAGTGGAAGCGCTGTCTGCGCCTTGCACTGATTCAAAGGCAATCGCCCAAGTAGGGACAATATCAGCCAACTCCGATGAAGCCGTTGGTGCCATTATTGCCGAAGCAATGGGCAAGGTTGGCAAAGAAGGCGTGATCACTGTTGAAGACGGGTCAGGATTGGAAAATGAACTCGATGTAGTAGAAGGAATGCAGTTCGATCGTGGCTACCTTTCTGCATACTTCATTAACAATCAGGACAACATGAGTGCTGACCTGGAAAATCCTTTCATTCTGCTCTTTGATAAAAAAATATCTAACATTCGTGATATGTTACCGTTACTGGAAAATGTGGCGAAAGCAGGTCGCCCGTTATTGGTTATTGCCGAAGACGTAGAAGGCGAGGCACTAGCGACGCTGGTTGTAAACAACATGCGCGGCATTGTGAAAGTGGCAGCTGTAAAAGCGCCTGGTTTCGGGGATCGTCGAAAATCCATGCTGGAAGATATTGGTATCCTAACCGGCGGCACAGTGATTTCTGAAGAAGTTGGGTTGGACCTAGAAGGCACATCTCTTGAGGACCTTGGTTCAGCCAAGCGTGTTCAGATCAGCAAGGAGAATACTACAATCATCGATGGTGCTGGTGAGGTTAAGAACATTGAGGGGCGAGTGGCTCAAATCCGTGCCCAGATTGAAGAAACGTCTTCCGATTATGATCGTGAGAAACTGCAGGAACGTGTGGCTAAGCTAGCTGGTGGTGTGGCGGTTATCAAAGTGGGCGCTGGTACTGAAATAGAAATGAAGGAGAAGAAAGCCCGGGTTGAAGATGCTCTCCACTCAACCCGTGCCGCGGTGGAAGAAGGAGTTGTGCCTGGAGGCGGGGTTGCCCTAGTAAGAGCTCTGCAAAAAGTTTCAGGTCTCACAGGCGATAACGAAGATCAAAATGTAGGTATTTCCTTGTTGCTCAAAGCCGTAACTACGCCTCTGCGTCAGATCGTTTCCAACTCCGGTGACGAAGCCTCGGTGGTTTTAGATAAAGTAAGCGCTGGTAAAGGTAATTATGGCTTCAATGCCGCCACCGGTGAATATGGTGACATGATTGAGATGGGTATCCTTGATCCTGCAAAGGTTACCAGAGCTGCTTTACAGGCCGCCGGTTCTGTGGCTAGCTTAATGATTACTACGGAAGCGATGGTTTCTGAATTGCCGGAGGAAAAGGCAGCAGCACCCATGCCTGATATGGGAGGTATGGGTGGAGGAATGCCTGGCATGATGTAAAAAAATATTTTGGGGGTCCTGGACCTAGTTAACTCCCAGGTTTTGTGAAATATCAGAAATACAAAAAAGCCGAGCTATAGCTCGGCTTTTTTGCTATTGACGGATAGGGCTTTATAGAAATTCGATCATAATCAGTAAACCTGCGGCTAGCCCGATTCCACAATGGATAACACCCACAACGCTTGTCATCGGCCCGGTCTTTCCCTTGATAGCATTGAACTGAAGAGCGGCTATTATTACCAGTGTTAGTATGATCGCTAGTAAACTAGTGCCGCCTTCTGACGTTATAGGCACGCGCCCCACCCCGCTTAGATGTGCCGAGGCTCCCATGAAGAAAAGCATGGGTATCGAAAATAAAGTGTTAGTGCGGGACGCCAGGCCTGCTTTACCTAATGAACCAACTGCTTCCGGCAAAGCCTCGCCGCCGCCAATTACTTGGTTGTTCGAGGCGATAACTGTTTGCTGGTTGGGCCATATAATTAGCCATACGTTCAGGAACATCAGGGTTCCAAGTAGCATTCCCACTACAATGTAGTAATTAATGGCGCTGGCCATGTATCCTGCAAGAGCAAGTCCGGAAAGAAACGTAATCATTGCGCCCCAGCGGAACCACCATAATGCGCGTGGTACCAATTTTGAAATGGCCGAAGATTTAGCGGCAGCATCAGTTTCTTTGAAATATTCTGTTTGGACAAAATTGAAGTAATATAGTAGGCCTATCCATGCCACGCCGGCAAAAAAATGAATCCAGCGAAATAGATAGGAGATCAGATTTTCGAATTCCATAGCATGGGCTCCCCATTAGTTGAATCTCATTGTTTTCGTACTTCTTGCGATACCTACTATAGGCTCAAGCAAGAAGCTACAATGTTATCATTAGGCTCTGCAGTTCGTCATCTGCTGTAGGTAGAACGATGGGATGGCGTGCTTAGCAGATTTTTAGGATAATGGGCTGTCATGAGCGAAAAAGACGATCTGAAAAATATCCCGCCTCTGGTTCCAGAGCGCGATGATGTTGCCTCCCATCGGAGCAACAAGCGGGCTCAAAGCCAAGAAATCGTGCGACCGAGCTACTATACGCGAAAGGTGGAAGTTAGCACTTGGCCCGTGCGGATCATGCTGATCCTTCTATCCCTAGGCGTGGTGGTTGGAGGTTATGGTGCCTATTATTTTTATGGGGAATATCAAAATACGCTTCGTCAGTCTGAGTTACGAATTGGAGACCTAGAAGTTCGGTTGGCTCTCGCTGGTGAATCGGCCGAAGAATCAGACAACGATCTTATGGACAACATCAATAGATCCATTGAGCAATATGACTTGTTATGGGCGAACTGGCGCGCCAATAATCGCCAGTTTGAGGAGTTTCAAGGTGAGATTGCTAGACTCAAGATGTCAAACGAGGGTCAGGATGAAACCACAGCGACCAACAGCCAAGCAATTGCTAGTGCGAGTCAATCGCTGATGGCTAATGAGACTCAAATTAATAGTCTTACCAATGAAATGGAAGTATTGGAACAGTCGGTCACCGGCCTGAATGCTAACATTGATGAATTGTCCTCCATGCGTTCGGACCTTGAATCTATTCGTCTATCATTAACCAGTGGGGACTCGACAGTACTGGGTTTAGTGGGCAGGCTCGAATATATAGAGGAGTCTATGGAATCGGTTAATGCTCATCGCCTTCAGATTAACGAAAGCCTGTACCGGTTACAGGAAAGCATTGAAGCGCTGCAGCGAGTTCAGAGCGTCCCTGGCAGTTTTTAACTTAATCTATTCAGTTGCCCTTAAACACAGGGCTGCGTTTTTCAATAAACGCTGTAACGCCTTCCTTGAAATCAGCCCTAGAAGCGCAATCGGAAAAATAGTCCGCTTCCGCCTGTAATTGCGATTCGAATTCATTTTCGAGAGAGCGATAGAATAGTGCCTTGGTGTTACCGTAAACATGCGTTGGACCGTTAGCTAGTCGTAAGGCAAGCTTAGCGGTTTCAGTTTCCAGGTCATCAGATGGGACAACAAAGTTAATCATTCCTATATTTTTTGCCGTCTGCGCATCGAAGCGATCACCGAGCAGAGCGATTTCCATGGCCTTCTTAATTCCTACTGCACGAGGTAGGTGAAACGATGAGGAACCGTCCGGGCTTGTCCCAATTTTGCAGTAGGCAAGGGTAAAAAAAGCGTCTTCAGCCGCGATGACTAGATCGCATGCGAGGGCGAAGCTTACTCCCGCACCAGCGGCAGCACCGCGACAACTGGCGATAATGGGTTTGGGCATGCGTCGCATGGCAAACATAATAGGATGGAGATCATGTATTCTGAGCATAAATTCCTTGCGTATCTCTGCGGATGACTTCTTGATCGATTCTCCCATTCCCTTGACGTCGCCTCCAGCCATGAAATGCTCACCAGCGCCTTTGAGAACCACGCACCGCACGGTGGAGTCATTTTCAATATCATGCAACGTATCATTGAGTTTTGAACGCATGTCCATACTGAGCGCATTCCTAGCCTCGGGTCGGTTCATGGTAAGCGTAGCGATTCCATTTTCGAGGGTAACTTCGAGATGAGACATGATAGTTTCCTTGGGAGTTCTGGTTCATTTTTACAATTGGATACTTAATTATAGCTTGAGATGGCCTGTCTCGCATGGGCACCACGGTATTCTTGGCAAAAGTGAAGGTTCCGGTATAATACGCGCCCTTCTGAGTGGAGTTTTTCCACTGATTTCTAACCGTGCGGACGTGGCGGAATTGGTAGACGCGCTAGATTTAGGTTCTAGTATCGTAAGGTGTGGGAGTTCAAGTCTCCCCGTCCGCACCAGATCAGTGTTTTATACCATCCAATAAAGTCCTGTAAGCTCCTAAATACCTTTCATAGCCCCGTATTTAGTGTCCTGTAGCAAACAGTAAAATATTGCAACATCCTGACTTTAATGTAACACACATTGTAACACCGGCCGATATTGACGGAAATGTCGCAATGGGGAACACCACCAGCCGCCTAACTAATACCCTCGTAAAGCAGTCCAAAGTTAGAGAGAAAGAATATAATCTTGCGGACGGTGACGGTTTGTATTTACGAATTAGGCCAAGCGGCTAAGTTTTACCTAAAGACTCAAGCAGGGTGGCGGGAAGATGCACCTGTAGAGCTATATCAGCCTGATGATGACCGCACATGGAAGATTCGAATTATGCGAGCCAACGAAGATGGTACGACTGAACCATCACCAACCGGTCGTGTTATTGAGGTAGCGCGTCCTGATTAGTTTTCCAATTCGATCAATTCTCTCGTTAACTTTGTTTGAAAGTGTAGCCAGTCACTGAATCAATAGCGTCCGGTTTAAGTGATTTATAAAATTTGTTGGGAATCAATTTGTCAGTCTCAGCGGCGAGCCATATTTCCTCGCAATTATTTTTCTTCCCACTCTCAAATAGGCCTCTCATCAACGCAGTTCCTACCCCTTGGTGACGGTAACTACTACAGACATCTAGTTCATCAATATAGAGCCATTTTGAAAAGTTGGATGGCTTGTGTTCTATTCGCGCTGATGCCATGCCTGCAAAATTCCGAACATCATTAGTTATCAGATAACAAATAACGAAAATTGTGTCCTGCTTGCATAAGTAAGCCTCCAAAGATTCGCTAGTAAAATCATTTTTATCTATCTCATTGTCACCGTCCCATTCTGATAGGTCTATTTGCCGTACCAATTCGCGCAAGTTGTCATCCAAACCGATGAATTTAATCTCCAGCTTGTGCATATTCTTCACTTATTGAATTTTCCCTCGTTATTTACTGATATTTTCAAATTAGCTTTTAAGTATGGGGCTGGCAACTGTAATTATTAAGGCAGGGAAAAGACTATCCGACCCTTATATGCAGGGTCACCCATTAGTGAATTTTAGCGGGGGAGGGGATAGAACTATTTCAATTAGTGAGAATGCTCAAAAGGTCCTAGTTCCCAAAGGTACTTGGATAATCTGCCGCATCTGCAGGTTGATAGCTCTCACTCATAGTGCCATAGCCTGCTCCGCCCCAGTCATCCCATGCTCTCTGTAAATCTGCTAGTGCTCCCACAGTTATACACCATTTGGGTATACGTCTATAGCTACCACCTATCCAATCTGCATAAGCATCTTGACAGATAACTTTTTCATCCATCGCTACGGAAGCATTGTACGTGGCGATTTCGGTTTCACTCATTTTTTCAAAGGATGGCCCGACTGCGCTCTCGCACGAAGATAAACCGAGCGGGACAAATAACAACATTAGATTACGCTTGATCATATCTTGACCCTAGCACGTATGAGATATAGGGACCATAGCACACTTAATCATCTGCTAACCAACCGGTCGTGATCCTCCCCCGGGTCTGCCAAGGAGAGCGGACCGTTTCCAACTATGATGGCAGACATTGCAATACATCTCCTGTTTATTTCCTTCAAGGAGTTTTAATCTCATCTGTGAAAAAATGGACCTCAATGTTTTACATCTTGGACATCGTACCATCCGGAAAAAGAACCTCAAGAGAAGGGCCAACAAGACAACCACTATCAACTCATACATAATTTCCTCCTCATTTTTTCCAAAGAAACAGTGATTTGTTGCCAGTGATTTTATTCTGACCCCATCTAATTAGTCAGTATCCTATTGGAGGCCGCAACCGCCAACCCTGTCCCATATTCCGGCACGTTTCGCTGGAAAACGCGCCAATAGTGCCACTCCTCAGTGATGTATTCGTTCCTGTCGGCATCCGTCTCTTTCACAATAGGGTCTCTCCCCCCTCGCAATCGGGCAACCTCGGCCCGGTCTTGGATCAATACCACCGTCATTTCATAGATTTTTTCGTCAATCTTCAGGCGCACACGTGGATCACGCTCGACGTTTCTCCACCACGCCTTGCCGTATGGGAACTCCTTGTTCAATCTGAATGTTTGCGCACTCGACATCAGGTAGAGTTTGTCTCCACGCGGAACCAGTAGGACCGTGACGGAGTGGGGGATACCGTACCAGGTACGAGTCTCAAGCTCGGTTGCGTTCTCGCCGAACGGGTCACTGAACTGGTTGACCCAGTCCCAATTCGTCACCGCCTCACGGACAACCTCCCCCGCCAACCACAATCCTGGCCTGGCCGACCGGCCGGCATTGGCGTATTCCTCGGCACTGGGATGCCCCGGTGGCAGCCCGGTCACGCGCAGTGTCAAGAGTGTCCCGACTATGAGGACGCCGACTACCAGTAAGCCAATCTTCAACGACTTCATCATCAATTGAATCCAATTTTTTTCCAAATTAGCTTTTAATTATGGGGTTGGCAACTGTAATTATTAGGGGAGGGCAAATACCCCCCACTTACTCTACTTGGTTCCATTCCGGACTACTACGTACTATTCTGGACGAACGGTTAGGTATTTTAGAGGGTCATGACGATGGAAAAATTAACTAATATTACGCTCTCCTTCATTCTAAGTGTCTTTTCATCACTATGTCTGGGTGGTGGTGATCATAAAATTTTTGATTTAGGTGATTTCACCTTGGATAGTGGTGCTGTATTGCCTAACGCTAAACTATCTTATGTAACGCATGGCCAATTAAATGCGGATAGGAGTAATTTGATACTTTTACCGTCGGCTTATCTCGGTGACCATCATGGATTCGATTTTTTGATTGGCGAAGAAAGAGCGTTGAATCCTAATGACTATTTTATTGTCGCTACTGACATGTTTCAAAATGGGTTGTCCAGTTCGCCCAGTAATACCGCCTCTCCATTCAATGGACCAAATTTTCCTGCCATTGCGATTAGAGACAACGTCGCCGCGGGCTATCGCTTGGTAACAGAAGTATTTGGCGTCGATCACATCAAGGCCGTTATAGGGTTTTCTATGGGTGCACAGCAGGCGTTTCAATGGGCAGTGAGCTATCCTGATTTTATGGATAATATAGTGGCTATTTGCGGTTCAGCAGTAGAGTACCCGCATGGCAGGGTTCGTCTCGAAGGTTTTAAGGCTGCGATCAAGGCAGATGCAGCATACGCTGCCGGGAACTACTCTGAGCCTCCTACCATTGGATTGGAAGCTGGAGGAACTCATTGGGCAAGTTGGGGCGCTTCTCAAGAATGGTTCCGCTTAGGCTTGCACCGAGACATGGGTTTGGATTCACCAGAGGCTGTAATTGAAAATTATCACCGACTAGTTTCAAGTTGGGACGCCAATGATTTAATTGCCTTGGCTTCCACTTGGCAGAACAATAATGTGGGAGACACAAAGGGGTTTAATGGTGATCCAGAACAAGCTCTGCGATCTATAAAAGCTCGTGTTCTCTACATGCCGAGCGAGACCGACATGTATTTCCATATAGATGCGTTACGTCAAGAAGCAGAATTTATCCCCGGGGTTCAATTTACTGTCATTCCAACCCTGTGGGGACACGTCGCAGGCACTGGCTCCTCGCCGAATGATAATATTTTTATAAATCAAGAGATTTCAAAATTCCTAAATTAAGAACCGAATTGTTTGATCAAGTTACTCTGACCCCTTTGATTTTTTGATTGGTATCAGTTTATCTAACATCAGCGTTACGATCAGGAGAATTAAACCTAACAGCAGGCGCGGATCGCTCAGGTAGAGTTGCATTTCTATGGGGTAGGCGATGGTTTTGTCCAGGGCAGCAATTTTGAACTCATGTCTATCCACCATGTCCGGGTGGGTAATAATCTCCATAAAAGTTCGCCGGCTGCGGTAGCGCATCATTGCCGCAGTGGTCCACTGTTGTGCTGTTTCCCAATCTTCCACACCTACTAAATCCAGCGCGTCATGAACAGCTACCCCTGCTATCACCGGGTGGGAGGCGCGCTTGGATAACTGCGCATACATGTGTTCCATATAGCGTCCCATCAACTGGTCAGCGGACTCGCCGGGCTCGGCTCCCTCTACATCCGGAGGGTTCTCGTTGTTATCTATAATGTTAACCATGAGGAATTGGCGGCCAGTATCATTGCGCATAAACTGGGTGATATATTGCAGCTGGTCAGGTGGCATCCTTTGTGTCAGCGGTTTGGAGAATTCCGCGATTTCCTGCTCCGTTAGAGGTCCACCGAAATCGGTATACCAGAAGGTGAAGAGGGTATAGATCACGGCAGGGATCAGCCATAGGATTTGACGTTTGCTCATAGATCTCTCCAGCGCGTTTTGTTATTTGTCTGCTAATGCTAAACCGGTATTTAGTATTATTCCCTGAGTAATAGCAAACGGGACAGTTAAACTGATTTTTCCAAATTAGCTTTTAAGTATGGGGTTGGCAACTGTAATTATTAAGGCAGGACAAAAGCGTCCCCCGACCCTTATTTGTAGCGCTACCCATTAATGAATTTTAAGGGAGTGTAACTTGGTTTTATGTTGGGAGGGATATTGGTACAACGCCTAAAGTTTATTTGAGCTATTGAAATATATAACTATTCTATTCCGCCCCTGGAGCTCCATCTCTTATACTAGTCCTTTCAAACTACTGTAATATTGCGCTAACCCGCATTATTTCTTATGAATTACAAGATTGATGTGGCTAAATTATAGGTTAGAATATGGCTGTATATACCAATTTATCTAAATCAGATATCAATGAATTACTCAGTTTTTTCGGTCTAAGTAAATTACGAAACTTCCAAGGCGCTAGCGCAGGCATTGAGAATACAACTTACTTTTTGACTCTCGTAGATGGACTGCAGTTGGTATTGACTCTGTTTGAAAGCATCACTCGGGATGAACTACCCTTCTATATCACTCTAACCCATGGCCTGAATGCTGCAGGAATGCCGGTGCCTTGCCCATTGCAAAAACTCGATGGCTTCTCTATCCACGAGATTTTAGATAAGCCAGCACTACTATTTCCTTTGGTGCAAGGTAGCCATCTAGATCAGCCCAACCTCGAAGAAATAAATCAATTGGGCTCTACCCTTGCGAAAATTCATCTTCAATGTTTAGCGCTGTCATATAAACACGCAAATCCGCACGGACTCAAATGGATGCAACAAACCTTAATGTTTGTCGAGTCAACTCTCTTGCGGGGTGATAAGAAGTTAATAGAGCAACAGATTCAAGTAAGATCAAAGCTTGAATCCTTAAAACTACCTCGCGCGGTAATACACGCTGACTTATTTAGAGACAATGTATTGTTTCGTGATGGCGAAGTAGTAGGCGTTGTAGATTTCTATGGTGCTGGAACAGATTGCTTGATATTGGACATTGCTATTGCTGTAAACGATTGGTGTTTAAATGCTGAAGGTCTAGTCGATGAGGAAAAGCGTATTGTATTTTTAAGAGCTTATGAACGTGAACGCAAGCTTGGTGCTGTGGAGCGAATACATCTCCTGGAAGCTTTACAGCTTGCTGCAACTTGTTTTTGGCTTTCACGTCTAAAAGGGCAGATACGGGCAAGACAAGGGAGCAATCAAGCAACCAAAAATCCGGACTCATGTAAAAAATTGCTGTTACAACATATGAGGCAACAAAGAGCAACTAATGAATTTTAGGGGGCGGGGATAGAATTATTTCAACTAACGAGAATGCTCAAAAGGTCCTAGTTCTGAAAGGTGCTTGGATAGTCTGCAGCATCTGCAGGTTGATACCCCCCGTCACTAGAAGTGCCATAGCCTGCCCCACCAACAAATCCACCAAAACCCATTTTTGCGTTGCGTTGCGCACGTTTTAACTGCTGAATAGAGAAGCAGACTTTCGGCTGCGTTCTTTCCGAGAAGAATTTCCAACTTCCTTCAATTTCTTCTCGGAAAGAAATTGCACCGGAAAATATTCGCCAACCTTCAATTTCTTCTCGGCAAATAATTTGGTCATCCATGGACAAAGAGGCATTGTACATGGAGAGTTC
>Ga0163108_10001432_pt1 | contig 17458 bp, 16 predicted proteins | sample Fk1155metaG_FD_109644 | JGI IMG/M metagenome (GOLD analysis project Ga0163108, IMG submission 109644) | Marine microbial communities from the Central Pacific Ocean - Fk160115 155m metaG | ecosystem: Environmental > Aquatic > Marine > Oceanic > Photic zone | place: The Central Pacific Ocean...
ATAAAATGCGGGAATTGGACAATACAGATATGAGCATACATGAAAACTAGTGAGCGTATATATTGGGACCATGCTTAATTGAATTATTGCTTTGGTGATTAGTTGAGGAGTTATAAGGACTATATTAAAATGCTGAGACAATAACCTATAGAGAATACGATGACTAATGCTTGAATTGTTAGAAGTGATAACTAGATAAGTGTATTTAGAAGCAAGATGCAGAAGGTAGCACTTATCCAGGATGCCATTATCAAAGACAGTTCCATCGAGATCAACAAGCACTGTTTTATGGTATAGTGACAATTGAGTTTTGCTAGATTTTGTCAACCTTAATTGTAGGCTCTAGCAATGGCCTTGGTAAGCAGATATTTAACTTATGTAATTTCAATAAAGAATCCTTGTACGGGATTAGTCGGTACACAAATACATCCACTTATGAATTGCATTGCAAAAAAGCCAAAATACTAAAGGTTGACTTATTGGCATATAACACTCAGAAAGAGTTTGATGAATTAATTGCACCCATACCAAGTATATCAAATTTATTTATTACTATTGGTGGAGGATATGGTGTAAAAGCGGATTTGCCTTCTTACGAGCAATTGCACTTATTACATAAACTCAACCTATTAATACCTGCGGCAATTATTCACTCCCTGGCTAATAGCAATAAATTAACTACTGATAGCAAGACATGTCTGGTTTCGTCTATAGCCACAGATGAAGTCACTGCATCAACAGCGTACACATCATCAAAAGCATCATTAAACTCATATGCAAAATGTATAGCAAAAAAATTAGGCGGCAACAAAGGTGCTATATTTTATATAAAGCTAGGAGCTATGGAAGGTTCCGGAACGTCGTTTGACCGATTAAGAACAAGTAATGTTACAGCTTATGATGATTTCGTATTAGATCGTTTACCGTATGGAGCGCCTATGCCGACAGAAGATGTTGCAAGATTGCTTATAAGCTTTATGGGTTGCTCTAATCAATTGGTTGACGGCATGGTTCTGAAGCTTGATGCAAACGAGTCATTAGCAATATGAATAACGTCGATTCACTAATCAATCACGGATTGCTAATTGGACGAGCTAGTAGTGGGGAGATGCATAAATTAATCGCAAAGGAATTGCTGGATATTGCACATGGATTTTGTTTAATTGATGGTGAAAATTTAACACTAAATAATTTGCACGAATATATCGGTAACGACCAAATTAATGATTATAGGCTCAAAGCACTTAACAGACTCAATCAAAAAACATTTGCTTCTAACCTTATATTTAAGAATTTAAGAGACATACTTATCAACTTATTAGGAAATGATTTGGCGATCCAAAAGAATGTTGGTCTATCAATACAATTCCCTAATGACAGCTCATCCTTATTGCCAATACACAGTGATGTAGCAAATAGTGATTGCTCCCCATATGAACTTGTTATTTGGATTCCACTTGTCGACTGCTACAAAACAAAAAGTATGTTTTACCTTCCATTTAGTGCAAAAGAATCATTGGAAGAATATATCAATCTAATTAATGACCCCAGCATTCAAGATCCAGGAGACATGTATGATAAATATCAAGATCAATTAGAATATATCAATCTACAACCACCTTGCTTTGGGATCTTTTCACATTCACTTTGGCATGGAAATCAAGTGAATATTGAATCTGAAACAAGAGTATCGATTAATCTCAGGGTGAAAAATGTGTTCACACCCTACAAGGGCAAAAAAATTGGTGATTTCTTCAATGTAGTTGAGATGTCACCATTATCAGCCTTTTTTATGAACCTTGAGATGGCATATGACAATTAAATTGATGTTTGGGTATATGTCCAGTACACCATTTTGGTATGGTACATATTTACCTCAACGCATTCAAGGGATAATTATAAGAGACTATTGCCTCTCTAATGATATTGTCCTCAAATGGAGTATCCCTGAAATTTCTAAAGAGAATAGAACCTTTACCTACCATCGCCTCGTCAATTATGCTGGTGAAAACAATATAGATGGTATCGTAATAATATCCTACCTGATGCATAGTTTTTCCATAATAGAAGAAATCATAGAAGAAGCCCATGCTAATGGGCTGTCAATTCATTTTGCAATAGAGAATGTAAGCATATCTAAGAATGAAGATCCTGGTTCTTTTTGGAGCACAGCACAGGCGGCACATTTGGCAAAAGGCTGGGAGAATGTTGCTTAAAGGTATTGTGGAAATACTATTATTTATTTAAATTCTAATTGTTAAATTCTTCCAATAAGCTTAATAAGAGCCAGCTCTGAAGGAATGGCCTCTATTGCTTAAGGTCATCATCAAGCTCCACTAATAATGCAGAGATTGTTGGCATACTTGCAGTCATCGCTAATCGGATCAATTCTTTGAGATGAGCAAAAGACACAATATCTCCAGGTTGAAATAGATAGTTGCCTGACATATCAGAAATAATTCCTTGACTACAAATGATCAAACTCTTGGTAGGAAGATTGCCAAGTGATTGCATCAGATTTTCGGACTTGTAAATCTTAAATCCAGATGTTCTAAGCACAGGACACTCCTTATCACCTGTTATCTCAATAGATTTTAATTTGTTTGTTGATCTAAGCTCTGATTGTACAGCAAACATTGTTGTAGGGCATTCTTTTTCCCAGCTATAACCAGTACCTTGTCTACCATACTGATCTTCCAATCGTATAATATCGCTGCGATTACTTGGAGTTTCAATTTCAATAGCTATAGAATTGGCAAGATGTGCAGATATTTGGTGAAAGACCCTAGGGTTTATAGATTGTATTTCTCCCTTACGAATTATTGTTCTTAAATGTTGAGTCTTTATTTCTAGTGCTCCCTGTAAACATAGGATATGTGTTGTCTTTTTGCTATGCATGTGAAAGGACGTGGAATTCGCTTCTGTTAAATAACCACTTTTATGCTCTCTCCCAATCACAAGTATCCATGCTGATATATTAGCATTATCATAAAATTCGAATTCAAAACCCCATGGCTTAGTAACAGCTATAAGAGGAAAGTCTGAGTGGATCAATTTATTTATTTAGTAAAGCCCAGAATTGATGGCGTTGTGAAAAAATAGTAGCCGTTATAACCAACATGCTCAAATAACTCCAGCCATTCTGATGTATGCAATAAGGTAGTGCCCAGCAGTGTCCAATTCTCAAAGACAGACTTTTCCCACAATTCATTATAAGCTCCAAAAGTAATATATGATGATTTAGACACTCTTTTGATCTCATTCAGTGACCTAACTATATCACCTAGATTAAGCATATATATAGAAGAGAAGGCAATGCAAAAGTCGAATGAGTTATCCGCAAAGGGTAGATGTGTATATGCTCCATGTATCAGTCTATGTTTGACACTCAGAGAGGCTTCTCTTATCGGATATTCATGCGATTCTATACCAATTGCAGAAATGTTAGGATCCATTTTCAGAGCAGCTTCAACGATAAAACCCTTTTTACACCCTATATCTAAAATAGAATATGCTGAATGTTGAGGGCTATAAATACTCTCATTACATTTGTTGAAAAGGACTGGCAGGAGATGATCCCATCGACAATCATTTTTAAATCCACCATACCCAAAAATACGATCTCCATCATAATAATCAGCATCCAATTTCCATGCATAAAACCTTTCCTTGATTGACCTCTTTAAAACTTTCCGTTTTTGGACTTCATTGGAGCGGTTGAAATAACCAATATCAATATGCTTGGAAAGCTTAGATAGATCAACCGGCTTCATGACTAATAAGAATAGATTTCAATTGTCCAAGTGGGATCTTCTTCCAGCTTCAATTCATGAAGTAGCGATGAATCTATAGTTGCCTGCCCATCTCTAATCGTAATTGCATCTTTTATGACATTATCTAAAAAGGCATTTGATGAGAAGTCATGCTCATAGTATGTTCGATCGATGGGCATAGATATTGATAATAACAATGATATATAAGCAAGGTAGCCGCTGGAGTAACTGTGAAATGATATATTGGAACTTGTATTAAGGGAAAATTTATATAATTTGGGGAAGTCAAAAATACTAAGTGTTCTACCTAAATCAGGCATAATCCATCTGATTCCATTGTTAATAAGATTTTGTTGCTGCATGAGTCCATGATGATTTTCGCCTGCGGCCATATCTGCTTCTGGAAAACAATTACTCCATTCAGTTGAGTAGTCTGGATGGGTTGGTTCTTCTAACCACAATAATTTCAACATGATTTCCTTGTTAGTGCGTAAGGAAGAGCATAATGATCTGAATTCATCCAATGTATAACCACAATTGTAATCAATCATGAAATGAGTGATCTTTTCATTTGTAGCCAGCAAATTATAATATTCAAGTTCATCTATAAAGCCTTTTCTGCCTAGATGAGCTTTGACTATCCTGGTTTTTTCAAAAGGAAAGTTATCAATCTGTTTCTCAAATGCATCCTTAGTTTCTTTCCAGTAAATATTGCTCCCATAAACTCTTGTATGATTGCGTGTTGGCGCTTCTAATTTAAGCATTTCAAATATAGAGTCACCATTCAAATGGGATAGATAAGTCAAATATAACCAATCAAAGGCATTAGCTATTGCACGAATTGACGAGCAATGTTCCAGATATACAAAGCTTGCCTCCCATTTGTGAACATATGTAAGCAATTCTTCGATTGATAGGCTCTGGAAATTTTTAAGGTAATCAAACAGTTGCATCATGCAGTTCTTAATAAGAACTCTGTCTCCAATGACTTCACTTATATACTCTTTCTTCTTGTCGTAAAACACTATGAAATTATGTGTTCTTGTGGTGAAGCCACCACGAGAAATATACATAGTCTCGGACAGCTCTCTTGAATACTGTTGTAGAGTAAGTTGAGTCATTTTAAAAAGGAGTTAAATTCATCTGCCAAATTAATATTGGATAACAACGGATGCATGTGAAGGTGCTCAGGCTGAGAGTTCGATGATGCCATTAGTCTCGGACCAATGTATTCATCTGCAGAATAATTGAGCTCAATGAACAATGGACCATCCGAATCCATAAATTGAATTATATCTGATATAGCGCTCAATTTTAAGTAAGGTAGTTGATAGGACTGGCAAAGACTTTTGAAATCTGGATTTACAATGCCATTTTCCTTGCTTGCCGCAATTGCTTTCCCATGATAACGCTGAGTGGTCTTAGCTATAGTAGCGTATCCATTATTATTTAGCAGAACCACTAGTATATTAAGTCTATAAAAGGAAAGATGCATTAGTTCCTGTATGTTCATCAGGAGTCCACCATCTCCTGTCAGACAAATCACTCTCTTTTTATTATTAGTGGCTAAGCAAGCACCAATTGCTCCGGGTAAGCCCCAACCCATAGGAGCATGCCCAGAGGCTGTGAATAACCTGGCCCCATTACACTTTAGATAGTGATGAGTCGCTGTAAAAGATGTGCCCATATCAGTTACTATTATAAACTTATTAGATCCTTTATTCAAAAGTCTTCCATTCATATATTTAATGAGATCCACTGGTGTACTTCCTGACTCATCTACTCCCTCTTCTTTCTCGACTTTCATTGAGACCTTTGAGATTTGCTTAATTGTTTCCATCTGACCCTGATATGAATGATTGAGCAATAAGTCGATTGCTTCGTCTGCATGCATATGATAAGAGCTGGCCGCACTAAATTCCGGTTTTGATAATTGTGCAATATCGATATCAACAATATGAAGGTTTTTTAACGATAGACTTGCCACCCTATATCCAGTATGGGCATAGCTAAATGAACAGCCTATTACAATTATACAGTCCGAAATCAATAGAGCAGCATTGGCCAATCTATTCCCAAATATTCCAGGAGAGCCTAAGTAAAGAGGAGATTCTGGAAAATCTTCTATAATATCCTTTGAACCCCATGTAGAAGCATAAGATATGGACGAACTCTGTAAATTAGTCAATAATCTCTTGATTTTAATTCCTTCAACTGATCTCACTCCATTCCCAATCACCATGAATGGTCTTATTGATTTATTCAATGCTTGAATTAGGCCATCATGATTTGTACTAGATTGGAATGTACGTTTTACAGGAATATGTTTTTCAGTTATAGGTTTAGGCACTTGATAAGATTTATCTACAGGTATTTCGAGTACTACAGGTCCTTTTCTCTTATCCATTGCGACAAACCATAAGTCATTGCATGTATTTTCTATGCTTGATGCATCCAATAGTGTTGTAGATTTTTTTGTTATTGATGTAACTAAACTATGTGTATCACTTTCTTGAACACCCCTTTGCCGTAAAAGTGGTACAGAATGAATAAGTCGTTGAGACTCGACAACCTGTCCAGCCAATATAAATAATGGAATACCATCTACCCAAGCCGAATTAATGCCTGTGATTATATTTGTCAATCCAGGACCTGAAGTTACTACAATTACACCAGGCTTATTAGTAGCGCGAGCATATCCTTCAGCAGCAAAACATGCACCTTGCTCATGGTAGCAAGGTATTAATTGTATTTCATTGCACATTTCAATTTTTGCAAGAATATTATGAATAGATCCACCAGATACGCAAAAAACGTGACTAACTTCTTGTGAGACTAAGAAATTTACTATTGCATCAGAGACATCATAATCATGGTACTCCATATTATCGATTAACAAAGGATTGAATTTGGAGCATAAATTCAGGACTGTTTTTGTAATGTTGGGCAGTTATATAGTTATTATCAACCACTACATCTTGATCTCTAAGTACTGTAGCCCCTGAATTTGCTAAATCAACATGAACAGCTTTATAGGAAGTCATTTTCTTCCCTTTTGTTAGGCCAGCGGAAATCAAAACCCATGGTCCATGACAAATAGCACCTATACAAGCCTTTGCTTGATCACACTCCTTTACAACTCTAAGGCATTCATCATCAATTCTCAATCTATCAGGGCACTCGAATCCTCCAGGTATTACTAAAATATTGTAATCAGCTCCATTAATATCAGAGAACTTTGAATTTACGCGTGCAGGAACACCATATTTCCCAAACTTATCTTGACCATTCGAGGATGCAACAGTCACTTTTGAGAACTCATTTAATTTATAATATGGGTAAACAAATTCTTCATCTTGAAAGTTTTCGGCAACAACGATTAGGGAATTCATGAGACATAATATTCTTAAAATTATTATAGCATGCAGCTTTAGGACCTAGATAATTAGAAAAAACCATTGTATCATTTGTACCGAGTTTGCCTCGCCTGGCTTGAGATGTTGCTTGTTTTAATTCACTCAAGGATACGATGCTCTTCTGATCCCTTCAGATTTTTTATTGTCAGAATTACCTCGAATAATGTTTATTATAGCTGAAAATATAAATCATCACTAATATAGAAGTTTAAAACGTCAAATTAGACTTAGCTCTAATTACTGCTTCGATTTGATTGGTGTGGCTAACATTTATGTCGACTGCCTGATAATTGACGCATTTCACGAACAGAGCATGTAGCTATTCATAAGATAGCCTTAGTCTAATGCTGTAATATCTCTGAAAATCCTTTTATTTTATTTTGATCTAGATCCCTGAAGTTTAATGGATGACTTGGCTGCTCCTATGAGTTTTAAATCTATATCTTCATACATATCGTTATTTATCGATTGCAAACTAATTTTTACAAATCAAGTAATGATTACAGGTGTTTTCCGAACCAGCTAGATAATCCTGATGTTTTATCTAATTACTTATGCACGATAGCTTTACAGCCAATCTATTGTACTATCTTTAGTGCCTCTCAATGGTCATTTAGATTTTACCTAATAATGCGTTCGAACGTGCTAGACAATGATAAGTATTTATCCCATATCATATTCATTTGGATGACTTCAAAATAATAAACTTTGCGAATGCTAATTGACCCCTTGCCTTGCGTTACAGGCCATGTTGAACATTCAACGCCCCTAGTCAACGTGCTAATTTTTTAATCAATACAATTCACTGCCTTCCTCTATTTTGCAAGATTGGAGTATACTAAATTTACTGCTTTACTAATATAGACTAACTCTTGTTCGCTTAAGCTTGGATATATTGGGAGACTAATCATTTGCTTTGCGATCATCTCTGCTTTAGGAAGATCACCCACACTATAATTTAGATAAGTTGCGCAGGCTTGGAGATGTATAGGAATTGGATAATGAATCTTTGTTTCTACGCCTATCTTGGCCATTCTTTCTATAAATTCGTTTCTAATCTCTTCTTCAACTCTAATGACATAATTATGGTATACATCCCTATGGGATTCTCTGACCATCGGCTTAATAATTCGTGCCGTGATGAGATTCCCGTATGTTTTTGCAATCTCAATATATCTACTGGTCCATTCCTCTATGTATTTCAACTTAGTAAGTGCAAAAGCTGCCTGAAGGTCATCAAGCCTTGAGTTGAATCCCCAAATAGCTGACTCGTCTCGATTGATTAGTCCATGGTTCCGCAGTCTTCTACAATTAAAAGCAATCATATCACTATTAGTTGATATAAATCCACCGTCCCCGTAAATTCCTAGATTTTTTAGAGGATGCAAACTAAATGCTCCAGCTACCCCCAATGAACCAGTGAATTCTGAGTTGTTATATTTAGCCCCGAATGATTGTGCGGCATCTTCTAGCAAATGTAGATTATGATTTGATGCTAGTTTTTTAAACTCATACATTTCAACAACACGGCCTGTCAGATGTACTACAATGATTGCCTTGGTCTTTTCATTTATAAGCTTGGCTGCACTATTTAGATCTATCAATAAGTCATCATTAACGTCACAAAAAATAGGTTTAGCTCCAACTGCTACAACTGCCCATGCTGTAGCAATGAATGAATTAGTAGGTACGATTACTTCGTCACCCCTGCCAACATTTAATGCTCTTAAAATTAATGTGATAGCATCTGAACCGTTCCCTACAGTTACTATGTTCTTTACTTGAAGAAACTCTTGAAGTGCGGATTCAAGCTTTTTAACATTTGGTCCATTTATATACATTCCTGAGGAGATGACTGATCTACAGTCATCTATCAACTCATTAAAGCAATAATCAGCTTCCCTTGTTAAATCTATAAAAGGGATCTTCATAGCGATTTGTAAAACTTGTGGATCAAGTCTGACATCTTTTCAATGTCTACCTTTCGTATGAATTCATGAACTGGAAGTGAAACGCAGCTCTTAGATAAATTCTCTGCGACAGGGAAATCTCCTTTTGAATAACCGTATTTTTTAGCAGCTGGTTGTAGATGCATAGCAGTTGGATAATGAATTTTTGCATCAACACCATTAATCTTCAAATACTCAATTAATTCATCTCTTTTTTCTACTCTTAGCATGTATAGATGGAATACTTCTTTATTATACAAACATCGAGTGTTAATCTTGATCCCAGAGCAAGAACTCAACTGCGAGTCTAATAATTGTGCATTTCCAATCCTGCTGGCTGTAATGTTTTTCAAGTGATTATCTAAAACATGCTTTGCTACCACAGCTTGAATAGAGTCAAGTCTTGAATTGTACGAGAACTCCACACAAGTATCTCTATCAGTTAATCCATGGTTGCGAATCAGCTTGAGTTTGCTTGCTAAGGCTGATTCACTTGTAGTAATAATCCCACCATCACCCCATACATTAAGGTTTTTAAGAGGATGGAAACTAAAACAAGCTGTTTCACCAAAGGAGCCACAACGCTTTTTTTTGTACTCAGCTTGCAAAGCATGGCATGCATCTTCAATTACATATAAGGAATGTTGACTAGAAATTTTTCTAATCTCATCCATCTCGCAAGGTCTTCCAGACCAATGTACCGGAACAATAGCTTTTGTTCGCCTTGTTATTAATGACTCGATTCTGGATACGTCAATATTAAAGTCATTACCGCAATCACAAAAGACTGGTTTAGCCCCTGCCGTTACTATTGCTCCAACAGTTGCATAAAAAGTGTACGTTGTAGTTATTACTTCGTCACCTTCTCCAATACCTAATGCTTTTAGGCTTAGGAATATAGCATCTGTACCGCTCCCTACAGCAATCGCATATTTTGTTCCAGCTTCAATAGCGACTAGTTCTTCAACCTCGTCGACTACTCTGCCAAGTGTAAAGTCATTATTTAGGACTACTTCTTTTATTTTTTCTAATATCTCACTGTAGTCACTAAATTGTCTGCTCAGATAGTTATGATTTATCGGGAACTTATTGTCTTTTTTATATTGTATTGGGTAAAAGTTTTCCATTCCTATCATAGAATCGATAATGGCTTGGTCATACTTTATGCTCATATGACCAAGAATACTTACTAAACTCATCTATGTTATCAGAGATCCACTTGCCTACTTTGTAAAGTCCATTCCGAAGTTCAATTTTAGGTTGCCATCCCAGTTCCACAAAACTCCTATAACAATTTAATCTATAACATTGGTCCTTCCCTCGTCGCTCAGGCCCATCCTTGACCAATTCACCACGGCTGAAGCCGGCGACTTCACAAATAATGTCAACCAGATCAGATATAGAGACTTCTTCAGTTCCTCCAAAGTGATACTCATTCATAGGCTTACCCTTCTTCAGCATGTTGCTATATGCACTTACCACATCATCGGAATTAATGAATGAACGAACCGACTCTCCCCCTCCATCTAAAATGAATCTGTCGTTGCTATAGCCAGCCAGGAATATCCTTGGGATAACCCTATAAAATTGTTGACCTACTCCATAAAAGTTGGCAAATCTAGCAATTAAATATGGAAATCCATTCTCACGACCTATGCATCGAATATGATGATCTATACCTGCATGTGAAATAGCATAAGGAGTAGATGGATTGAAACTATCATTTTCAGATAGATAATTGGTTGAGCTTCCAAAGACCTCTGGTGTACTAGCACGTATATACAATTCCAATGAATCCAATCTTTCAAGCTGTTGTAAAACCTTCGCTTTGTTGGCTAAGTTTACACAATACCATAGTCGCGGATCATCCCAACTTGGTGCCACCATGCCTTGACCCATCAGATCTATAACAATATTTGGAGAAGCTTCATATATAAACTTGCATAGATCTTCTAGGTCTGAATAAATATTAAAAATTTTCCACCGTCCTTCCATGCTCAATGAATTTAGCCATGGCCACATATTTTTTTGTGGAAGCGGGCTCCTGTTGACTCCAATGACATCTTTGCCTTCGCGAAGTAAATGTGAGAAAATTGCTTGACCTGCAAATGAGCCTGCGCCTAGTACAAGGTATTTCATGAAAATTTATTTGTTCTCATCCATCTAACAGTATGGCATTTGTCAGATTCCACTAGTTCCCCATTCTTGTATCCTTTTATGATTTCATCTATTGCTGTTGATACACACTTTTTAGGAACGAATCCACTTTTAAGTATCTTTTCGGAGTCCTGCCTATAGCTACGAGGATCGTTTGATTCTTTGAATACAATATTGCAATCAACTTTTGAAGCAATTAATTCGGCTATTTCACGTATGGAAATATTCTCGAATCCAGCATTGAAACATCCATTTTCTATCTGCCTTGAATTGTTGACTAAATGCATGTATAGACATGCCATGTCATCAATATGAATGTTGGGCCTTATCTGCTTCCCCCCTAGTACAGTGATTTCGCCTCTAGATAAAGCCTGGTATGTAAGCATGTTGACAGCAACGTCTAGCCTCATTCGCGGAGACATGCCGCATACTGTTGCAGGTCGCACGCAATGAACTTTCATCTTTTCGGCATAACTCAACAACACTCTCTCAGCCACCATCTTTGTTTTATTGTAGACTGATATTGGGACAAGATCAAGATCTTCGGTCACCTTTTTCTCTTCTTTGATTCCATATACACTGCCAGAGCTGGCGTATATAAAATGAGAGACTTTGGACTTTACTGCTTTTTCCGCTAATTGTTGTGTGGCTAAGACATTCACTTCCCAGCTTAAGGATGGATTCAGGTCAACAGCAGGGTCATTGGCGATATTGGCTAAGTGTATAATTGTCTCCACCCCATCCAGGTAATTCACTGGGAGATCTCTTATGTCTGCTTGGTAATGTCTTAGTTTTTCGTGATTGGGTAGGTTATGACCAAACCATTCGTTGTCAACAGATATTATTTCATGTCCTTCACTTAAGAGTCTTGGGACAAGCACTGACCCTTTATAGCCGCAAGATCCTGTAACAAGTATTCTCATGAATGATTAATCATATTCAATCTCTTTATCTATAATAGCATGCTTCTATCCCTCCTCCTTCTTTTATTAGTTTGCTAAGTCTATTTTGTATAGGCATCTATTCGATTCTGCTTTCAAAGCTAACTTTTCAGGCACGGTACATGGTTGTTGACGTGTCTTGACATAATCCTTCTTAGTACTCTTATCTTCTTTAGAAACTACCGATTTCTTGGTCCTTCTTATTTTAAACCTTTTTCGATTCTTTTTCTTAGCTCCTCCGCTGCAATCGGCTCATTCCCCATTCTTCCTACTGCTAAAGACCCCATGCATGTCGCCAACGCCGCTGTAGGCATCATGCCTTGATGACTGGCCAGTCCTGTTGCCATTACAGCGAGTAGGGAATCCCCAGCTCCTGTTACATCCAGAGGATTAGCGGAAAGTGCAGGGAAGGCTTGGTTGATACGTTCTCCTTTGCTGTCACGGTCGTATGCGATGAAACCCTCGGAACCGAGTTTCATTACTAGCCGTTTGCAGTTGGTCTCCTTGATCATTCTCTGGCTAATCTGCTCAATTCCGCTGATTTTGTCCTGTAAAGCTAGTCTTGCTTCTCGCTCATTTGGGCATAGTAAGGAGAAGTTTTTAAACCGAGTTATTGAGCCCAATTGACTACTGCATTGCAGGTCGCCAAACAACATAAGGTTGTGCTTTTGAGCCAGCTCCTGTAATACATCCAAAATCTTTGGGGTGACCACTCCATAGACGAAATCTGACACAACGATTCCGTGAGTCTTCGGAGCTAGGGTCTTTAGCTTTTCAATTACTTGGGCTTCAATAGATGCGTCAAGGCTATGATCTTCTAGCCGACTTACACGGAATAGCTTCTGGTTCTCCACTAAGTAACGCTTCTTAAATGTGGTTGGTCGAGTTGGATCGCAGGTGAGACCATCTCCAATTTGCTGGTTGGCGAGCTCTTTCTTCACTAGTTGGGCTGTAGTGTCGCTTCCGACAACGGACACCAAGTCACATTGAGCACCAAGAGCACGGATATGAGCAGCGACAACTGCTGCTCCACCAATGAAATTACGCTGTTCAAGTTCCCTCACAACAACAACAGGTGCTTCGGCGCTCATGCCGATTGCTTCGCAGGCCGCGTATTGATCCAAGATCGTGTCGCCTATTACGATCAGTCTTGTAAAGCTCCATAAGTCAATAGAACTCAGAAGTTGATACTTATTCAGTCCATGACGGCTACAAGCAGCTGCAAATTGCTCATTACGCCTTGATTGGAGGTCACCTTCTGAGCTGCTTAGCAGTTCAGTAGAGGCGTAATGAACCTCCCCGGCATGAAAATGAATGGAGCCACCTTGGCTGCGTTGCAGATTAAGGGTGTCCTGGATATCTGGTTGTTGCTTGAATTCATTTCCCAGCACAAGGTCTCTAGGGCGGAGCTTCCTGATGGCATCTTCAAGTTCATTGCCTCTGAGGAGTAAAACTCCTTCAGCTAATCCGAGCAGGCTCAGGGCTTCTGCGCGTTCTTGCTGATTGAATGGGTAGGAACCCTCGCCCTCGTCACCAACCAGCGCTATTACCAGTTGACCCTCGAGACTTCTGGCATGACGAAGGTAGCGGATATGCCCGGGATGAATAGTGCTGAAGTGGCCGTAGGTCAACACACATCCAAGCCATTCATTGGATTCTGATAGCGGCAGTAATTCTGTTTTCATCTCAGAAGGTAATCATCACCCGTTCAGAGTTGGTGCCAATAAATTCGCATCACGTTTATGGATTCATTCATCTTTGCGTGCGTGGCGTGGGTGCTTATCAGTCTGTTGAGAGGAAGGCTACCCTTTTAATCCAAATGCTGGGATCGGTGTTTGTCGATGTAATGAAGGGTATCGCAGTCATGGGGGGGCAATTGCAATCGTTGGTTTTTCAAACTACCTAAAAAGATATAATTGTCTACCATAGCAAATTTGCATGTCAAAAACCCAATGGCCTTAATTAAATTGTTTGGCTAGCTTGGACTCTTTTTCTTTGTGGACAACAGGGTTGTTGACCCTTGTGAGGTGATCATTGCTCGTGCTCTTGTGCAGCACGCTAGTGAATTCAACTTTGGCCATTAATTGTGAAGTGATCTGGCTTGAAAGGCTTGTTGGCTGTGAGCCATTGCATGCACATGTGGCCGACTATCATTTGGACGTCTTCAGCGACCTGCATGTCGTTGATTCTAAAGTGAACGGTTTGATCAGCCTTGTCTTTGCAGCGGCCACCATTAAAGGCAACGATTGCATAGCTGCGGAGCCCAAGTCGTTTTGCTGCCTCGATTGCTCTCAGAACGTTGCTTGAGTTGCCGCTTCCGGATAGAACGATCAATAAATCTCCTGATTGTGCGTTGACCTCCAGCTGATGGGCGTAGATGTTGTCGTAACCAGTGTCATTGGCAAGGCAGGTAATAATCCCTGTGTTAGCAGATAAAGCTTCGACTCTTAGGCCTGGTATCTTTGGCTCTGGTCCACAGGCGCCTATCCCATAGTGAAGGTCGTTGGCTAAGTGCAAGGCATTGGCGGCACTACCACCGTTTCCGCAAATAAACACATTGCGCTTTTCTATCCAGACCTGCCGCAAGTCCGTAGCGAGAGCTTCCACTCCTTCAAGAATTTCATCACTAAAACAGCTATTTAGTTGCTCTAAATAGGACTTTGAGGCTGCGATAAAATCTTTGCTGGTTTTAGTCATCGCGCTGGGGGCAGGTCCGAAGACCAGATCATTTGAGCTTCTCTGAGGTTATCTGGTGTGCCTATATCCAAGTAGCGGGCATTTGTATGCCATGTGTGAATTCGGCCTACAAGTGCAGGAAGTACTTGTGTGCTGAAATCGCTGATTCTGGGACCTAATGCCACCAGTTCTTCTATCAATTCTTGATCAAATACGTAAACGGCACCATTGGCTCGGTTGCATGGGGGATTGGAGACCTTCTCATGGAATGATTTCACCACGCCATCTGAATCAGTTTCCACAATTCCGCATTGGCTTGGGGTCTTCGAGCTGAAGGTCAGCATGGTAAGTAGGCATTGGCTGGGGCGCTCCCTGTGAGCCTTGATGAGGCATCGAAAATCCGTATCGGTTGCATTGTCTGCATGAATCAGGATCCCAGTGCAACCTGCGAAAAAGCTTTGGTTTGCAAGCAGGGTCCCTGCTGTCCCAAGCAGCTCTGGCTCGTAGACATGTTTGACACTCATATCACCTGCCTGTCGTTTTTTCAGGAATGCGACCACTTGTTCTGCCAGATAGTGGGTATTAACCATTGCAGCCTGGCAAGAAAGCGATTCCAATTGTTCCAACCATCGAGCTAGTAAAGGCTTCCCAGCAATGGGGACAAGGCATTTCGGGGTATGGTTTGTCAGAGGCCTCAAGCGGGTGCCCAAGCCTGCAGCAAGTAGTAGGGCACGTATGGGATAATTCATGATATCTTTGCTTCTAGAAAGCCAGATCTTTCGAGAATTAGATCGGCTAAAGCGAAGCTGGCAGTGAAGGCAGGTGAAATGGCATTTAGAATATGTGTGCTACTTGGGCCAGGTAAACAGATGAAATCGTCCTCTAGATGTTGGGTTTTGTGGTTAAACAACTGAGAGCGGATCCCAACTTTTTGGCTTGGTTCCAGATGATTGGCCTGCAGTGAAGGAATTAGTTGTTGGGCGGCCCTAAGCAGCAGGGGTGGTAGGGCCAGGAAGGCCTGCTCATGTACATAACGGCGAAAGCCACCGCGATTACCCAGATACTGACGCGTGAGCAGCGAGAGATTAGCTAAAGCCATCCCTGGCTCTAAAGCCTCGAGCCCGGAGTAGTTCTCTCGGCCCAAAGCAGGAGTTGCTGTAGGGCCAATGCTCACCCAAGGTGTTGAATCGGCGCTTGGAGTGAAGTGCACCCCCAGAAAGGGCAAGGAAAGATCTGGCACCGGATAGAGGTTTGTTCGAGGTTGGATTGGACAGTTGGGTTTCAGTTGCCAGTAAAGGCCTTTGAACGGCATCAAATTGTATTGCTGGCCAATTCCAAACTGATGAGCCACTCGATCTGCTTGTAGACCTGCACAGTTGAATAGATGTCCGTAGTTAATCCGCTCGCATCCTGTGCTCAGCTTTATCTGATTCTGCTCTGACCTCGCAAACCAGCGATTCTCGTTGTGCAAAAAGTGGACACCACGATCTTGGAGAAGTCGTTGAAGTGTATGAATTACTTGGACCGGTTTTACGACTGAGGTGTTTGGGCTAAAGAGTGCACGGCCGCTGATGCTTTTTGCTTCAGGGATTAGCTCGTAGAGCTGTTGCTCATCCAATAATTCCACTTGAGCTCCATTGGCTTGTCCACGTTCAGCAAGTAAATCCAGTTGGGCATCCAGATCGAGCCGTTGGGGCACAATCACCTTGCCGCAGGGATTGAGTTCTAGGCCTTTCTCTTCTATCCATGATCGAAGGCGTTTAGCACCACTAACGCAGACCTTCGCTTTGGTTGAGCCAGGTTTGTAGTACAGCCCAGCGTGTAGGACGCCACTATTTCGGCCGGAGCTGTGAAGACCAAGCGCTGGCTCTTTATCGATCAAACAGATACGATTAGTAATATCGCGCTCCAGAAGTTGGTGCGCGATGCAGAGGCCAACCATGCCGCCTCCAATGATGAGAACATCACAATTTGAGCTGTTCACTCGAGACAATTAAGTAAATGAATTGGAAAATCAAGCAGCGTGTCTAGGTAGTCTAAATTAAACAATCGATTCTTGCTTTTGATTAGATTCCTCTCTAAGATCCATTCTTTCACTGCTGATCTGTCTTCTTTTCCGTGTCCCGTAAGGACGTGCCCCAACCAAGGCAATCCCGCACTGGCTCCGGCTTGTAAGTCACTAAGCCGATCGCCGATCAGCAGCGAACTGCTTAGATCAAGATTGAGATCTTTAGCTGCAGCATGCAGCATCGCAGGGCTAGGTTTGCGCCAGCTAGTCGGTTGAGCATCAGGCCCATGTCCGTTGACATAAATTCCTGCTAAAGGAGCTGTTGAACCTAAAATCTCTAATAACCTTTCTGTGACCAGTTCATACGCTTGCCAATTGAAATAACCCCTTGCAATGCCAGATTGGTTCGTAATCAGCACTACGGGCCAATTTCTCTTCATGGCGTTCTGTATCAACGTTTTTGCACCTTGACATAGCAGTACATTGCCTGGATTAGACAGGTAGTGCTGATCTTCGATTACTACTCCATCACGATCAA
>Ga0163108_10001433_pt1 | contig 17449 bp, 11 predicted proteins | sample Fk1155metaG_FD_109644 | JGI IMG/M metagenome (GOLD analysis project Ga0163108, IMG submission 109644) | Marine microbial communities from the Central Pacific Ocean - Fk160115 155m metaG | ecosystem: Environmental > Aquatic > Marine > Oceanic > Photic zone | place: The Central Pacific Ocean...
AACGGCTGCTGAGTCTACGTTGCTTGACGATCAGTTTCAACTTCCTAGCGGATTTCACATTTATCGAGCTGCCGAACCGGAATTAACGGGTGGATCGTACGATCTGACATTTGATGGTCAGGGACGATTACTGGTGGCGGAGGGGAATTCGCTTCGTCGGCTCGTCGACACGGATAACAACGGTATTTACGATTTTAAGGAAACGATCGCTGATGGTGCTGCACTTCGAGGGCGTGGTCCCCAAGGGCTGCTGGTGCTCGATGATAATCTTTACACAGTCTCGGGCGATGGAGTGCAACTCCTGAGCGGGTATAACTCGGGAGATGAACTGAAACATGAGAGACGACTCGGTGCACCCTTCAACACCGGAGGCGACCATGCGGCGCACACCATTCTCCGTGGTTTGGATGGATATATCTATCTCGTTTCTGGTGACGGAGGTGGCATTGGCGGTCGCAAGCACATCACCCAAGAGAATTCACCAGTGCGCGAAGAACGAAGCGCATCGGTGTTTCGCTTTAATCCCATGGGCGACCAATGGGAGTGCATCGGCTCGGGAGGACGTAATCCGCCTAGCTTGGGAATGAATTATCTGGGTGAGTTCTTCAGCTTTGACAGCGACATGGAATTCCATGTGGATGTCCCCTTTTACCGGCCGGTGAGGTTAAACCACTGGGCAGTCGGCGGTGACCAGGGCTGGCAAGGGGTCGGCGCTTTTCCTCCTCATTATGTGGATTGCCTGCCCGGCATTCTGGAAGTCGGGCGCGGATCTCCCAACTGGGGTGTCTTTTACGAACACACGCAGTTCCCCAAAAAGTATCGTGATGCATTCATCGCTTGCGACTACCGCTGGAAGTCAGCGACGACCGGAAGATATGCCAGTTCAGGCAGACTGGTTGTGTTTCATTTAAAGCGACACGGCGGAACCTGGAAAGCTGAACTGACCGAGCTGGCAAAAGCAAAACCGGGCGCCAAGCACAAAAACGGCAGGTCAATCAACTTTGCACTTGTCGATGTTGATGTCGCGCCCGACGGAAGCATCATGGTCACTGACCACAGTCAAGGTGTCTGGCGAATTTTCTACGATCCAGCGGAATCCCCAAAGGTGCCTTCAATTGTTCCCAAATGGTCGACACCCACAAGTGACTTGTTGACCGAACTTCTGCGCTTGCCTCAGCAAGGATCGGAGTGGAGTCGTTTGCGAGAAGTTGAGATCAAAGAGCAAGCCGGTTTCAACGTAATCAAAGCGTTACAGGGGGCTGCACTGGACAAAACGTTGCCCAGTCGGTTGCGGCTACGCGCGATTCGCCTTCTGGCTCCCAAGTTTGAAACGCTACCAATCGGTTTCATAGCGAAACTGGCTCGATCGTCAGATGAGGAAGTTCGTGGTCAAGCAGCATGGTTGACCGGCATTCGGGGCAAAGCAGAGCACGATACGGTTTTGAAACTTTTGGACGACGCCGAACCCTTCGTGCGTCGTCGCGCCACCGAGGCGATGATGCGAATGCCATCTGTCAAAGCCGATGCCGCATTAATTCGACGACTGGATGATGCTGACCGCTTTGTTCGTTACTCAGCCATGGTGGCTCTTTCACATCGTCCGACGAGCGAATACTTCGCAGCGTCCAGCAAGATAACGAGCCCAAGAGTGTTGATTCGACTACTTGTCGCTGCACACCTGCGCAAGGAGCGACCAAAGCCGGAAGACGCCGTGGAGGTGATCAATAAGCTGTTAAAAAAGGGTAATCTCAGCACCGAAGACCAAATTGATCTGCTGCGAGTACTGGCACTCTATCGAGAGGAGGTCAGAGTCGACGAGGAGTGTTTAAGTTTGGCGACCGCGTATCTAATCAATGATTTCCCACATGCCGATCCGAAGTTGCGCTGGGAACAAGTGCGTCTGATGGGCGAGTATAGACTCTCCCAGGCGTTGCTTCCCCTAGTCGATGAGTTACTAAAGGAAAAAGACTACGTCGCCCAGTTTCACATTGCGACTTCGCTCGCCGATGTGCCCCGGCCTGAGGCGGGATGGAACAACGATCACCGCGAGAAGTTGGCTGACTGGTTGATCTCCACTCAAGATGGATGGTTTTCAGAATTCGGGGGGAAAGGGCTGCAGTTTCCCGGTTTTTGGGGGACTGTGATTAACAAGCTTGGAGGTTTGCACGCCGATATTCTAGTTGCGAAATTGGGACAACTCAAACCGGGTAGTCAGCTAACGAAAAGCTCTCTTTCTCGAATTAATTCCGCTCCCAATGCAGACGAGATCTTGATAGATCACTACAATCGAGCTTCGAACAATGCCGATCGGAAAAATATCATACATGTTTTGCAACGCGTTACCACGGTCAAGGCTACTCAGTTCATGTTGGACCAGTTGGCAATAACCAAGGATCGTGATTTGCGCCGGGCATTGGTTTTGGCCGTGGCAACTAGTGGAGGCAGTGTAAAACCAAAGTTTTTCTTATCAGCGCTGTTTGAATTTGATGACGTAGAGACAATTAATGCTTGTGCGTTGGGAATTGCCGCTTCTGGCAAGACACTGGGCTTGATCCCGTGGAGACCTGCGAAGACCATTGAGGGGTACACAGGAGCCAAGGCTGTCCATTTTCGATTACTCGAACTGATGGAACGCCACCCCACCAACACGAGTCAACTCGAACTGGCTTTTTCGGTCCTTTCTGCACACAAACCAATCAGGGAAAACGCCCATCCGCGCGTTATCTGGTCATCCACCGCACAGGCCAATGGTGACAAGGCATGGTTCGCTCGCGAGTTTAATGTCACAAGCCTGCCAGTCGAAGCGGAATTGGTGATTACATGCGATAACGAGTTCGTAGCTTATATCAATGGGAAACATGTTGCGGCAAGCAAGACATGGGAGCGTCCATTGCGTGTCGATGTCACGCCTGCGGTCCGAGCAGGCAAGAACTTGATTGCGGTAGAGGGGAAAAATCTAGGGGGCCCAGCGGGATTGCTTGCCAGACTGGTTTGGGAAAACAAACAGGGCCAGACCAGTCAGCTCGTGACAGATCAAAGCTGGCGCTTGAATCGTTCGCCCCAACTCGACTGGCAGATGAGAGGTGCAACTGAAGGTAATTGGGGATTTAGCCTCGACGTGACCGATCCCACCAAGAATGTAATCGATGTCTACCATTCGTTCACCGACACGAAGGCTGGCGACCAGCCACTTGCCATTCAACAGTATTGGCACCAATGGTACCTGCGTCGGCATGGTGAAGCGTTTGTCGCTCGCGAGTTCGCCAAGACAGACCAACGTCCTGACGAAGAAATTCACAAGTTGATTACTTCCTCTAAGCAGATTCAGGGTGACGCGACCAAGGGAAGGGCATTGTATTTGAAGGCAGCCTGCTACGCGTGTCACGGTGGAATCACCGATCGTAAAACAAGCATCTTTGGGCCATCTCTGAACGGAGTGACATTGCGACTGAAACCCGCGGAATTGGCGGATGCGATAGTCTACCCATCGAAGCAAGTCGTAGAAAGATTCAAGGCAAGCCTGTTGATTACAACAAGCGGCAATCGTTACAATGGGTTTATCACCGAGCAGACAGGCGATTTCGTGTCGATTACGGATCTTCAAAACAAAATCACTCGACTACCAAGATCCAATGTTGATTCAATACAGCTGCAAGAGGTATCCTTGATGCCAGCGAAATTGCTCAACGCATTGTCAGACCAGGAGGTAGGAGATTTGTTGGCGTTTTTGAAATCATTGAAATGACGCATATATACCTTTTAATAATATCAATTAAACGAGTCACAAGACGGGTGAAGGGTTAATAGCTTAAAGGAAGTGAAACCAAGGGTGAAACTTGCCGAGGCAATTACTCCAAACGGAGGCTGTATGGCTCTCTACGAACACGATGGGGCTTTTTCGGTTTCCTTGAACGGTAAGGAATTGATGCATTCAAAGGTTACGGCATCAGAGAGTTTGCTTGGTAGAACAGGCGTCGATCAAATAAATAAAGATATTTCCACCCGGGTTCTCATTGGTGGGCTTGGGCTTGGTTATACGCTGAAAAGTGTACTGGCGTCAGAGAATCCAAAAATGAAAGTCGTGTTGGCAGAATTGGTTCCAGAAATAATAGAATGGAACCGAACTTATCTGAAAGCACTAAACGGCGAGTTGCTAGATGACCCTCGTGTTGATATTAAAATGGTAAACGTGATTGATATGATTAGAGAGGCAGAACCCCGAAGTTACGACGCTGTTTTACTCGATGTGGATAACGGTCCCGTTGCAATGGTCGATGTGAATAACGAGCAACTTTACTCAACTACAGGTATCCGGTTAATGTGTAGGGTTCTTAAAAAAGGTGGACGAATCGCAGTCTGGTCCGCAGGGCCCGATACGAAATTTGAAAACCGTTTAGGCAAATTTGACTGCAAGTTACAAAGTGTTCCAGCGAAAGTTCATGAGGGGGCGAAACGAGCACGTAATATGCTATATATAATAGATCCAAACTAGTTGGATTGGTGACATAGGCAGCCCATAAACGTTGAATGAAACACATACTAATCACAACAATCACAGCTGCGCTGTTGGTTGTAACTGCCTCCGCCGACTCGATTCATGATGCTGCCAGAAATGGTGACTTGACAGGTGTTCAAGCGGAATTGAACAAAGGCGCGAATGTGAACGCAAAGCGGGAAGGGGGGGCGACTCCTTTGCATGATGCGACTGAAGGGGGCCACGAGGAAATCGTAGAGTTGTTGATTGTCGCAGGTGCGAATTTGCATGCGAGGACTAATACCATGATGGGAGGTGGAGGATGGACTCCTTTGCATTCGGCAGTCAGCCACGGATACAGGGGAATCGTCGAACTACTTATCGTTTATGGCACCGATGTGGATACAAGGGATTCTGCTGGCAAGTCCGGCTTGCATGATGCGGCCCTCCAAGGTCATAAGGAAATCGTTGAATTGCTTATAAGCAAAGGAGCGGATTTGGATGCTGTGAGTGCATATTACGGGACTCCATTGCATGTTGCGGCTGGTATAGGTCACGAGAAAATCGTTGAGTCACTAATCGTAAATGGCGCGAACGTGAGTGTGAAAGATGGTTTTGGACGAACTCCTCTAGATGCTGCCGAATTGGTATATGAATGGGACTCGCCTGAGACCAAAACCGTAAAAAAGAAAATTGCTGATCTGATCCGCAAATATCAATTGATACCCCGCTTGACTTATAGTAGAGAACTGCTTGGTTTCAGCTTCACAGCCAAAGGTGAGACGGTTTATATGGTCGAGGTTACGCAAGACTTCAAGCAGTGGGATGAGTTGGGAACAATCAATGGATCAGGTAAACAGGTTAAGTTCACCGACCCAAGACAGTCGCTGTTACCATTCAAGCGGAACTTTTATCGCGTCAAAGTGACCGACTGACCTCCTCGGTTATCACCGCGTGTGGCAAGGCGCGGAAGGAATTGAAAGCAGCTGGTAACTAAACCCAACCCGCTCCACTATCCGGACAGCGTCGGGTTATGGTTCAGTCCCTACATAACACTGTCATCAAGCGGTGAAGAAAGTTTTTTCTGCCCGACTTCCCTTGGGCCCATGAAGTGGTATCCTGGTGGCGGAGGTTTGGCTCACCAAGCGAAGAGCTTCAGGGGGTATATAGGTTCACCAGCGGCGCTCCGTGTCGGCTTGGACTATGCGAGTATCGCCGAGTTTGAGGCGAATGGGGAGGCCAAAAGCTTGAGTTACTTGCTGAGTAGTTCCTCGGCGTGTTGTCGAGCGGCCGCGCCACTGCCTCCGAGCATCCGGGTCAACTCTTCAATGCGAGCCTCGTTGTCCAGTTGCGTGACCCGTGTCAGTGTCCGGGCCTCCTCGACTTCCTTGGACACGAGGTAGTGCCGGTGAGCCGCCGCTGCGACGGGTGCCAAGTGCGTGATGCACAGCACCTGTCGTTTTGCGCCGATTTGTTTCATTTTTTTGCCAACTACTGCAGCTGTCTCTCCGCCGACATTTGAATCTACCTCGTCAAATACCAGTATCGGGATGCTGTCCTGCGAGGCGAGCACTGTCTTAAGGGCCAACATTACCCGTGCCATTTCGCCGGATGACGCGATGGCCTTGAGCGGCTTGAAAGGCTCGCCAGGGTTTGGTGCGAAAAGAAATTCAATCTGGTCAAAGCCGGTTCGCGACGGTGCTGTTTCCGCATGGTCAATCTCTCTTGGGTCGATGATCTGTACATCGAAACGAGACTGTAAAAACCCTAAGTCGTTCAATTGCTGTTCTGTCTCCTCGACAAGCTTGGGCGCGATGATCTTCCGTTTTGCACTCAGGGCCTGGCCAAGCGCATGCACTTGTTTGTCGAGCTTTGCTGCCTTGGCGTTGAGCTGGAACAGCTCTTCGTCTCGTCCTTCCAAGGAGGTCAAGCGTTCGGCCGCTCTGGTTCCGAACTCGACCACCTCTTGCAGTGTTGAGCCGTATTTGCGCTTGAGCGTCTGCACTAGGTTGTACCGTTCCTCAACTTGCTTCATTTCCACAGGGTCGAGACTCAACCGTTCGGCATAATCTGCCACTGCGGAGCCCAAGTCAGTCAATTGTCCACTGATGGCACTTTGCTCGGAAAGCAGTGTTTCCGCCCCCTGGTCGATCCCTGCCATCTCCTGGAGAGCTCGGCCGAGTGCCGACGTCAAGTCGATCACACTGGGTTCGTCGTTGTTGATGAGACCACACGCCTCGACAGCCAACTCAGCCAAGCGAGCGGAGTGTGTGGTCCGCTGAAACGCCTGTTCAAGCTCCGATTCCTCTTCTGTTTTAAGCTGAGCTGACTCAATTTCATTGACCTGAAACCTCAGCAGATCCAGTTCGCGGGCATAAGCGTCCTCGTCGACAATCAATTCTTTCATTTGCGCAGCCAGGGCGGCTCGTTTGTCGACGAGCGCTGTAAAGTCATCCCGTTGTTGTTCAAGGTCGCCGTAGGCGTCGAGTATCTCGAGTTGCTGCGTGGCTTTAAGCAGTGACTGGTGATCGTGTGGACCATGGATGTCCACCAGCCATTCACCGATGGAGGCCAGCACGCTGAGCGTGGTTGGGGAGCCGTTTACGAACTGTCGGTTGCTGCCGCTGGCGGAGAAACTGCGCTTGAGTAGGAGCTGATTCGTCTCGCACGGGTCGATGCCATTTTGTTCGAGATGCTGGTGAAATGCTTTGCCAAGCCCGGCGACGTCGATTATTGCCTCGACCGAGCAATGGTCGTTTCCGTCGCGAATGAGGGTGCGATCGGCTCGCTCGCCTAGCACAAGGCCGAGTGCTCCGATAAGGATCGACTTGCCGGCACCAGTCTCGCCGGTGATAGAGTTATAGCCCGTGCCGAGCTGGATGGCCAGGTCGTTCACAAGGGCGAGGTTTTTGATTCGGAGATCGGTCAGCATGCGCCGGACGCGGGTAAATGTGGAAACAGATCGGTGCGGACGCAAAACAAAACGCAGTGAAATTCAACCTGACCATTCTCGGTTCCGGCACTTCGCAGGGGGTGCCGATGATTGCTGCCGACTATTCACCGGAGTTTTTGGCCAACCCCAAAAACCACCGGACGCGTTCGTCGCTGTACATCGAGACGGATGAAATCCACCTGCTAATCGATACACCGCCGGATCTTCGAACACAGGCGCTGCGCGAGGGCATCCGGCACGTTGACGCTGTTTTGTTCACTCACGCGCACGCTGACCACATCATGGGACTGGACGATTGTCGACGGTTTTGCACAATCAACGGGAATCGCCCGCTGCCGATTTATGCCGATGAAAAAACGATGCACGATTTGCGGCGGGTATTTCAATATGCATTCGACGGGCCAAAGATTCGGGGCTATTTCAAGCCGGAACCGCACCTTATCGAGGGGGCCTTTGAGCTGGGTGATCTGTGTGTCACGCCGTTTGAACAGCCGCACGGCAGCATGGGTTCGCTTGGTTTTTTATTTGAACAAAATGGAGTCAAGCGCTTGGCCTATTACAACGACTGCAAGGAGGTGCTGCCGCCAGCCATCGAGGCTGCCAAGGGGGCACCGCTGGTGCTCCTCGACGCTTTGCGGCCAAAACAGCATCACTCACACATGTCGCTCGATGAAGCGCTCGCCACGGCACGGCGCATCGGCGCAGACGAAACGGTGTTATGCCACTTAACCGGTTACTATGATCATGATCTCGTCGAGGCTGAGTTGCCCGATGGCCTCCGGCTTGGCTACGACGGGATGAGCTTTTGCATGGAATGAACTTTTTTTTCTATTCGATGGGGCTCCTTTTTTTGGGCCATTGCACTGCGCTTGGACAAGGGGAGGGCGTTGCGGTACTGTTCAACAGTAGGCTGCCGGAGTCGAGGGATGTTGCGGAACATTACGCAAAGTTGCGCAGCGTTCCGGTGGATCAGCTCATTGGATTGCCGCTGTCGAGTGGGCACACGATTTCACGACGGGAGTTCTCAGCTGGACTTGAGCAACCGTTGGTCGATGAGTTGCTCAAGCGACGCTTGCTCAACGGCAAAACAGGTTCAATCCGATACCTTGTATTATGCTGGGGAGTGCCGGTACGGGTGGACAAGGATGATTCATTGAACGAGGAGGGACGCAGCAAGGCCGCGCCTCAACTGAGACGCAACGAGGCTTCAGTAGACAGCGAACTTGCGATGCTACCCCAGCTTGGACAAACGCCAAAGCGCTTCGGTTTTATTGGTAATCCTGTTTTCCGGCAAACTAGCGCCACGGCAATCTCTCCGGCAAATGGTGTACTGATGGTGGCACGACTCGACGGCCCTTCCCCCGACTTGGCCAAGCGCTTGGTTGACCGCGCCATTACAGCCGAAACCGGCGGTCTTTGGGGCCGTGCCTACATTGACCTGCGAGGTATAGCTAAGGGTAAATTAAAAGCCGGTGACGATAGTTTACGCAAGGCTGCCGAGGTTATGCAGCAGAGCGGTTTTACGACTGTGTTCGATGAAAAACCTGAGACACTACCGGCCGGTTTCCCTGCGAGTCACATAGCTTTTTATGTCGGTTGGTACGGGATCAACGTTGATGGCGTTTTTGCAGAAAAGACAGTCGAATTCATGCCGGGTGCAATCGCATACCATTTGCACTCGTTCAACGGATCGATGATTCGTGACGCACACGCGCGATGGATCGGGCCCTTTATCAACAAGGGAGCCACCGCCACCTTCGGAACAGTTTACGAACCGTACCTCGGGTTGACACCTGAACTGCCGGTGTTTTTTCTGCGGCTTATTCGGGACGGGTTCACGTTTGGCGAAGCCGGTTACGCGGCGAGTCGAGCATTGTCGTGGCAGACTGTTTTCGTCGGCGACCCTCTATACCGCCCGTTTGGAAAACCACCGGGGCAAGTCAAAGCTGAACTGGAGCAACTGAAAAGTCCGATGGTGGAGTGGTTTCATTTGCTGTCCGTGAACCAAGGGCTGGCTGCCGCCGCATCACCGCAGATGGCGATTGACTATTTAAACCAGTTGCCCGAAACCAGCAGTAGCCCGATTCTGCTGGAAAAACTCGGCGAGCTGCTGGCTGCGACCAACCAAACAAAAGAAGCCTCCGACGCCTATGCGGCGGCGGCAAAGTTAAGCATATCGACCAGGCAAAAAAAAAGGATTGCCACCGTGCAGTCCAAACTGCGAGCACAGTGACAGGGTAACGCTGTGACTCAAGTGAGGGGTGGTAGGTATTTGCGCAAGTACTTTACAGCGACCTGCATATCCTTGGCCAAAGGCGACTCGATGGATACTGGTTCGCCGCTGAAAGGGTGAGCAAAGCTGAGTTTGCTGTAATGAAGTGCAGTACGGTCGAGAAGCGGTTGCTCCGTACCGTCCCTGCGTGGACGGTAATTGCGCTTGATTTTTGAAAGCAGAAGAATATTGCCGCCATAGTAGGCATCTCCCACGACTGATAAATTGGCTCGCCTCAGGTGGGCGCGTATTTGGTGTTTTCTGTCGGTGGATGGCAGGCACTTCAGTAGAGTGTACCCGGCGAAGCGTTCTGCGATTTCGAATCGTGTATGCGCTTGTTTTCCCCGTTTGCCGGCCTGCATGATTTCCGGCCGACCGCGCACCCAACCGATTTGGGCATCTGTTTCAAACGACTTCTCCTTCGGGGCGCCATGGACAAGACAATGGAAATTGCGATGTTCCTGATTGGAGCCGAGCAAGTCTCCGATCTTCTGTCGGGCTTCGTTGCTTTTGCAGAACAGGACAATGCCACTGGTTTCGAAATCGAGGCGATAGGCAAACCCGAGATGGCGCAGTCCGCGCTTGGCTACCCAGCGCGCGTTTGTGGCAATGGCGTGCTGAATCAGGAGAGAGACGCTGGGGCGGTCGGGGTACAACCGGCTATGCGTAACAGCCATGTGTGTCATTTTGTCGAGTGCAAGGAAGTATTCGTCCTCGAAAAGAACAGGAAACACCCATGACTGAGATTCATCATGGGCGAACAGGCGTATGACGTTTTTGCCAACTGAAGACACGTCGTTACTCGAGCCAATCGGCCCGTGTTTAACTGCCGTCCTTCGGCACGAAGCTGGCTGTGACGGATGAGTTGCTCGAAACGACGACCTCATTGGTCGCTGAGCCGGTGTTGACAGTCACTGCGCCAGACCATTCCTTGAAGGTGAAGTTCGGTGCCGGCTTGGCGATGAGTGTCACCCGTGTGCCTTGCTTGTAAAACCCGGAGTCGCCGTCATCACTCTCCACCTTGATTTCACCGTCTCCTTCTAGGTAGGTCTTCAGGGAGAACTTATACAGGTCGGCCGTTTCGGCTTGAATCCAAGTAGAGTAGGCCCGAGATTCCGAGTTCGCCCTTTCATTCTCGAGGTAAGCTGGGAACTCCGCCTCAAACTTGTCCTTTGAAACTGCAGTCTTCGCAGTCAGCTTCACTACAAATGCTGATTCCTCGGAGGTAGGGTCCGAGGAATCAGTGCTGCTGGCAATCAGTTCACTTGTTGCATTCACACTGAGGCCAAGTGCTTGGGTGCGAACATCCTCGCTGTTGGCCTTGTTTGCCAAGCCTGGGATAGCGCCACCCGCCGAGTCGAACGGGCCAAGTTTTGTCACGCTGAGGTTGTTTTCCTTGGCCACTTCGACGAGCGTTTTCTCTAGCTTGATGCTTTGCTGAATCTTCTCACCGTCGGCTTTCATCATTTTGATGCTTTCTGCTTTCTTGAAATCAGCAGTCACTGAGGCCTTGGCCTCAACAAAGGAGCGGTTGCGGGATGGGAGAATTTTTTTGAGTGACGCAATGTAATAGTCGCCGGCAGCCCCGCCCAGCGGCGGATCGCCAATGATGAAGGGGTTCTCCTTGGTTAATGCAAATACCTGTGAGGGCCGGACTTGCGGCAGGCCTGACACGATGCTGTCCTGACGCCCCACGGGAGGAGGGGCGTTGGCGGTGAGGCTTTGCAGGAGCGCCATCTTTTCCAGAGTGTCGAGGGCTGGTTGGGTTTTGTGGGTTTCTTCGAGGCTCTGCTGGAAATCCAATCCAGCCTTGTAAGCTTCTATTACCGCCAATCCAGATTTGATCCCCTGCGCCGTGGTCAGAATCTCAGATCTGATGCTGCTTGCTGCTTCCTCTGGCTTCATGCCCTTGTATTCGTTGGTGCGTACGTTTGCGATCTGCCCGGCCAAGGCTAGGATGCTGTTGGTCTTGTACCCTACCAAGTTCGTGATGCCTGCCCAGTAGCTTTGCAGCAACGGCTCCCGTTGAGTTGGCTTTAACTCGTTGAATTTTTCCTCTGCCAGATCGAGGTAGTTGGTCGCAGGAAAGGTCACATATGCGATCTGCCTGCGCTCTGGAATGCGATGCTTGGCTAGTGAGTTAGTGTATTGTTTTTTGATTTGTTCATCGGTCACCTGAACCAACGCGAGGTAGTTGGTGTGGTTTAGGAAAATAGCTTCAGCCTCGTACTGCTCGTTTCTATCGCGGAATTTGATTTCGGCTTCCTTGGAGGAAATAAGAACCCCGGACACGCCCGCCAGTGACTGAAGTTGTCGGGTTCCAACTTGATGCTTGGCAAACGCCTCCAGACGGCTTTCACCGCCAAATCCTTGAGCCCAGTTCGACACTGCTTCGCGGCGGGTTGGTCTTGATTCCAACGGCATGGCGTCGATGCTGCCGTCAACCTGTTCGGATATCCATGCGTCCGAGTCAGCTTGGCTCGGCTGAATGTTATACTGTTTCATCAGCGCCATCTCGCCGAGAACCTGCACGGCGCGGGTGTTGATAAAGTCATCACCAAATCTGGAGGCGTATTGGCCCATTTGCCCTTGGACAATGGTCCTTGCCTCGATCCACTGTTTGCGATTCACCGTTTCGCCATCCAACTGCCCATAAAGCCCACGTTCCGCCTGTCGCCCGCTACCAAACACAATTTCCTCAGCGTCGGGCGTGAAAAGGACCACAAATGAGAAAATCACCACGATGGCGATAACTCCAAACAACCATTTCTGTTTTCTTCGGATATATTGAAAATCGATCATGTTCCTGCAAAAAAGGACGGGGAAATTACTCCTCTGGAGTTGGTGGGTCAAACGCAAAACGGATAATTTTGGGCCAATTTGGCCCATCGGGTTGCAACCCGTTCAGCCAAGAGCGACACTCGGAGCACGAATGCGGATTATCGGAGGCACATCAGCGGGAGCAACTCTGAAGGCACCCAAGGGGTTGGGTGTACGGCCGACTCCGGACAAGGTGCGGTTAGCCATCTTCAACAGTCTCGCCGGTTTCGCCGACGGTGCACGGGTGCTGGAGTTGTTTGCCGGTACCGGGGCCCTAGGTCTCGAGTGCCTCAGTCGGGGCGCAGCATCTGCCACGTTTGTCGAGTTATCCGCCAAGCATGCCCGTGTCATGGCGGCCAATTCCCGGGCGATCGGCATTCCGCTTGGCCAGGCGCAGTTCAAAACGATGGATGCCTACACAGCACTTGCTCAATTGCACCACAGTGGGGCCAAGTTCGACCTCGTCATGGCCGACCCGCCTTACGGCGACAAAAACGTTGGCAAGCGTTCTGAATCATTTGCCCAGCGACTGCTCGATGACGAGCACCTGCTGCGGTTGATAGAGTCCGGAGGCTTGTTTGTTCTCGGACACACCAAGCGGGACACATTGGAAATCCCGACGCCGTGGGTGCTGAAAAAGAGGCTCAAACACGGAGATACGGTGATTGAAATTCTCCGCCTCCAGGGGCCGAACTGTCTTCCGGTTGAGTAAACTTGCAACTGCGACAGAAAAATGGAGAATGCGTGCCGCATGATGAGCGAGAATAGCCTGTTACCCGAACCGAAGTTTCTTCCCGAACTACACCCAACATTTCGACCTGCGGCCTTGGCCAACCGCGCTTATGAGAATGCGGCAGAGACAACTGGAACGCCGGTTGAGGTGGGCGTTGCGATAGAACAAACCGACGGCTCTGTGTTTCACCACGGCACCAAGGTTTTTCCAGAAGGGCACGAACTGGCGAAACACAATTTTCGTCAAGTCGAACGAATGGCCAAGTTTCTCAAATGGTCACGGGGTGGCCGACGGATACACCTCACTGGCCCGGCCTACTTGGCTGAGCAGCTGCAGAGCTACTACCGCGAGCATCCATTTGGGCAGTTCGACAACGAGGTTATAGGGAAAAGGAATTTCGGCCATCCGCTGGAAGCCGTTAATTGCGAGGAACTGCCAGCACTTAACGCGGAAACCCGACCCATTGGCCGCAATCTCGATGGCTGCCGCATTGGTTTCGATCTGGGGGGCAGTGATCGAAAGGCGGCTGCGGTTATCGATGGTGAGGTGGTTTTCAGTGAGGAAATCGTGTGGGATCCATATTTCCAAAAAGATCCGAATTATCATTACGAAGGGATAATTCACTCGCTTAAGCGTGCTGCGGAACATTTGCCACGTGTCGATGCCATAGGAGGCAGTGCCGCTGGTTGCTACTCGAAAAACCGGGTAACATGGGCATCTCTCTTTAGGGGGGTCCCGGACGATGTATTCGACAATCAGGTGCGGGACATGTTTATCAAAATTGGCCAAGAATGGGACGTCCCGCTAGATGTGATTAACGACGGCGAGGTTACGGCGTTGGCCGGTTCAATGGCTCTCGGAAAAAACGGGGTGCTTGGCATTGCCATGGGCACCAGCCAAGGTGGTGGATACATTGACCCAAACGGAAACATCACCACTTGGCTTAGTGAACTGGCCTTTGCACCGGTGGATCACCATCCCTCTGCGCCGCCCGACGAGTGGTCCGGCGATCTTGGGTGCGGTGCGCAGTATTTCTCGCAGCAGGCGGTTGGGAGGCTCCTGCCTGCATCGGGCATTGAGGTGGAGGATGGATTGACACTGCCCGAAAAACTAAAGGTTGTCCAAGCTCTCATGGAAAAAGGGGACGAACGGGCGCTTAAAATTTATGATGCAATCGGCATTTACCTCGGCTACTCACTGGCACACTACGATGACTATTACGATTACGATTACGTGCTGCTGCTTGGTCGCGTAACCAGCGGTCCCGGCGGTGAGGTGATCATCGAGAAATCCAAGGAAGTCATGGCTGCGGAGTTCCCGGAATTGGCTGAAAGGATCAAGTTCCACATTCCAGGCGAGACCGAGAAACGCCACGGTCAGGCCGTTGCCGCGGCAAGTCTGCCCAAGGTCGGGTAGGTCACTCTGCCTCGGAGCGGCTATCCAGAAAGTGTTCCAACACCTCTGGATTCCTCTCAAAGAACGAAGCCAAGTCCTCCAGGGCGCGAACTGTGTCGCGGCTCAAGTGGTGTTCAATGCCTTCGATGTCGCGGCGTTGGGTTTCGTTGTCCAGTTTCAGCAGGGAAAAAAAACGTGACAAGGTTTCATGCCGCCGCTGGATACTCTCGGCAACGCCTCGGCCTTCCTCTGTGAGCACCAGGCCGCGCTTGTATTTTTCGTGCTCCACGAACCCCAGTTCGCGCAGTTTCTTGACCATGTTAGTGACAGAAGCCTGGCGAATTTTGAGGGAGTTTGCGATGTCAATCACCCTGGCCTGACCCGTGTCCTGGACGAGTTCCAGAATTCGCTCCAGATAATCTTCCGCGCTTTGGCTTGGTGCGTTTTCCATCCGTCGGTTACTTGCTTCGACGAAACCAACCCCGAGTCGGCGCGGTTTTCTCTGGCGGTGGGCGTTGTGGCCGGCGCGGGGTTGGGGCGAGTTGACTTCGGAGCAACTGGCTGCGGGAGGCAGTCAGTGCCATTATAAATTCGTCGTATGACTGAAAGCGGTTTGCCGGCTGCTTGTCCATGGCGCGAACGATGGCATCGCTCGTCGGTTGCGTGATCGAGGGCACCACTTTGTGCGGCGGTGTCAGCGGGGTGTTCATATGCGCGAGGACCACATCATCTATCTCTGGGGCTTCAAACGGCGTGTGGCCGGTGATCGCGTGGTACAAAGTCCCTGCAAGGCTGTACATGTCAGCTAGAAACGTTTCTGGTTCACGCCGCAGTTTCTCAGGTGCAATATAATATGGTGTGCCCCAGATTTGCTCGGAGTAATCCACTCCGGCCTCCGCCTTGCAGACTAAGCCGAAATCTACCAATTTCGGCTCGTTATCAACGTTGAAAAGTATGTTGCCGGGTTTGATGTCGCGATGCAGTAACTTATGCTTGAGGGCTGTGTCCAGTGCCGAGGCAATCTTGATGCCGACGTCGAGTATCTGCAGTTCCGGCACAGTCTGCAACTGGTCGATCAACCGGTCGAGACTTCCGGCGAGTGCCAATTCCATCACTAAATACAACTGATCATTGATTTGGCCGAATTGGTAAACATGTATGATGTTGGTGTGATTCAATTGAGCCACTGCTCGTGCCTCAGCGTAAAAAGCGCTTAATCCCTCCTCGTCGTCGACTAATTCAGGCTGCATCAGCTTGATGGCCACATCCCGCTGGAGCACTGTGTCAGTAGCCTTGTAGACCGTACCCATTCCGCCCGCGGCAATCTTCGAGTTTAACTCGAAATGCTCTAGCATCATCGGCATAATCAACTCCTCGCCACACTTGGAGCAGCTCGTTGTCTGCAGTGGTTGAAGATCGCCGGGAATGAAGGCGTTGGCCCCGCACGCCATGCAGTTCACCAACTTCAGCGGCTTGCTTTGTGTCTCCTCGGCTTCCGAACTCACCTGCCAAAACGTAGCATACGTCTCCGCCGGTTGCCAGCGTCTGCCGGTTGACCACAAGTGCTTGGCTGGATTGATTTGACTCCTCGTCATCCTCTGCTAGGCTTCGCGCTCTTTTGCCAGGATTTCCCGCCTGGCATTCCCAATCAAAACAGATTTTATGGCAGCAAAAAAAGCTACGAAATACGTCTATCACTTCGGCAACAAAACCGACGGTAACGGCCAGATGAAGGCACTCCTAGGTGGCAAGGGCGCGAACCTCGCTGAGATGACCCGGATTGGACTCCCTGTGCCTCCGGGATGCACCATCACCACCGAAGTCTGCACCTACTACAACGACCATAAAAAGTCCTATCCGAAGGTGCTCCAAAAACAAATGGAGGACGGGGTCAAGCGGATGGAAAAGCAACTCGGCAAGAAGTTTGGTGACAAAAAGAATCCGCTTCTGCTTTCGGTTCGATCCGGCGCTCGTGAATCGATGCCGGGTATGATGGACACTATTCTCAACCTTGGCCTGAACGATGAGACTGTCGAGGCCTTGGCCAAGTCCAGCGGTAACGCCCGTTTCGCCTGGGATAGCTACAGGCGCTTCATCCAAATGTACGGCGATGTCGTCATGGGAGTTCAGAAACTGCCAACCGAAGACGAGGAGCCGTTCGAGATCGTCATCGAGAATGTGAAGAAAAAGCGGCTTGGCAACGCTCATGCTGAAGACACCGATCTTTCCGCCGAGGATTTGCAGGCGCTTGTCGCCGAGTTTAAAAAACTCGTGAAGAGCCGCACTGGCAAGGCGTTCCCGAATGATCCGTGGGACCAGCTTCGTGGCTCCGTCGGTGCTGTATTTAGTTCCTGGATGAATGATCGCGCCATCGTTTACCGCCGTAAATACAACATCCCTGTCGAGTGGGGCACGGCTGTCAATGTGCAGTCGATGGTGTTCGGCAACACCGGTGACAACTCCGGCTCCGGAGTTGCCTTTACCCGTGACCCCGCCACCGGAGAGAATGCTTTCTGGGGCGAGTTTATGATGAATGCCCAGGGCGAGGACGTTGTGGCCGGAGTCCGCACTCCGGATCCAGTCGTTAAGCTCAAGAAGGTACTGCCAAGCGCGCACAAGGAATTGCTTCGCATCTGCAAGGTGCTTGAGAAACATTTCCGCGATGTGCAGGATTTTGAATTTACCATTGAGGAGGAAAAAGTTTTCATGCTCCAGACCCGCAACGGCAAGCGCACCGGCCTCGCCGCCGTGCGCATCGCCTGCGAAATGGTCAAGGAGAAGTTAATCACATGGAAAGATGCT
>Ga0163108_10001434_pt1 | contig 17435 bp, 20 predicted proteins | sample Fk1155metaG_FD_109644 | JGI IMG/M metagenome (GOLD analysis project Ga0163108, IMG submission 109644) | Marine microbial communities from the Central Pacific Ocean - Fk160115 155m metaG | ecosystem: Environmental > Aquatic > Marine > Oceanic > Photic zone | place: The Central Pacific Ocean...
ATTTGTTTAAAATACTAATAAAATAATCTATCTTGCAAAAATATGAAATATTTAAATAAATCTCAAAGTAAAAAAAATTTTAAATTAATTTTAAATATTGCTATCCCTATGATCATAGCTAATTTATCTATACCACTTCTTGGCATAGTAGATACAGCTATAGTAGGAAGAATAAATATTGCACAAATTGGATCTGTTGCTATAGGAAGCACAATTCTTTCTTTTATATATTTTTGCTTTGGATTTTTTAGAATGGGCACCACTGGCTTAGTAGCTCAAGCATGGGGACAAAATAATTTAAAAAAAATAGAAAATATTTTTATACAAAATTTCTTATTAGCTATAATTATTAGCGTATTTCTTATAATAAGTTTACTGCTTATAAAAGACACCATATTATTATTATTTACAAATAATGATTTAATTACATTACATACAAAGCAATATCTAACCATAAGAATATTTGAAACTCCTGCTAGATTTATAAATTTTATTATTATAGGTCTTTTATTAGGATGCAATAAGCCTTGGGAAACTTTTAAACTAATAATATTAGTTAATTTTATTAATATTGTATTAGATCTATATTTAGGTATTTTTCTTAACCTCCAAATTAAAGGTATTGCACTAGGAACTTTAATATCTGAATATATATGTTTGATTTATGGTTTTAAAATAATAAATAAAGAGTTTCCAAATTTTAGTGTTTATAAAAAACAATTTAATATAAAAATAAAAAATTATAAAAACATATTTTATTCAAACCTTAATTTATTTATAAGAACTGCTTTAATATTAATTAGTATTATCATGTTTACCGCTATTGGCTCTAGACTAGGTCAATTAACATTAGCTGCAAATGCAATACTAATAAGCATTCAAATGTTTATTTCATATGGACTGGATGGATTTGCACAAGCAGCAGAAGTACTAGTAGGAAATAATTATAAAAAAATTAAAAAACACAACTTATTTAATATAATACTTATAACAGGAATTATTTCTTTCATAAGTGCTATAATTATATCAATTATATTATTATTTTTTGGAGGCTATTTAATACGTTTTATTTCCCCAATAAATGAAGTAATAGTTGAAACCAAAAAATATATACTTTGGATTGCATTATCCCCTCTAGTTTCCTTCCTTTCATTTCATTTAGATGGAGTTTTTATAGGAGCTAATTTATCTAAAATTATGCGCAACTCCGTAATCCTCAGTTTCATAATATACTTAATTTCTTTATATATATTTGTTCCAATTTATAATAACAATGGACTATGGTTAGCTTTTATAATTTTCATGTTTTTTAGAGGAATTTTCTTATTAATAAATATTAATAAAGTATTTAATATTACGAAATTATAAATTAAAATATTTTATTTATCTTATATATTATAGATTCAAATCTTGATGACATGTTCTTCATTTTATCAAAATTTCTAGATAACAATTTTTCATTAACATATTTTTTTCTATTAATTTCTATTTGCAACACATTAATTTTATTTTTAGGATCACCATAATATTTTGAAATAAACCCTCCAGAATAAGGAGTATTTACTGCCACTTTAAATTTTTCATTTAAAAATAAATCTTTTATATTTGTAAATAATTTTTTAGAAATAGCTTTGCCATAATTTGTTCCCATTACTATATCTATATCTTTGTCATATAACCCTCTTGAAGGCATTGAATGGCAATCAAATATTAATATTTCTTTATGTACATTCTTCACTTCATTAATATATTTTTTAAGTATATTATGGTATGGGAAATAATGCTCTAATAATCTTTTTCTAATACTTGTTCTTGTCAAAAGAGTATTATATATTTCATTTCCATATGCTGACAACCTTGGAATCACTCCAATTCCTAAATTAACTTTAGAATTATCTTTTGAATTTAACTTAGGTATTGCTGAAGAAAACATATTTTGATCAAGTTCTAAAGGATGTCTATTAGCATCAACATAGATTCTAGGAAAAAGAGCTTTTACATAAGAAAAATTATTCTCAATAATATTCATCCACAATTCATCTACATAAATATCTTCTGACATTCTCATTTCATCCATATCAATTAAAGAAGAATTTAGAAAATCATATTTATAATTAAAACCACTGTGGGGAAAAGAAAATATTAATGGATTTTTAATACATAATTTACTATCTATTAAATTATAAATTATAAATTCTCCTAATTTAGCTGAGCTAATTTATATTATTTACATTTGCCTATTAAATGAAATTCATCAGGATTAAAATTAGATTTAAGAGTAAAATGTTTAGTTAAGGCATCGTAATTAATTTCTATTAAAGTATTATATATTCTTGAACTAGTTCTACCTATCCACTTTCCTCTTCCATATAAATTTCCATTTTCAAAAACAGATGTACGTAACTTACCAACTTTCTTTTGTCCATTATATCTAATATCAATTTCTGCACCACTACCTCCTGTAGGGAAAAACTTCCAATATGCTATAATCATTTCTTGATAATCAGATGCAACTCCCCTACATATCAAAGGATTAAATACCGCCTCATATTCATCATCAGAAAGAACATTTCCACAAAAAAATAAGAATAAAAATACATATTTAATCATTGGTATAAAATTGATGGAAGCCAAGTTGCTAGAGCTGGAAAAATAGCTAATATTATTAACATCAATAATTGAATACCTACATAAGGAACTGCTCCTTTATAAATATCTGTTGTTAACACTTTAGAAGGAGCTACGCCTCTCAAGTAAAATAATGAAAATCCAAATGGAGGAGTTAAAAAAGATGTTTGTAAATTTACTGCTATCATAATTGCAAACCATAATGGATTAATATCCATCATAAGAATTGCTGGTCCTATTATCGGTAATACCACATATACTATTTCAATAAAATCTAGAAAAAAACCTAATAAAAACATAAGAATCATAGTTATTAAAATGGCTGTAAAAACTCCACCTTCTAAATTCATTAAAAATTCAGCAACTATTTCATCTCCACCAAATCCTCTAAACACTAAACTAAACATAGCTGCCCCTATTAATATTGTAAAAACCATAGACGTAGTTTGTGCTGTAGATATAGCAACTTCCCTTAATATTCTTAAATTTAATTGTTTTCTAGAATAGGCAAGCAATATAGCTCCTATAGCTCCTACTCCTGCAGATTCTGTAGGAGTAGCTAAACCAGCTAGTATCGACCCTAAAACGGCAAATATTAAAAACAATGGAGGAATCAGTACTTTTAACACTCTATTTCTTAACTCTATGTATTCTTCATAACTTCTTTTTGACTTAGGAATAGATGGCATCTTATCAGGGTACAAATTGGCATAAATTATTTGCCATAAAATATATAAAAGAACTAAACACAAACCAGGAATTAAAGCCCCCATAAATAAATCTGTTACAGATACTGCTTCAGGAGCAAAGTTACCCTTGGCCAACTGAGCTTGCTGGTAAGCCGCAGAAATTTGATCTCCTAGCAATATTAGTACTATTGATGGAGGAATAATTTGACCTAAAGTACCCGCAGCACAGATTGTTCCACAAGATATTGAGGATGCGTACCCATTTTTTAACATGGTTGGCAATGATAATAATCCCATTGTCACCACTGTAGCTCCTACTATACCAGTAGAAGCAGCTAATAAAGCACCAACTACAGTAACAGATATACCCAAACCACCTTTAATACTTCCCATTAATTGAGCCATGGTATCTAATAATTCTTCAGCAATTTTTGAACGTTCTAGCATTACTCCCATAAAAACAAATAATGGAACAGCAATTAGTAAGTCATTAGTCATAATACCATAAATTCTATTTGGTAAGGCTTGAATAAATGCCATGTCAAATAAATTGACTGTAGATCCTATTAAACCAAATATTAATGCAACACCAGATAATGTAAAAGCTACTGAAAACCCCATCATTAAGGCTCCCATTAAACTTAATACCATTAATAATATAATTAATTCTTGCGAAAACATATGATTACTTACCTATATAACTATTAGATATAATTCGAATAGACTTCAAAAGAGTAGAAATTCCTTGCATACCAACAAAAACTGAAAAACACCATATAAAAGTCTTCATAATATATACTAAATGTAACCCTCTTTCCTCTATAGACCCTTCCATTTGATCCCATGAATTTAAAACATAGTCCCAAGAAAAATAAAAAATTATAAAAGTAACTGGTAACAAGAATAATATGGTACCTATTGAATCCACAATTGCTTTATTTTTATTATTCATTTGTAAATAAAAAACATCTACTCTTACATGTTTATCATTTAATAAAGTTAAACCCGCACATAAAAGAAAAACAGCAGCATACATAAACCTTACAGATTCTTGCATCCAAATAAAACCGATACTAAAACCATATCTTAATATAACTACTAACACTGTAATTAGAACCATAAATAAAGTTAACCAAGATACTAAATTACCTATAAACTTATTCATGTTATTTATAGCATTTTCAATAATAAAAAGAATTTTCAAAATAAACCTTCATCAATCAAACTTATTGGATCTAGGAAACCCTCTAGGTGCTAATCTACCAGATTGTGCCCTTTTTCCAAGCCATAATTTTAAATCTGAAAAAATCTTAATTTTTTTATTTGATTTACAACTTATGCCTAAATCTAACTTAAATGAAATGGCATCTGATAAGCCACCTTGTTTAACTTTTTGTAAATTAGTACCTTTTCCCTTATTTTGTTCAGATAATTCATTTAAGTTAAAAATTAACAACTTATGATTTTCTCCAATAACTGCTATATGATCATCATCTTCTTCTATATATCTAAATATTTTAACTTCATCACTATCATTAACAATAAATACTTGCTTACCCAATTTAGTTTGTCCAATTAGTGAATCCATTTTAGGAACAATAAAACCTTTATTGTTATATGAACATAATAATATTTTTTTATCCTTTTTGTATTTAAGAATACCCACAATACTATCTTCAGTCGCTAAATCTATAAACATTCTTATAGGTGATCCATAGACTTTAGGAACAGAAATATTTAACAAAGATAATGTAAAAACTTTACCAGTACTGGAAATAAACAATATTTTATCTGTATTTTTAATATTTAAAATAAATCTTTCTGAATCGCCTTCTTTATACTTAAGTAATGAATCTTTATCATAACCTTTAAGAATTTGTAACCAATTATTTTTAGATAATGCAATAGTCAATTCCTCAGAGATAACTGGTTCAATATCATCTTTAAACTCTTCCACATCCTGAAACTCTATTAAAGTTCTTCTATCTGATAAACTAGGATTTTTTACATAAATATTATTAAGTTCTTTAATTTCAAGACTTATATATTCTTTTTGCTTATGATCAGATTGCAAAAGACTTTTTAACTTTCTTATTTCATCAATTAAGCTTTTTTTCTCTATAATAATTGATTGTTCTTCCAATTTACGAAGAAATCTTAATCTTAAATTTAAAATTGATTCAGCCTGATTATCATTTAAATTCCATTTATTCATAATAATATTTTTTGGCTCATCTTCATTTCGAATTATTTCTATAATTTCATCAAGATTATCAAAAACTATCAAATAACCCTCTAATACTTCCTTCCTATTTTTGACAATATTCAGTCTATTTTTACTAGACCTTACAAGTACTTCTTGCCTATGCTCAATAAATTCCAAAAGAACTTCTTTTATATTCATAACTCTGGGAACTTTATTAGAATCAATCACATTCATATTTAAACTAAATTTAACTTCAAGTTCTGATAAACTAAACAATCTTGACATTAATAAATCTGCATTAACATCTCTAGTCTTTGGAATAATTTTTATTCTAATATCCTCAGTAGATTCATCAATAACATCATGTAAAATTGTAATCTTTTTTGTTGAAATTAATTCTTCTAACTTTTCTATAATTCTTGTTTTAGTAACTCCCCAAGGTATTTCATAAATAATAATTTCATATAAACCACGTTCTTTATTTTCTATTTTCCACTTACACCTCAACCTAAATGAACCTTTACCTAATTCATAAGCTTTTAAAATTTCCTGTTCACTATCTACTATACATCCTCCTGTAGCAAAATCAGGCCCCTTAATATATTTTAATAAAGACTTTATACTTGCATTCGGACTTTTTAATAAATGTCTAATAACTTTAAACAGCTCTAAAATATTATGTGAAGGAATATTTGTAGCCATTCCAACTGCTATACCTGTTGCCCCATTAGCTAATAAATTTGGGAAAACTGCTGGCAAAACTATAGGTTCATTATATTCTCCATCATAAGTAGAAACAAAATCAACAGTATCTTTGTCAATATCTTTCAATAATAATTCTGCTGTATTTGTTAATCTAGCTTCTGTATATCTCATAGCAGCAGCTCTATCTCCATCTACACTCCCAAAATTACCCTGCCCATCAACTAAAGGATAACGAACTGAAAATTCTTGAGCAAGTCTGACCATAGCATCATAAACTGCTTGATCTCCATGTGGATGATACTTTCCAATTACATCTCCTACTACTCTTGCGCATTTTTTAAAACCTGACTTAGGGTCCATTTTTAGTTCAAGCATAGCGTAAAGCAATCTTCTATGAACTGGTTTTAAACCATCTCTCACATCTGGAAGAGATCTAGACATTATAGTGGACATTGCATAGGTAACATACCTATTGCCAAGTGCAATATTAAAAGGAATATCTTTAATTATTTGCTTTTTTTCTTCTGCCATCACAAAAAATTCTTATTTCTACAATTTTTTCAACTCATTTATAAATCTATCTCGTGAAATAGGTAAATTCAAATTTAAAGTGAAAAGATATTTTTTAAGAAAAAAACTAGTTAATTTAATTCCATCTAAAATATCTTTTTTATTTATAGTTTTATTATCAACAGAAACTAAAAAACTCGGAAGATTTAATAATTTATTCTTCCATTTACCTGCCACCTCAGTAGATACTGCTCTACCAGTTTTAGGAGAAACATAATGCAAATCATTATTATTTCCAGTTACAGCACAACTTGATAAATCTAAACCATATCCTAATTCTGAAAGCAATATCACTTCCCATCTTATATATTCACGTACCCATTCTGTATTCTCAGTATCTGTAAATTCTAAAAATTTTATACTTTTAGAAAATAAATTTTTATATACTTCCCTTTCAGGTAATAAAAAATTATGCAAATCACAAAAAGAGTTCAATGCATTTAAAGCTAATCTATTATTTAAAAATTTATATGAAAATGAATAAAGTAATTCACATTTAAAATAACCTAAATGCTCCTCTAATCTTCCTGTCCAGGTAATAGATAATACATTACCCATTTGATAAATAAAGCTATTCTTTTTTGAAATTTTATTTCTAATATACCCAGAATGTAGTCCATGATTTTCTGTTAAAACATTTAAAATCAGGCTATTATCTCCATGTTTTCTCATAGAAATAATTATTCCATTATCATTCCAATTCATAAAAACTACACATTAAATTCTAAACCTAAAGATTTATAATAATTAGGACTATTATCCCAGTTTTTCTTTATCTTAACATATAAAAAAAGATGCACATCTTTTTCAAGAATTTTCTTTAAATCCTTTCTAATGATAGTGCCAATTAATTTAAGATTATTACCATTTTTTCCAATAACTATTTTTTTTTGTCCTTCTTTATTAACATATACCAATATATCAATTCTTATTGAACCATCATCTAGTTCATTCCAATCTTCGGTTTCCACTGCAAGCTCATAAGGTAACTCATGATGCAATCTATCAATTAACTTTTCTCTAACCAATTCTGCAACTAATAATCTATAAGGAATACTAGTAACTTGGTCCTCAGGAAAATGCCAAGGTCCTTCTGGAACAGAATTTGATAAATATGATTTAAAATCATTTACTCCATCGCCTTTTAAAGCAGATAAATAAAAATATTCTTCACAATTAAAATAATTTTTAATTAAATTTGTAACTTCTAATAAATATTTAGGATCAACCTTATCTATTTTATTAACTACGCAAATTAACTTTTTAGGAGTCTGTTTTCTTAAATATTCGGAAATCATATGTGTATTTTTGTCAATATTTATATTAGCATCAACCATAAGTATAGTTATATCAGTATGGGCTATACTACTCCATGCCATATTAATCATAGCTCTATCAAATTTTCTTTTAGGGCTAAAAATTCCAGGTGTATCAATTATAATAACTTGTGATAAATTCAAACAAAAAATACCCGTAACAGAATTTCTTGTTGTTTGAACCTTTCTTGAAATAATTGAAACCTTTTGACCAACTAAACGATTTAATAATGTAGACTTTCCTACATTAGTCCCTCCTAATATATTTACAAAACCACATTTTTTTATAATTTTATTCATTTATTAATAATATTAATTAAACTAATAACTTTTTTTGCAGCATCTTGTTCTGCTTCTTTTTTTGATAAACCTATTCCTTTAAGTTTTGCAAAGTTATCAACATTTAACTGTACTTTAAATTTTGGAGAATGATCCGGTCCTGTTTTTAAATAATTAGAATATACAGGCATCCCATAATTATTAGCAACAGACCACTCCTGCAACTTAGATTTAGGATCTTTAGGAGGAATACTATTATTAACTATGTATTTATTCCAATTTTTTAAAATAAATATTTTAGATTTATTATAACCTCCATCTATAAATATAGCACCTATCAATGCTTCCATTGTATCAATTAAAATAGAATTATTACTCTTTGTTAAATCTACATTTATACCTACTTGTATATACTTTTTAAGCTTTAAATCTTTTAATATAGATTGCAAAGTTTTACCACTTACTAAAACAGAAAATCTTTTAGCAAGATCTCCTTCTGTTTCATTAGAAAATTTTTCATACAAAAATTCAGAAATAACTAGACCTAATACTCTGTCTCCTAAAAACTCTAATCTTTCATAATCACTATTATTATGACTTTTTGCATAACTTGTATGGGTTAACGCATTTTCTAGAAGAGTTTTACTTTTAAATTTATACTTTATAATTTCTTCAACTGATTTTTTATCAAACATTTAATTAATACTTTTAAAAATACGCTCTAACCTTATTGAAGATGGCCATAACCATAGCTTCCATAATGGTTCACTTCTATCTCTGGAATAAAAAATGATTTGAGCTTTGCCTACTAAATTTTCATATGGAATATAACCAAGTTTATTTAAAATTCTACTATCTGAAGATTGATCTCTATTATCACCCATTGCAAATACATGGTCTTTTGGAACAAAATATATACCAGTATTATCAAGCATTCCATTAGGAGAAGCATCAATTACATTATAAATCAAATCTTTATTTAAACTTTCTTCATAAATATCATAACTATGAGTAATATTATATCTATCTTTTGCTCTCCAAACCCCCTTATGTTCTCTCTTAATCTCTTTTTCATTAACAAATAAGATTCCATCCTTTATTTGAATTTTATCTCCTGGCAAACCTATAATTCTTTTAATATAATCAATTTTAGTATTTTTTGTGAACTTGAATACCGCTACATCACCCCTCTCTGGATACTCTCCAAATAACCTATTTGAAGAATTAAAAAAAGAATATCTACCACTCATAGGAAAAGAGTGTCTACTATAACCATATGAATATTTAGAAACAAATAAATAATCTCCTTCTAATAAAGTAGGCTTCATAGATCCTGAAGGTATGCTAAAAGGCTCAAAAGCCAAAGAACGTAAAACTAAAGCAATTAATATGGCTATTAAAAAAGTTTTAAAATTTTCATACCAATAATTTCTTTTACGATCTATATTTTTTTTAGATTTTTTAAATATTTTTAAACTCATATAACATTACACTCCTTAAAATTATAAGTTATTATAACTATTGCCATAGCTAACTTCTTATCATCTGTAATACTAATTTCTATAATAGGTTTAGTGCCTTTAGGACAAATCCTTCTTAAAATTTTTAACGCTCCCCCATTTAAACTAATAGTTGGTTTACCAGATGGAAGGTTTTTAACCTCTATATCTTTATAATATACTCCCTCCTTAAAACCAGTTCCTAAAGCTTTTGAACACGCTTCTTTTGCAGCAAACCTCCTTGCATAAGAATCTACCGAATTATATCTACTTTCACATTTTATTATTTCACTCTCAGTATAAATTCTTTTTTTAAATCTATCTCCAAATCTACTTATTATAGCATTTATTCTATTTACATCACATATATCTTGTCCTAATCCTATTATCATTTTTTAATATCCATAACCTTTCTTATCCTCTTAACAGCTTCATACAAACCTATAAAAATTGCTTCTCCAACCAAAAAATGACCTATATTTAATTCAGATATATATTTTATCCCAGCAATATTTCCTACATTTAAATAATTTAAACCATGACCCGCATGAATTTCCATTTTATTTTTAAAAGCATACTTAGCTGAATCTATAATTCTTTTTAATTCTGCATCTTTTGTTATCGCGTTACTATAAGGTCCAGTGTGCAATTCAATTATTTTAACTCCTAAACTCCTTACTGCATCTATCTGCTTAATATCTGGATCAATAAATACTGAAATATTAATTTTTTTAGAAGTACAATCTGTAATTATCTTACGTATAACACTTAATTCATTAGCTTCAGCTCCCAATATATTCAAACCACCTTCAGTAGTAACCTCTTTTCTTTTTTCAGGAACTAAGCATACTCTCTCAGGTTTTGTCTCTAATGCAATATTTAACATTTCTAATGTAGGAGCCATCTCTAAATTTAAAGGCAATTTAATATTTTTTTTTATATTAATAATATCTTTTTCAGATATATGTCTTCTATCTTCTCTTAAGTGTGCCGTAATACCATCTGCCCGGGCTTTATAAGCAATTTGTGCTGCTTTTATTGGATCAGGATGAGCACCTCCCCTTGCATTTCTTATAGTAGCTACATGATCTATATTTACTCCTAACCTCATAAATAACCCTTACTTTTTAAATTTAAAATTTAATTGCTCTCTTCTATTTTGATATTTCAGTATAATTTTCTTCATTATAAAATAAGATATAAAAAATGTAATAAAACAAGTAAATATAGATCCATAAAAAATTGCTGGGATAAATTCTAAATCTTGTTTTAATTCTATAAAATTGTTAAAATCACCCTCAAACATAATTAATAAAATACTATTGAAAAACGATGTAAATTCCTTATATACATTTTCTAAATTAAATAAAACTTCTTGTTCTGAAAAAAATAAGTTCTTACCAATTTTATAATTTATTAATACTATAAAAGGAAAAGTCCAAGGATTGCCAATTAAATTTCCTATAATAGATGCTGCAACACTACCTCTAAATAACCAAGAAAGAAACATTCCTATTAAAAAATGAATACCAAAAAATGGAGTCATAGCAGACATAGCTCCAAAGGAAAACCCTAAAGCAATTTTATGTGGGCTACCTGGTAACCTCTTAATTCTTAATGCTATATACTTAATAAAACGTTGCCAACCACTCCTAGGCCAAATATATGCAAAAACATTTGGTATTAAAAGTTTTTTCTTTCTAGATTTAAATAACATTATGTTCCTGGTCTACTACCAGGTTTTACAGCAATTACATTCTTAAGGTCTTCTGGAATATTATTCTCATCAAAATTTGGTATATCCAAATTTGCTAAAGTAATCAAAGGAACGCCTAAATCAATTTTACTACCTCCTCTGTTAATTAAAGCAGCCTCTGCAACAATTTCACCTCCAAGATCTCTCACACATTTAAAACATTCTAATGAAGACTTGCCTGTAGTAACTATATCTTCAACAATTAATACTTTTTGTCCTTTTATAATTTCAAAACCTCTTCTAATATCAAATATACCTTCTTTTCTTTCCGCAAAAATATTTTTTAAACCTAAATGTCTGGATAATTCATATCCTACTATTACACCTCCCATAGCTGGAGAAACTATCAAGTTTAAATTATTTATACTTATTACCTCTTTAACAAGATTGGCTAGATTTATGCATAATTTTTCACCTATTTTATAATCAGAAAAAACTAATGCAGATTGCAAATACATTCTACTATGAAGTCCTGACGAAAGTATAAAATGACCTTCTAATAAAGCTCCTGCAGCTCTATATAAATTTAATACCTCATTTTCAGATAGTTTTTTCATAAATAGTATCCTAATTTTTTTCTTTAACTTTTTTTACTTCATAAACATTTATACTTGCTTTTAATCCTAATATAATATTATTTAAATGATTGGCATCATGAACCTCAACATCAACATTCAATTCAAAAAAATCTTCTGATCTAAGTTTTACAACTAAATTAACAATATTTCCTCCGTAATCTGCAATAACTTGTGTTAAATTATTTAAGCTACCAGTTTTATTAGTTAAAGTTACAATTATTCTAGCCAGACTATTTTCACTGGTTTTATTGTGCCAATTTACATCAACCCATATTTCAGGATTATCAGTATATCTTTCTAAAGTTACACAATCCAAGGTATGTATTGTAACACCTTTTCCCTCAGTTATTAATCCAACTATTCTTTCGCCAAATAAAGGATAACAACATTCAGCCATATGTATTGCAACTCCACGTTTAAGTCCTTTTATATAAATGCCCTTATTACTACTTTTTTTAGAAAAAGTTTTTCTTTTACTAATTGATTTACTGGGTAAAATAACATCTATTACCTCTGAACTTGTTATTTCAGCTTTTCCTAGAGCAATAAACAATGACTTTCTGCTTTTAAAATTAAGCCTTTTTAAAGCCGTATCTAACAACTTATCATTAAATATTTTATTTTTTAATAAAAACTCATTTTCTATTATAGATCTGCCTAATTTTAAAAATTCTTTATCATCATTATCTCTAATAAATTTTTTTATATATGACCTAGCTTTACCGGATACAGTATAGCTTAACCATGAAGCTTGTGGAGATTGAGCTTCTGACCTTAATATTTCAACCTGATCTCCATTTGATAAAATCGTTTGCAAGGGAGCTGCCCTACCATTTATTTTTACACCAACACACTTTTCACCTATTTTAGAATGAACAGCAAATGCAAAATCTAAAGAACATGAACCTTTAGGAATTGTTACTACTTCTCCCTTAGGAGTAAAACAAAAAACTTGATCTGAATACATATCCATTCTTGTATGTGAAAGTAAATCATCCGTACCAGAAGAGTTTTTAATTATCTCTGATAATTCCTTAAACCAATTCAAGCTCACTTTATCTTTCTTAAGCTGTCTATTTGGGTTAATTTTATAATTCCAATGTGCTGCTACACCATATTCATTTAATTCATGCATTTTCGAGGTGCGAATTTGTATTTCAATAGATCTACCTAAAGGGCCAATTACAGATGTATGTAAGGATGAATAACCATTTGCCTTAGGAGTTGAAATATAATCCTTAAACTTGCCAGGTATCATTGGCCATATTTTATGAATTACACCTAATGTTTTATAACAATCTTCTACATCCAAACAAATTATTCTAAATGCATATAAATCAGATATATTTTCGAAAGAAACAGATGATTTTTGCATTTTTTTCCATATTGAATAAATACCTTTTTCACGACCTTGGACCTCAACAATATTTTTATTTGATTTAAATTTAGATTTAATTTCTTTTATAATTTTTTTTACCAATTGACTATCTTGGCCTCGTAAAAAATCTATCCTTTTATATAAAGAATTTCTAATAGATAAATTGGTCTCAGAAAATGCAATATCTTCAAGTTCTTCTCTCATATTTTGCATTCCTATTCTTGCCGCTAAGGGGGCATAAATATCTAATGTTTCCTTTGAAATTCTAATTCTTCTTTTAGATGACTGAATATGATTTATTGTTCTCATATTATGTAATCTATCAGCTAATTTTACCAACAAAACTCTTATATCTTTAGTGGTCGCCAATAAAAAATTTCTAAAATTTTCTGCCTCCCTTAATTTCATTTCTGGGGTCTCTATTTTAGATAATTTAGTTACTCCATCTACAATTCGAGCAATTTCTGCACCAAAGTTTTTTCTAATCTCTGCCCTTGTTGCAACTCCATCTTCCACAGTATCATGCAATAAAGCTGACGTAATACAAATCCAATCTAATTTATAATTTGTTAAAATTCTTGCTACCGAAAGAGGGTGAAAAAAAAATGGATCTCCGGAATCTCTTAGCTGATTTTGGTGTCTATCTCTAGAAAACTTTAAAGCTCTTATGAAAGTTAATTTATTAAATCTAGGATCATATAAGCTAACCTTGTCTATAATATCTTGATAATAATTAACGTTAAAATCTTTTGATAATTCAAAGTCAAGCTTGTTCAACTCTATATACCTAAGCCATTGAATATGTTAAATATCTTCATACCTATCCGGAACCTGCACATTAAATTTAGAAAAACTTTTTTCTAAATCGGTTTTAGGTTCTTCTAAAGGTTCTTCAATTTCATTTTCATTTTCTTCTAGGTTCTTAGCAGAAATATCATCATCCGTAACTTGAGTTTGTAATGATGTAATCAAACCTTCTTTTAAGTTTTTTGGAGAAATTGTTTCTTCAGCAATTTCTCTTAATGATACAACAGGATTTTTATCATTGTCTCTTGGTAAAGTTAATTCATCACCAGCTGATATCTCTTTTCCTCTATGTGATGCCAAAACTATTAAATCAAATCTATTTTCTATCTTTATAATACAATCCTCAACAGTCACTCTTGCCATGTTAAATCCTTAAAAACTAGTTTCTTTTATATTCTTATACATATAAATTAAATTCTTAGCAATTACCATTTTTTTTAAGTTTTGATAAACTTATATTATACCTATTGTTTCTTGCCAGCAAACTTTTAATATTTGTATCACTTTCTGGATGCACCCAATTAGGATCTAATTCATATAAAGGACGTAAAACAAAATCTCTTTCTATCATTTTAGGATGAGGAAGTTGTAATAAACTGTCCATATTTGATATTTCTCCTCTACAGTCAAGCAAGTCTAAATCTAGTACTCTTGGAGAGTTTTTATATTTACATCTTTTTCTGCCGAATGTTCGTTCTATATCTTTTAATATAAGTAAAATATTAATTGCTTTCATACTTGATTTTACAAGTATTACACTATTATAAAAATGTGGCCCTAAACCATTAGGAAAAGGTCTGCTTTTATATATGCTAGAACTACGTATTACTCTTAGCCCTTTACGAGATAAATAAGAAATTACTATATTTAACGTATTAAAAGATGTGCTCATATGCCCATTCAAATTAGAGCCTATTCCAATATAAACTATATTTTTCTTATAATTTTTCATCAAAACCTTCATAATGTATAATAGAATAAATTAAAAAAATATAATTAAATATATATTAAAAATGTTGAATAAAAATCAAAAAATTATTAATCCTGAAAAGAATTGTCTTTACTGTCCAAGATTAATAAATTATAGAAAATTATATAAAATTAAAGAACCAAATTGGCATAATGCTCCAGTGCCTTCATTTGGAAAAATAAATGCTAAATTACTTATTGTTGGTCTTGCACCTGGATTAAAAGGTGCAAATAAAACAGGAAGACCTTTTACAGGAGATTATGCAGGTAATTTACTCTATTCTAGCTTATTAAAAAACAAATTAGCCCTAGGCATCTATAAAGCACATAAAAACGACAATTTAAAATTAATAAGTACTCGTATTACTAATAGTGTCAGATGTGTCCCTCCTCAAAATAAACCAAATTCTACAGAAAAGTTAAATTGCAGAAAATTCTTAATTTCTGAAATAAATAATATGAAAAATTTAAAAATTATTTTGGCTTTAGGAAAAATTGCTCACGAAGAAATATTAAAGGTTTTTAACTTAACTTTAAATAAAAATAAATTTGAACATGGAAAAGTACATTATATAAAAAACAACATAAAATTATATGACAGTTATCACTGTTCTAAATACAATACTCAAACTAAAAGACTTACTTACAAAATGTTCCATGATATAATTGATAAAATAAAAAATGAATTAAAAAATTTATAAATTTAGATTTATATCATTTATTATTTCATCAGATAACGGAGATACATGACTAGAATATGAGTTAATCAGATTTCTTTTATTATTAAACAAATATTTATAAAAATTCCATTTAGGTAAAAATTCAACACCATAATTATTTTCTATCATTTTATAAAATAAATGACGGTTTCTTCCCACTATATTTTGTTTAGACATAATAGGAAAAGTAATATTGTAATTAACATCACAGAATTCTTTTATAGCATCATTGCTTCCTGGTTCTTGTCCTCCGAAATCATTAGAAGGAATTGCTATTATAAATAACTGCTCATCGTCATATTTTTCTTTTAATGATTGTAAATGTGCATATTGTTTTGTGAACCCACAATAACTTGCTGTATTAACAACAAGTAATAAACGACTTTTTATACTACTTAAATAAAAATTATTTCCATCTATATCTTCAAACTTTATACTATTCAAATCAATCGATTCAGAATTTACTTTAGAAGAAAAAATAATAAAACTAAAAAATAAATAAATAAAAATTTTATAATAATCCATTATTAATCTTTAACTCTCAATAATCTTTGTTTCTGCCTATCCCAATCTTTTCTTTTATCATCTGCTCTTTTATCATATTCCTTTTTACCTCTTCCTAAACCCAGTTGAACTTTTATCATACCTTTTTTATTAAAAAATATTTTTAAAACTACTAAACTTAGACCTTTTTTTTGCACACTACCATTTAACTTTCTAATTTCTTTTTTATGTAAAAGTAATTTTCTTGGTCTAATTGGAGAATGTTGCAAGTCTTTACTTGCATGAGAATATTCAGAAATATGACAATTTATTAACCAAAGTTCATCGTCTCGTGGATCTGCATATGCGTCTCCAATATTTGCTTTTCCTAAACGTAAAGACTTTACTTCCGAGCCTGTAAGTTCTACACCTGCCTCATATTGATCTAATATTTCATATTCTCTTTTGGCTCTTCGATTTAAAATAGTTGCTGCTGTCATCCTTTTTTACTAATTAGTTGTAAATTTTCCATAGCATTTTTAACCAAATCTTTTGTTAAATTATTTGGTTCTACTAAAGGCAATCTTAAACTTCCATCACATACATCTAACAAAGACGTTGCAAATTTTACTGGCCCAGGACTCGTCTCTACAAATAACGACATATGTAAGACCATCAGTTGTTCTTGTAGAGACCTAGCCTTACTTATTTCATTTTCTTTCCACAAATTATGAAATTTAGACATTAACTTAGGAGCTACATTTGCTGTCACAGAAATTACACCATCGCCTCCACATGCCATAAAAGGTAACTGAGATGGATCTTCTCCAGAAAACATAATAAATTCTTGTCC
>Ga0163108_10001435_pt1 | contig 17434 bp, 10 predicted proteins | sample Fk1155metaG_FD_109644 | JGI IMG/M metagenome (GOLD analysis project Ga0163108, IMG submission 109644) | Marine microbial communities from the Central Pacific Ocean - Fk160115 155m metaG | ecosystem: Environmental > Aquatic > Marine > Oceanic > Photic zone | place: The Central Pacific Ocean...
ATTGTAGTTTTTTAGATTTTCATACTTTAGATCAGTAGGATTTTCAGTTACACTGACGTTGATATTATGCTCTGCTCCTAATCGAACCAAAAATCCGTTCAGCTTCGGTATTTCAGGGTGTCTATACCATGCCGTTGCTGAATATATGATGATATCAATTGGCTTCGATAATGATATTGGTAGCGAAAAACCGAACATTAATATGGTTGCTAGGAGTGGTTTCATTGAATTAATGATTCAAAGTGTAGGAATGCTTATTGTCGAGCGTTAACCGATGTGGGTTAAATTAATATGCTTATTAGCAATAATGTTGGTAATGGATTTAATATTTGGTGTATCATAAATTTATTAGTTTTTGTTGCCCAAGCTGTGAAAGAAAAAGTTAAATGGACTATAAATGACTTCTCTTATTTCAAGAGGATTCAATTGTGGGGTATCGGCAAGGCTCTGGCGGGATGTTTATGCGCTTTAATTTTTTGGATAAGCGCTTCGACGCTTTTGCATGGTGTTGATTCCTTTGATGAAAACCATTCAGTTTTCGAGACACATTGTATTAAGTGTCATGGCAAGGGTGGAAAAGTTAAGGGTAAAGTTAACTTGCAGGAATTGAAGTCCAGTGATGCCTTTTCAAGCAATCCTGAACTTCTCGAAACGCTGATTAAAGTCTTAAAAGATCGTGAAATGCCGCCAGAGGATGAGCCGCCACTCCCTGAGGTAGAGCGGAAAAAAATGGTAGCATGGCTAGAGGACACACTCAGAGAGTCTCTCAAAAACCAACCCTTTCTTCATACGCCAATTAGGCGCATGAACCGTTTTCAGTACAATAATGCTGTAGTGGATTTGCTGGAGTTAGATCGTGAGATTTTTAGAATGAATGAGCGGCTCATGCGCCGTCGCGATAATTACTTCAAGCCTGAAACCAGGAAAATGCCAGAGCAGGTGCGAATATCCAGCCGGCCACTGAGTAAGGACATTGACAATCAACGACCAGAAGGGTTCAAAGGGGTCGCTTCATTTCCTCAGGACAAGCGCGCAGAGCATGGTTATGATAACCGCGCTGATCACTTGACTCTATCACCGTTATTAATGGAGTCCTTTCTAAATCTTAGCCAGACGATCTCTGAGAGTCCCGATCTGAATCCCAAAGAGTGTCGTAGTTGGCCTTGGCTCTTTGCTTCTCTTGATGGTGCATCAGAGGACGATGTAGAAGGGATTATTCGCTCTAGGCTAACAAAGCTTCTTCGGCGTGCGTTTCGAGGGCCGGTTGATCCAGTGACGCTTGATCGATTTGTTAAATTCGCTTTAAAGCAGAACGCGGACGGAGAGTCATTAGAAAATACCATGCGCAGTGTAATAGGGGTAGTCCTCGGCATGCCTGATTTTCTCTATTTTTATGAAGCTCCTCCTGGCCAAAGTGTTAATGATTTTGAATTAGCTTCGCGTCTTGCTTTATTCTTTTGGAGTAGTATTCCGGACGATTTATTGCTCGATCTCGCTGAGCAAGGTAAGTTGAGTGACCCAAAAATTCTCAGTTCTCAAATTGATCGGATGTTGAATGATCGTAGAGTGAGCAGGTTCTGTGACAATTTTCCTGCCCAATGGCTTCAGCTTGATCGTTTGATTACAGCGGTTCCTGATCCCGAGAAATTCGCTTACTTTTATCTGGTTGATGGGTATCGAACTAGCATGCATATGATGCCTGAACCATTACTTTTATTTGAAACGATTTTTATTGAGGATCGGCCGATTATGGAATTGTTGGATCCGAAATACACTTGGGAGAATGCTATGCTAAGGGCAAATTATGCGGGTCATGCTAAGGCGGGTCATGATGTTGTGACGCAGCTTTTTAAGAGAGTGCCATTGAGTGATCCTCGCCGAGGTGGTGTTATTACTAATGCTGCTATAATGACGATGACGGCGACTCCTACGCGGACGCAGCCAATTACTCGTGGGGCCTGGGTTAATGCTGTAATATTTAATGAGCCTCCAGAACCTCCTCCCGCTGATGTTCCGCCGCTTCCTGAGGCAAATACTGAAGAGCTTGCCAAGCTCACTATTCGCGAGCGGTTAGCTGCTCACCGAGAACGTGAGGATTGCGCGGGCTGTCACAATAAGATAGATCCAATGGGATTCGCATTAGAAAATTATGGGCCGACTGGGGTTTGGCGCGATAAGTATGAGAATGGCCGAGCCGTCGATGTTAGTGGGGTCCTGTTCAATCAGCATAATTTCAAGACGTTTTTAGAATTTAAGCAGTTTATCATTAAGGAAAAGCATCGTTTTGTTCGTGGGTTCATATCGCATCTATTGTCTTATGCATTGAGTAGGGAACTCGGACCAGCAGATTCTCCGGCCCTTGATAAAATGACGGCTCAGGCACTCGAAGGTCAGGGCAATATGCGATCTGTCCTAAAAAGCATAGCAATGAGTGAGCCTTTCCTCAAAGATGATAAGTTTAAGGCCGGAGCCCCTAAAGCGAAGGATGATCAGAGTCAGTGAAATTTAATGTGAGTATTTTCAAATTGTAAGCTTAATGAATTGTACTAAAATAAAAAAAGCCCATTACTGAGATGAGTGATAAGAATACTGTTCAGTCTGTTTCGCGTCGTAAATTTATAACATGCGCCGGTGGAGCTACATTGAGTCTTCCCTGGATGGAAACTTTTGCTGATACTAGCAAAGGTCAAAAAGAAAATCCTGCGCAACGATTAGCTTTCTTTTACTTGCCCAATGGGATCACGCGCCGTGGTTTTTTTCCTGGTGAAAGTGACCGTCCATTGCCTCCGTTCGCCGGACAGAACAATGTATGGAGGTTTGAGGGAAAGACAGTGCCTCCAGGCAGTCATCCAATGACGCTAACGCCAACCCTAGCCCCTTTGCATAAGATGCGTAAGAAAGTGTCACTAATTACCGGCATGGATCGCACGTTTCAGCACGGTACAGATTCACACGCTCAATGCGCTTCTTGTTTTCTTACTAGTGTAGCTCCATACGAGGTTAAAAACTCAGCATATCCTTTGACTCGCACTTTGGATCATATTGCGGCAGACAGTATTGGGCAAACTACACCGTACTCGACGCTCGAATTGAGCTGTAATGATCACAAGAATAACATCGAGTCGATTTACTTTGATAATATGTCTTGGTATGGGACTGGTCATGTGGCGCCATCCATGAGGAATCCTCGTAAAGTCTATGACCGACTGTTCGGGACCCAAGCCCACACGCGATTTCGCAACATAACTGATCTTGCCCTTGGTAATGCTAGTCGACTGCAGAAGCGTTTGAGTGCCGAGGATCGGCAGAAATTTGGAGAATACCTAGAATCGATAAGGACCATTGAAACCAGAATGGATCGGATCGATAAAATGAAGCTAGAGTTGGCTGAGGCTAAAATTGAACGTCCGGCTGAGCATTTGCCGCGCAATGAGTACATTCATTTAATGGGGGATCTTTTAGTTACGGCATTACAAAATGGACTAACCAATGTGGGGAGTCTAATGCTTGGCCCTGAACGGTGGACTACTCCCACTAATTGGGAAGGCATTTTGGATAAACCTTATAGCCATCATGCTATGACTCACTCTATAGGTAACCACCTTGAACATCTTCTTTTGTTGGACCGGTTCCATGTTTCGGCCTTTGCTAGACTTCTTGAACGTATGGATCAGATCAAAGAAATTAACGGCACCACGCTTCTTGATAATACTATTTTCACGTTAGGTGCCGGAATGGGAGATGGGACCACTCATCAATACAATGATTTGCCATTGGTAGTAGCTGGAGGCGGTGGAGGTAAGTTGAAAATGGGTAATCATATTCACTGCAAGAGGGGAACTCCTCTAGCTAACCTTTGGTTGACTCAGCTTAGAGCTTTGGGGATTAAGAGAGACAAGTATGCCGACAATACTGGAACAGTCTCTGAGATTCAGGCTTGATTGGAGTTAAACTTCCCGATTAAAGATCCAACTGAATTTTATTTGCTCAATTCTGGATTTACGGCGCTGGGCTCGCTCGGCCAATTTTTTATACCGAGAACCAAGGAGGCATAAATAATCCTGTGCTTCTGCAGCTTTGCTGCTGAGGCCGGTTAAGTTTTCCACGTTCCAAGTACGGACCAAGTGTTCTACTATTTCTGAATAGTGTTTGGCGGTGTAAACGCCCAACTGTTGTGCAATAATCGAGAAATTATCGAACAGGTTAGGATCAGCGCCATCTTGCATCAAATGAGAGGGCATTACGATTTGGGCGCGCATTAAATCACGAAATGCTAGCATGGCGCCATCAGGATCTTGTTCAAAAATATGGCTAATGAAATTTGTATAGACCTTTTCGTGGCGGGCTTCGTCAGCGGCAATGGCACTACAGATGCCTTTTAAGTTATCGTCGCCTTCTTCTCGCGCAAGTTGTGCTACATTTTTATGTGAAATCTTAGTGGCTCGTTCCTGGAATGAAGTGTAAATGAATCCTCTATATGGATCCTGCGCTGTGCTTGGATCAAAGCCTTTTGATAATAAATTTTGGATTGTCACTTCTACTGCACGCATGTCGACTCGACCAGTTAAGTAGAGGTATTTGTTAAGTAAGTCGCCGTGTCGGTTTTCTTCTGCAGTCCAGCCCCGAGTCCACTGCGCCCAAGGGCTTGTGTCAGTGCCGGTTTTGTCACTGACTCCTTCGAATCCATTGATTAATGTTTGATAGGTCGGTAGAGCCTCTTCAGTTACCATGTCTCCTACCAATACTACGAGAACTGCGTCTGACAGTCCCTTGGCGGGTTCGCGGAACGTTTGCACGCGTTCGGCCCAATCTTCACTGGTCAGATCAGGTAACCAATCCTGTGGCTGCCAGCTATCTTCGACTGGCTTCAAATACTTTAGCTGAGTCGATACGAAATCCTCCATTCCAGAGATGACTTCCTGCTTTGAGTCTGAAAAACTATTCATTGTCAGATTGATTTACTGGTGATTATATCCGTGCTAAACCATATACATAGTCGGATCGCTGGCCAGTGCAATAATCTCTTCAGAGTGGTCTATTTATTTAATCTTAGTAAACAGGTTAATACCTCTACTTTTAACGTTCGATTTGGTATTAAAAGGGGCTGTTATTTTGTAGAAAATTTAATTTTTCGATTCGAATGAGTGAATGCTAATCAGTTTCCTTTTTTGGTAATCCTTTCCAGATCTTCTTTTCCATTTGTTCCAAGTCTGAAAGTGATTTGTTTACATCTTGAGGGAACCATCTTGGCTTTCCTCTGATATGACTGCGGCTACTGGGTTGGGTCTGACGATTACCATAAAGAAAAGCCCAGTTAGTGGGTAGCCAGTATTGGCGCCATAGGGCGTTCTTAGTAATGAACGCCTCCCGTAATGTTTCGTTGCCGGTAGAGAGTTGCGATGAAAATCCAAGTTGTCTTGCGATTACTTCAGCCGCAAGACGGTGACCTTCAGTGGAGAGCATCTGACCATCATTAGTAACTGGCTTCCCTTTAAGTTCAGCAAACAAATCGACTACAGGTAAACCTCGATCATCGGCAAGTTCACGGATTGTGGCAACATATTTAGCGAGATTTATGTTAAGCTCTTCGTAGTCCAATCCGATGCCGAGCGGATCCTCAAAGGGAGCCGGAGTGATGAGTACTACGCGTCCAGTATAATCGTCAAGTTGGTTGAGGATTGCTTCGTAAGATGCGCGGAAACTCGCAGCATTTTTTTCACTGCCAGTTTCCAGTGACTCCATCTTGCCAAACCAGAGGAAGATAGTGTCGGCGGCAATCGTGGATCGGTGATCAGCTTCACCGTAAGTGGGCTTGGAAGTACTGAAGAAATTTCGTGGACGTTGTTGTTGGTAAACTGTGTCCGCAGGCCAGGCCATGTTGCGAAAACTCAGTTGATGTTTTGGGTGCTTTGTTGAGATGAGTGTCTCGATCCAACTGTAACGGCTACTTTCAGCAGCATTGGCTCCGCCGAGAAGGATAATTGTCTGATCATCTGTAATTTTGAAGCCTTTAGCAAATGCGGGTACAGGTTTAGCTGGCCTAGTGAGTGGACGAATGAAAGTATGAACCTCAGCTTGTTTATTGAGCGCATTCAAATTCGCTCCGGGGGCATAGTGCCACAGATTGGCGAGGGGAACCTTTTCCTTTCCCAATTCAAGGAAGAGTTGCTCTGGTTTGCCGGCGATGCCTCCGGGAGCGCCGTGATCCATGACTCGTACTGCAATCGTGTTCTTTCCAGTTTTTAGGAGATCTGCAGGAACGGGATAGTTGCGTGCCGTGTAATGGTGGCCGGGGGTTTCGTAGCCACCGACCCGCGTGCCGTTGACCCAAGTGACGTCCATGTCATCGATTTGTCCGAGATGCAGGATGGCCTTGGACTTGGCCTCTTCGGGGGAAAGCTCGATGGTTTTGCGGAACCAAACTACTCCATCGAAGTTAGGCAACTGAGTAGTGTCAAAATGACTAGGAATTTTCATGGTTTTCCACTTGGAGTGATTGAAGCTGGTCTTAGTCCATGCGTCGCCTTGGGAGCCTGGATCAACTGCCATAATTAACCTCGTCCAGTGGGGTAATGGGGTGGGGGTCGGCTCTTTGGATTCGGGTTTCGATTCGGCAACTTCATGCAAGGTGCAAACTCCGACAATAATTAGCAAGGAAGCCAGAAGGGATACCAATGGTGCTGTAACATGAATAAAATAACCCAATGGATGCATCTTCATGGTTGCGGTTTTTTCACGGTTTCAAGAGTGCTGAGATATTTGATCAGATCTCGCAATTCAGTACGCGTTAAGTTAGCTGTGAGTTGCGGTGGCATCACGGTAACGCCTTTGGTCCGTTGCTTTATGTTGTCAATTTGCAGGGTGGCGATTTTACCGGTGGTAAGATCACGGATGCGTAGCACAGTTTTATCTTCACTGTGAGCGAAGCCGTTTAATACCCGGCCATCTTTTGTTAATACTGTAGTTGCCTGATAACCTTCTTTAATTTGCCGGTCAGGCCAAAGTACCGATTCTATGATAATATCCACTGGTAGCCCCGCCGCCAATGCTGTGAGGTTTGGTCCTTTTAGGGTCGTGACAGTACCCTCTATGCCGTCCACCGCGTGACACGCTGTACAACTGATGATCGGCAACTGGAATATTTTCTTACCGTTCACTGCATCACCTTCATTTAGTGCTTCTTTGGCCAGCTCGGCAACATAGTCAGGATTGTATTTCTGTGTAGTGACCTTGACCCCAATGATCTTATTGAGCAATTCAGTAAGTTTCGGTTCATTGCGTCCGGTACTGTTGAGCCAGCGAAGCATGAGCTTAGCGGTGTCAGTAGAGATTGTTTCCGTAGCCAGCGTGGCTACAAGTTCATCAGTGCCCCTGGTGCGTTGAAGTAGAGCTGAGAGTAATGGCTCGATTTCTTTTGCTTCAACCTTTGTGAGAAGTGAAGCGGTTAATGATGCGGCCCGTTTGACATCACGCGTGGCAAGGCTTCCTATTGCCGCGGCGCGAATGATGGGAGGGCTTTCAATTGCAGTTAATTTCTCAAGTGTTTTAATAATAGATGGATCATTCATTGAGCCGAGTGCTTCAGTGGCTGCTAGGCGTAGTGCTAATTTCTCGGGTCGGTCAGCGGCGATCGAGCCGATTGTTTCACTGTGTTCATTGAGTGACCACAAGCCACTGAGCCGGATAGCTTCAATCCGGATTGCGTTGTCTTGGCTCACTAGGGCCGGGCGAATTAATTGGGCCGCACCGGCCGGTGCTTGCAGGTTGCGTGCCCGAGCAGAGTCAGTCAGTGCCAATAAAACTTCAGGCTTATCAATACCAATTTTCAGTGCTCGCTCTGCATCGGTAGAGTTTCCGATACCAGCTAGAAGTGCAATTAATTTTGTGATTTCTTGAGGTTTTAGTTTCTCGGTTGCTAGTTTTTGACGTATTACCTCAACTACTTCATTTCCACCGATGGTGCTCACCACACGTAACAGGTGTGAGGATTGGTTGAATTTTAGATTCCCGGCCATCAGTGCTGGCTTCCAATGATTGGCAAGAGCATGGACTGCTTGAGTGAAGGCGAAGTCTATAAAGCGGTCTTTTGGACCGTCAGTTGCCTGGGCGGCAATAATGATCGAGCCAGCTTCTCGAATATCGCTAGCAGAGACGATTGCCTCAAGGCGCACTCGAGAGTGTTTGTCGGTCGCGCTGTTTTTTAAAAGAGCTAGAGGGTCTTCAAGTAGGTGATGCCACCGGCCGATCACGCGAGTGGCATAGGCACGGGCGCGATGTTCCTTTGCTGCTAGCAGTTGTTTTAGCAGTGAGACGTTCATTGTTTCGTGGGACTCGAACACACCGATTGCCTCGAACAGCTTGTGTTCGAGCCTTGGATCGTCGGGCATAAGCTCATCGATCCATTTTTGAATTGCGGGAATGGCATCAGTTTTAGGTAGGTCCATGAGGCGCAGTTTGGCGAGTTTACGGATTCGTCTGAGCGGCGCACCGAGTTGTTCACAAAGTTCCGAGGCTTTCATCTTGGCCAGTGAAGGAGAATTCAATGGTGGGCTGCCCTTGGCACTAATGCGCCATATTCGACCATGATCCTTGTCTCGGTCGGGATGTCGCAAAGATGCCTGGTAATGTCCAATGATGGGGTTGAACCAGTCGGCTATGTAAAGTGCGCCGTCGGGACCGATGTTCAGGTCTACCGGGCGAAAAGCGTTATGCGAAGAAGTGAGCAGCGGTTCGAGTGTTGTTAATTTATGTCCAGCTCCATCAGTTGTGGGTCGGAGCCGAGCAATGTTGCGTGCGAAATATCCAGCAATCAGGAAGTCTCCCTGCAGGTCCTTTGGAAGGTGTGGTGAGTCGACAATATTAATTGCCATGGATTTGATTTTCGTTGCGCCAATCTGCATTGCGCCTCCCCAGTAACCACCGGCAATGTGGTCAGTGTGAATCATGCTCGGCAGCAGTTCACTGACTTCACCACCGTTGCTCTTAATGAAGGGTTCACCCCAGTCACCAAAAGCAAACCCCCATGGGTTGCCGCCACCCGAAGTGCGTCGGTAGCTGTGCAACTGACGGCGAAGTGGCCGGAGGCGCCAAGAGCCATGCTCATCGAGTCGGCGAATGCCCCATGGTGTCTCTACGCGCGAAAAACAGTGTAAACCTTGACTAAAAAGCAACTCTCCTCCGGGCGTCCATGCGAAAGAGTTAATGTTCTGATGCGTGTCACCAGTGCCGAAACCGGTAAATAGAACTTCCTTCTGGTCGGCTTTGCCGTTCCCGCTTGTGTCTTTGACATGAATTAGGTCACGACCGTTACCAATATATGCGCCACCGTTTCCAAGAGCGAATCCGGTCGGCATGTTTAATCCGTCGACGAAGATGGATCTTTTATCTGCCCTGCCGTCTCCATCGGTATCTTCAAGGATGATTAGTTTATCGTCTGCTTTTGTTCCTGGCTTTAATTGAGGATATGCCCAAGTGCATAACACCCAGAGACGCCCGTGTGGATCCCAGCGGAAACAGATAGGGTTGGAAATGCCCATGGTTTCATCTGCAAAAAGGTTAGCCTGGAGACGCGAGTCAATCGTGAAGGAGGCTAATTCAGCTTGAGGTGAGTTATTCTTTTCTGGCGGGGAAACAGAGAGGGGGTTCTGCCCACGAGTTAAAGTGCCCGTTGCCAGAAGCGTTGCTAAAAATAATCCAAATCGAGTCATTCTAACCTATAGGTAGCACTAAAAGTATTGAAAAAAGGAATTGGACCTCAAACAATTAGCTTGGAGTGAATTCCTAATCTTTTGCGATCTTATATTTTTAGGATTTGGCAGTAAACTTTTTAATTAAGACAACGGTTTCACCCTCTGGAAGAGCTAAGATTTCCTTACGTGCGCTATCTACCCAACTAGAAGGAATTATGCGAATACCTGCTTTTTTTCCGCCCAAATTTCCGCCCGATTTTTTACCTCAGTTGGGGGAGTTGTTGTAACTCGTTGGTATTTAAAGTGCTCGGAACAGGAATCGAACCTGCACCCACGTGAGTGGACTAGATCCTTAGTCTAGCGCGTCTACCAGTTCCGCCACCCGAGCATTATTTATGGATCTGAAATTCTGAGTTTTGAATCTGCAACGTGCTAGGCCATCGATCAAGTATATCTTTTTAACTTACTCGGACTTGGAGTTGTCAGTTCTTTGTGGAGTAGCTTCACAGACCTGACGCCACCCGGGGAAACGCCATTTGTTAGGAAAATTACTGCATTGATTGGGTTTTGATTGATGTACTTTACAGGAATTTCCTTCAAGGAATATACAGGATCCGTCGGATTTCTCGGCCAAAGTCAAACCAACACGAGATTGTCGCAGTGTAGTGAAATTTTGTATGAATTCATTTTCGCTACAGCCCATATATTTAGACATATTGCTAATTTCACTTTCGCTGAGAAGAACTTCCCCTGGCCATTGGCAGCATTTGCCACACCTATCGCATTTATATTCAATTGTTGCGGTTTCCATGTATTAATTCTTTTCGGAATGTTCAATGAAATGAGACTGACTTTGACTTATAAAACAAATCAAATTGCCTATATTGTTGAATAAAGAAACATGATAAATAGTAGCGTAAGTCGCTGTATATTAGTATGATGATATCATTATACCTCTATTTTTTTCACCAAAAAGATTTATCAAACATTCAGATGAGTGGTTTAAATTAAATAAAAAAGTCTATAATATCTTTATTTTTAAGTTTTCTTAATTGGATTTGTTAGTTAATAATTAATTATCCTGATTTATTTACGAGTAATTAGGGTCCTGTTTTGTATGATTAGCGATTCCACCACTGGCGATTTAGCCTCAGTTGATAATTAAATTTTGAATATTTTCTATAAACTATTTGGCCTCCTTAATATGGATATTGGTATCGATTTGGGTACTGCAAACACTTTGGTCTACCTTAAAGATGAAGGTATTAAAGTTCGAGAGCCATCAGTCGTCGCCGTTAAGACAGGCACAACAGAAGTCGTCGCAGTTGGAGATGAAGCGAAGCGAATGTTGGGCAGGACTCCTGACACGATTTCAGCTATTAGGCCATTGAGGGATGGAGTGATAGCTGATTTTGAGATTACAGAAGCCATGCTTAAGCATTTCATTAGGAAGGCAAGGACTAAGGAAAAAGGTAATGGGACCAAGCTCATTAGGGCTTCAAGGATCAGGGTTGTTGTTGCTGTTCCATCAGGAATCACCGAAGTTGAAAAGAGAGCAGTTAAGGATTCAGCAAAGCAGGCAGGTGCTGATGAGGTTTATTTAATTGAGGAGCCCATGGCTGCTGCGATTGGAGTGGGTCTGCCGATACAGGATGCGAGCGGTAACATGATTGTTGATATTGGAGGGGGAACAACTGAAGTTGCGGTCATTTCTTTGTCCGGAATTGTTCAGAGTAGGAGTCTCAGGGTCGGTGGTGATAAGCTTGACGAATCAATCATTGCTTACATGAAGCGTAAATACAATTTAATGATTGGTGAACGCACAGCTGAGATGGTTAAGATTAAAATAGGATCAGCGACTGTAATTGATCAAGAATCGGTAATGGATGTTAAGGGCCGTGATCTTGTAGATGGATTGCCTAAAACTATAGAGGTAAATTCCAAAGAGATTCGTGAAGCGATGTCGGAGCCTTTGGCTGCGATACTTGGTTCGATTAAAGAGGCCTTAGAGAGATGTCCTCCTGAATTAGCTGCGGACCTGGTTGATAGAGGAATTATGCTGGCAGGTGGGGGTGCTTTATTGGGTGGTCTTGATGTATGGTTAACTGAACAGACAGGTGTTCCGACTCACCTTTCTGAGGACCCGCTCATTGCAGTGGTCGAGGGGACGGGTCGTGTTCTAAGTGAAGTTTCGTACATAAAGAAAATGGCTTCGGGCGGGGTATAAATATGGAAATAAGTCTTTAATTTGTTGAATTTAGAGCAATGAAGAAGTCCAATCTTGTAGCTCTTGTAATATTCTCACTAGCACTGGTTTGGGTTTTTACTCTTGATAACAAAGAGGTTCATTCAGTTCAGTCTAAGGTCCTTGGGCTTTTTGGCCTTGCTCATGAAACTGTAGTTAATCTCACGTATGATGATGACGTTATTAATGGTGAGCCAATTTCTGCTAACGAGCTTTATCGAAAATATGAAAAGGAGCAGTTGGCTTTGCGCTATAACAAGTCATTGAAGGAGCTCTTTGAATTGAGGGCATGGCAAGGCCAAATTGATCTTCTTAGGGAGGAAAATATAGAGTTAAAAAGATCCCTTAATTTTGTTGAATATAAGGGAAAGCAGAACCAGCAATTAGTTGCTGCTCGCGTCATAAAAAGACAGAGCAATAGCTGGTGGAGGACAATCATTATTGATAAGGGTTATGAAGATGGAGTGATGATTAATAGTCCAGTAATGACTCCAGTAGCAGTTGAGCGTGTTGATCAAGTTGAGGGCGCATTAGTTGGAAAGATTGCTTCGGTGGGTCAAGGTCAATCAACGATAGTGCTGGCAACTGATGTTGAGTGCAAGGTCAGTGCCTATGTGCATTCTGCTTTTGCAGAACCATCTGGAAAGGGCCAAGAAAGGGTTCAAGGGATACTTTCTGGTGCTCCTGGCGCTGGGAGGGAAGTTACTCATTTATTACTACAGAATTTACCTAAGGAGGCTGACAGGTACGGAGTTTCTGCAGGTGCTAAGGTGTATTCTTCAGGAGTAGGAAATTCCGAGGCTAAAGGCATTTTTCCTCCAGGGCTTTTGCTCGGTTACGTTAAGGAATTTGAGGTGAAAGAATTCGACGCAGTTGCTCGTGTGCAGCCTGCAATAAATTTTAATCAACTTAGCTACGTTTTTGTTTTAGTACCTATCACAACTCAAGAAGTTAAGGGACAGGCTTCAGTGCTCCGTGAGTTACGGTCAAATTCAAATGAACTTTCCAACGAAAATTAAAATTAATGTATTTATCGCGCCTAATTTTCACGTTCAGCTTAATTTCATTAATTGGAATTGCGTTGATGTTGGATGGATTTTTTTCGACCCATCTTAGTCCTTTTGGTGTCAGGATCTTACTTCTTCATACTATATTTCTAACATGTTCACTTACAGTTTCATTTCCGATGATGCTGGGCCTGGCTTTTGCTGTTGGTTTTATTTGGGATTCAACCCAGATGGCTGTCACGGGCGTAAATGATGTTGGATTTGGATATTCTATTTTCCTTTTAGGTCTTACAGGGTCGCTGATGCAGGGTGTGCGTCCATTATTTAAAAGAGGCCGTTGGGAAGTTCCGGTCGTATTGGTCGGGGTGGCAACTGCTTTACTGATAGCTATGGAGTGGTTTTTTATAAGCTTTGGTAGAGCTAAATTTATTGTTCCGGAAAGTTTCTGGAAAGAGCTATGGGTTTCAGCTTTATTGGGTATGCTCGCATCTCCCATTTTCTTTTACCTAACATTCAAATTGAGCAGATTGACTGGCTGCCCCATACTTTCAATTAAGAGTGGCCTTAAAAATGGATTCTGAAGATTATGACATTCAGTTATAGATTAAGATTCTATCTTGTTGCCTTGATTTTAATAGGTGGATTTTCTGCTCTCCTGATCCGTTTATTTGTCATACAAATTAACAGATACGATGAATTTTCTTCTAAAGTGCCAGGGACTTCAGAAGTTAAGGTCAGGATACCAGGAGTGAGAGGTATTATTCGAGATCGGAGAGGAAGGGTCCTAGTGGAGAACATTGCTCGTTACGAGATGCAGTTTAACCTTAAGGAGATTCTTAATAACTATAGAAGAGTCACAAAAGACGAGAATTTAGCTATTAGTAAAACGAATAGAACGGCCACAGTTAAAAAAGAGCTCAAAGATATTCCTGTTAGTATTTTCAACTTTAAGGATGGGAGCGGAATTAGTAGGAAAAGGAAAGAGGAAGACATGGTGGGCATTGTTTCTGAATTGATTTTCCCTTATTTGGCAAGGATAGGACTTTATAAGGAATTTCATGCAGGCGATCTACAGAGGCATTGGCGAACCCACGGAGGGCTCGTTCCTTATACTTATCGTGATGATCTTACTTTTGAGGAGTATGCTATTGCTGCCGAGCATTCGTTGGATTTGCCAGGAGTTACAGTAGCGGCGCGGCCCATGCGGAAGTATGTCTATGGAGCATTGGCATCTCATATCTTAGGTTTTGTTAGGCAACCTGATATTAAAAAAGTTCCTTCCGAAGAGAGGAAAGAATGGGAGTATTATGTGCCTGATGATTTTGGAGGGGATGGCATTGAAAAGACGATGAACCATTTTTTAAGAGGTAAGCCAGGGCAAAGGACTATGTTAAAGGATGAGAAGGGCAGGGTTGTAGATTCTAAGAATGAGGAGGGCAAAGTTATTGGCGAAATAGCTTATGAGCCTCCGAAGAGCGGTTCCGATGTCTGGCTCACGCTTGACCTTCGCTATCAATACATTGCTGAGCAGGCATTACGAAAAGTTGGAAGAGGTGCCGTAGTGGTAGTGGCGCCGACATCATATAAAACAAAATTAAAATCCCTAGGTAAAGAAGAAGAGCATTGGGTTTATGCTGGAGACATTTTGGCCATGGCTTCCGTTCCTTCGTATGATCCAAATAAGTTTATCCCATCGATAAGTGAGGAAAATTGGAAAAGGTATTTGGAGAATGAGAATGACCCTCTTATTAATAGAGCTTTAAAAGACCATGCGCCTGGATCGACATTTAAGATTCCCGTTGCCCTGTCTGGTATGCTAATTGACGCTGAACTTAAGGCGTTTCCTTGTTTGGGTGGTGCACGCTACGGCCCTAAGGTCTTTATGAAGTGTTGGGCAAGGGCTAAGGGGTACGAACATGGTGCAATTAAAGTTCGAGAGGCCATTAAGACTTCGTGCAATGGGTTCTTTTACAGATATGGAAATGACACTGGGATTGGAAATATACTTAAAGTTACGAAATGGATGGGCCTTGGAACAAGGTCAGGGATTCCTCTCAATAATGAAGATCCGGGATTTATACCTAGTCCACAATGGAAGCGGGTTCAGGGATTAGGGAATTGGGGTGCAGCTGATACGGCTCAAGTTTCGATTGGGCAAGGTGCTACTGAGGCGACGCCTCTTCAGATGGCCATGGTTGCTTCAACTATAGCTAATGGTGGAAAATATTACCGCCCAAGGCTAATTCACAAGACAGTAGAAGAGGGAAAAGAAAGGCTCAAAGCTTCAGAAGTTCAATATGACCTTACAAAATTAGGAATTCCTTCTGAAAAGATTGAAATTTGTAGGAGTGGAATGTGGGACGTGGTGAATGAGATAAAAGGTACGGCTAGGCGGGGAAAATCCAAAATTGTCCCATTATCAGGCAAGACAGGGACTGCTCAGACAGGCCGCAAACGTCCCAATGGAACTAACGAAACTAATGCCTGGTTCATATCATTTGCCCCTTATAAGGAGCCAAAGCTCGCAGTGTGTGTTATGGTTGAGAATGGAAAGGCTGGAGGTACAGTGTGTGCTCCGATAGCGAAAAGAATTATTGATGAAATAATGTCTGTTGAACAATTCAATTTTAACCCTCAAATTGCTCAGGTAAAAGAATCGGAAGGGAATTTTGACTTTGTGGAACTTGTGAGCTTTGATAATGACCCCACTGAGGCCTTTGTTGGTGATGATGATGGCGAAGATGGGACAGCTGTAGCGGCAACGCCAGCGCCTGATACGGGCTACGCCATTAGGAGGGCCCGAGTGATTCCAACCGTAAAAAAAGCTCCAGACACTAGGGGCTCGGTTAAATCAAGGACAGTAAAACAACGAATAGGAATATTAGATAGGAAAGGCAGACGGCGCTAGTAGCTACTGCTGAATGAATTTTGGTAATTAATTACGAAATAAGAAGAATTTAAACCTGAGTCATGATTATGGCTTGCAAAATTATTTTGAGAAATGTTCAAAAAACTAAGGGAGGCAAGGCGCCAGAAAGCGCTAGCCGCAGGATATCAAATTATAGTAAATGTTGAGAAACTTGAAACAAGGGTAGCTCAACTAAGAGAATCAAAACTAGTAGATTATACAATAGAGCGGACCGGAGATGAGAATATTGTAGGTAGTATTTTCAAGGGTCGCGTTAAGAACATAGAGCCTGGTCTAAAGGCTATGTTCGTTGATATAGGGACTGAAAAGAATGCTTTTTTGCATTTTTGGGATGCTATACCTGCCGCATTAGATCAAGGGCTTGAAGAAGTTAGTCGGAAAAAATCGAAGAAGAAACCGAAGTATATAGCAGCGAAAGACATACCAAGTATTTATCCTGTAGGTTCTGAGGTTTTGATTCAGGTTAGTAAGGGACCGATAGGAGAAAAAGGGCCTAGGGTAACTACTAATATAACCCTCCCGGGTAGATGTATGGTGTTGATGCCTCTTAATGATCAATTTGGAATATCAAGAAGGATAGATGACCCAAAGGAGCGGCAAAGGTTAAGAAAAATCACAGAGAAAATGAATGTTCCCGAAGGAATGGGGGTAATTTTGCGTACCGTATGCAAGGGGCAGCGTGCACGTTTTTTGATACGAGATTTACGCATGCTTACGAGTCAATGGGAAGAAATTGATCAGCTGAGGCGAGACAATAAAGCGCCAATATGTGTTTTCCGTGAGCCGGAGCTGGTTGAAAGAACGGTCCGAGATTTTCTTACTGATGAAGTGGCTGAGGTTCTTTGTGATGATGAACAAACTGTTCAGCAAATGCAGGATTCAGTGGCTAAAATATCACCTCGATCGCGAAAGAGAATACATTTTCTTTCAACGAAGCAGCCTATTTTTGAGAAGTTCAATGTAGAGAGGCAGATCAAAAGTGCATTTGATCGTCAGGTTTGGATGCCTTGTGGAGGTTATATAGTGATTGATGAAACTGAGGCGCTCATATCTATCGATGTTAATACCGGAAGAAATCGTGGCGGAAAAAATAATTCAGATAAGATGATCCTTGAAACAAATTTGCAGGCAGCTGATGAGGTGGCTAGGCAATTGAGGTTGAGGAATATCGGTGGTCTCATTGTAGTTGATTTTATTGATATGAAGGGCCGTAAGGATCAGAACGCTGTGCATCGACGCATGCTAAATCAAACCGATACAGATAAGGCAAAGATTCAGGTGCTCCCTCTTTCTCAGCTTGGGTTGATGGAAATGACACGGCAAAGGCTTAATGAAAGTTTGAGCAGATCTATGTATAATTCTTGCCCTTCTTGCGAAGGATCTGGACGAATAAAATCCGCGGAAAGTATTAGCGTTGAGCTTCAGAGGAAGCTTTCGGGAGTTATTCAGAGAGGTGATGATAGTTTAAGTGACTTGGTTATTGTTGTTCACCCGGAGGTAATGCAGAGGCTAAAGGATGAGGATTCAAATGACTTATTGGAGATGGAAAGAAGGCATCATGGCA
>Ga0163108_10001436_pt1 | contig 17434 bp, 22 predicted proteins | sample Fk1155metaG_FD_109644 | JGI IMG/M metagenome (GOLD analysis project Ga0163108, IMG submission 109644) | Marine microbial communities from the Central Pacific Ocean - Fk160115 155m metaG | ecosystem: Environmental > Aquatic > Marine > Oceanic > Photic zone | place: The Central Pacific Ocean...
ACATTTATCAACATGTACATTTAATATGGGGTGACAAAGACACTTATACTCCATTATATATGGCTGAAATTATGAACCAAAAAATTAAAAACTCTAAATTAACGATTATAAAAGATATGACCCATGGTATTCATATGAAAGACCCAAACTTTTTAGCAAAATATATTAATCAACATACATCATGATAGTTTTAAAATTGATTTTCATAATCTTTTTACTAGATGTGTTTTTAAGTTCATTGAGGACTCTCTATTTTTTTCAATTAAAGGAGTACAGATTCGATAAAATTAAAACTGCCTTTCTGTATGAGGGCCAGTTCTCGAAGTATTTTACATTTTACCGTGTTTTATTATATATAAGTGTAATTTTAACTTTTCAAATTGGAAGTGAATTCCTTCTTTATCCATTGTTACTTAGTTTTTTATTTAATATTTATCAGACCTGTATTCTCGGCTTTTTAAGACCTAAGTTTACTTCGAAATCATTATTAGTTAGTCTTCTTCATTTTTTCATCCTTAGTCAGGTTTTAAACTTAAGCCTAGATAGCTCATCTATGGCAATTGTTTACCTCTTAGTTCCATTTGCCACAACCTTTAGTGTAACTTTATTCAAACCAATAACTTTCTTAATTAAGCTTTTAAAAATTCAACAAGCTAAAAATCATTTGATTAAAAATTTTCCAGGTTTAAAAATAGTAGCTGTTACTGGCAGTTTTGGTAAATCATCGACTAAACAATTCATAGGAAAATTAACAAACAGCTTAAACTCAGTAGTTATTCCAGGGAATTTAAATACAGAGATTGCAGTTAGTAATTTTGTTTTAAAGCGTCTTCCTAAAGATACAAAAATTTTAATTGTAGAAATGGGAGCCTACACAAAGAAAGAGATCCTAAGAATTACAAAAATAACACCTCCAGATATTTCAATAGTAACAGCTGTAGATAAAATGCATTTAACTCTATTTAAAAGCTTAAATAATATATTCATGGCAAAGTCAGAAATAATTGCAGGCTTAAAACCAAATGGAAAAGCATTTTTTTGTTTAGAAAATTCAAATATAAAAGATTTTCTAAAGTTTTTACATGAAAACTACCCTTTAGATAAAAGATTTATATCAGCGTCAACTTCACATAAATCAGATTATCATTATAATTATATTTCAAATGGTTTCACAAGAAATTTGGCTATTTTAGAATCTAATTTCAAGTTCAATTTGCCATTTGAGTACCTAATACCAAATCTAATTTTAGCTATTTTAGTTGCAGATGAATTAAATGTATCAAAGAAAGAAATTCAAAAAGCCCTGAATGAAATAAATCAATTAGAACTAAATATTGACTATTTTGAAAATTCAAAATATAAAGTATTAAATGATTCATATAATTCCAACTTAAAAGGATTTAAATATGCAATTGATTTTTCCCGGCAGGTAAAAGCTCCAAAGAAAATTCTTTTAAACTCTGGAATAAAAGAGCTTGGAAAAGAATCTAAAAAAATTCACCAAGATCTTTATACACAAGCAGCAGAAGCTTTTGATGAGATAATTTTAAATGCTAATTATCTAAAAAAATATATTCCAAATAAGCATAAAAAGAAATTCACAGTCATTAGTTCAAGCAAAAAAATGCAAGAGTATTTAAATCAAATTCCAAAATCTACATACATAGCCATAGAGGGAAGAAATTTCTCTAATGTTGTTCCTTTCTTAAAACAAAAATAAATGAAAGTTCACTCTAGTTTCAACCAAAATATATCTTTTAAACATTTGCTAAAAATTCCATTTGCAATGTTTATATCATTGAAAAATAAAAACAAAGAACTGATCTCTGAAATTTTAAATTTACCAACAGATAATTTTAAAGCATACTATTATCAGTCTCAAAGAGCTGCATTCTATGACTTTTTACTTTATCTGAAATCTAAAAATCCAAAGAAAGAGATTGTTGTATTACCATCTTATACTTGTTGTGTTTTAGTCAATGCAGTTTTGAAAGCTGGATTAAAAGTAGAATTTATAGATACAAAAGAGGATTCTTTAAGCTATGATCCTAAAAGATTTCAGCAAAAAACTAACTTAATATCTGAGCAAATTTTAGCTATTTTGATTCCTAGTAATTTTGGTGAATCATTTGATCAAGAATTTGTTAATAAATATAAAAACAATTATAGTTTAATTTTAGACTTAGCTAATACACTTACAGATTTCAATTTAAATGATTTTCAAGCTGTTCTTTTGAGTTTTGGTTCTAATAAATTATTAGATTCAGTCTATGGGGGATCTTTGTTAGTTGATTCTAAATTAAACTTTAAATCCAAAGTAAAACACATAAATTTAGCCTTTGAAATCAAATCAATCTTTAAAGTTTTTAATTTTATATTTTTTAGAAGATTTCTTAAGTCATTTTTAACCAAGTCTATCTTTTATATCTTTAAAAATTTAAATTTATTTCCAAGAATTATTTCAAATAGTGAAAAAAGATTTCTTACCAATCAAATTCAATATGCTAAATCTAGTAAATTACTAGATCCTATGCTAAACAAAACCTTGTTAGACTTCAAGCATTCTGAAAATTCAAACAAATTAAAAAAACTCCACGCTTCTTTATCTGAATACAGTTTAAGAGATCTTAAAGCAAAAAATTCAACTTGTTTTTATCCAATTTTAGTTGATAATCCAAAAGAACTACATTCTAAATTAATAAACCAAAATATTTTCACTTCAATCGAATGGACATTTTCTCAAATAGTACCTCTATCAGCACGTTTAGAGAATATTCAATTCAAAACTGAGGCATATCCTAATTCTTTGAAACTATCTAAAAGATTACTATTAATTCCTATTAATAATTCTCTTGATTATAAATCTATTTCCAATATTATTCATATAATTTTTGATCATATCCATGAAAATAAAGTCACAAATAATAACCGATAAAAAACATATACAATTTCTTAATTCACAAAATTTTGATATTTATGTTCAACACCCAAACTTTGGAAAATTTAATCAAAATTTAGGTGATGAGTATTTTTGTTTTGCTTTGTTAAAAAATTCTAAACCAATTATCTCAAGTCTCTGTATTTTAATAAAAGCTAAAAGGGGACACTTTTTCTATCTTCCTTATGGCCCTGTTTACAACGATGATTTTAAAGATCACTTAGGTCAATTTTTCAAAGGTCTTAAACAAATTGCTAAGGAAAAAAATATTAGCTTTATTCGAATAAGTCCTTATAAAGAAATTAGCAAACAAAATTTACAGACATTTAAAAAAAATAATTTTTTCAAAGCACCAATGCATATGATTGCTCAAAATACAGCTTTACTTGATTTAAAAAATAAAGATGAAAAAGCTATTTTAAAAGCAATGAATAAAAATCATAGAAATCTTATTAGAAAAGGTCTTAAAAATTCTGATCTATGTGTTAAGGTTTCAACTGATGTTAAGGATATTAAAAAAGTCTCAAATCTTCTTCAGATAACTGCAAAAAGACATAATTTCACTCCATTTTCTCAAAAATACCTAGAGACAGAGTTTCAGTCTTTTCAAGAGTTAAAAGCCGGAAGAATTTATCTTTGTTACTATCAAGATGAATTAATTGCAGCAAGTATCACTTATCAGTTTGGTAAAACAAAAGTATACAAGCATGGAGCCTCAAATATGAAATATAAGAATATTCCAGCTAGTTATTTGATTCAGTGGCATAGTATCTTAGATGCCCTAAAAGATAAGTTAGAAGTTTATAACTTTTGGGGGGTTGCTCCATCTCAAAACCACAAAGACCATCCTTTTTATGGTATCACTCATTTTAAACTTGGGTTTGGAGCTAAACAGATTGATTTAATTCCTGCTCTAGACATGAGAATAAACTTCAGGTATATTTTCAATTGGTTGATTGAAACAATCAGAAGGTTAAAAAGAGGATTTTAATACACAAAAAATGCACTATCAATTATCTTTATTAAGAATTTTAAATGCGAAGCTTGGTCATCATATTGAGTTTGAAGTCAAAGTAAGTGATTTTCGTGATTTACTTGATAATCCAAACTTTAAAGTAGATCCCAATCTTACTTTATTAATTGATGCTTACAGAATTCAGGACGGAGTTTGTGTGTCTATTCCAGAGCAAACTATCAAAGGCGTAGCAATCGATTCTTTTACACAAGAAGAGTTTCATACACAGATTGAATCTTTTAAAACTGAAAAAAACTTTTATTTAAAAGTGCCCAAAGATGAAAACAAAGAAGAAGTTGGAAGGATAGATAATAAGAGCTTAGAAGTTATTATTGATGATTTATTGAATGAAGCTATACTTTTAAATATCCCACTTAAACTCTCTAAAAACCAAAAGAATAATGGATCAAGAACATATTCTTCTAGTAGTCAAAAAAATCAGAACCCTACTCTAAAAGATTTTTTCAATTAAAATCAATTTTAACTTGCAATTTAGATTGTTTTAAGTTAAATTTTTATCACTTAATAAGTTTATAAAATGGCAGTTCCTAAGAAAAAGACTTCAAAATCAAGAACTAGAACAAGACATTCTGCTTACAGAAAAAAACAAACTACAAAAATTGTTAAAAAAATTCAATTAGTAGTATGTACAAATTGTGGTGCTCAAAAATTAAATCACCATGTTTGTAAAGCTTGTGGATTTTACAACGGTAAACAAGTTGTAGATAAATCAAAAGAACTAGATTCTATTACTACAGTTAAAGCTTAATTCAATGACAAGCTCTCATAGACATCTTCAAAGACAATGTGTTTTGCAAGCTTTATTTGCAAAAGATCAACATCTTGAAGGTGTCTATTCTAATTTTCTAGAAAGGACCCTTGAAGAATATGCTTCAGAGGTTCCAAATGTTGAATTTGCTGAGCATTTGTATAAAAGATCAGTTCTTTTTCAAGATCAAGCTTATGAATTAATTACAGAATTTGCTCCCGCATGGCCAGTTGGGAAGCTCTCTCCTATAGATAGGGTTATTTTGGTTTTAGGACTTACTGAACTTTGTACTGATTCTGAAGTACCTAAATTAGTTGTAATTAACGAAGCTGTAGAGCTTGCTAAAGAATTTGGAGATGACAATTCGTCAAAATTTATAAACGGAGTTTTATCAAATGTTGCAGAGAAAAAACTTAATTTGGAATTAAAAAACAAAAATGATCAACCTAAAGTCTCTACAAAGTAAATTAAATTATCAGTTCGAAGATACTTCTATTTTAGAAACTGCACTTACACATAAATCTTTTTCAAACGAAAATCAAAACATTCAATCTAATGAAAGGTTGGAATTTTTAGGTGATGCAGTATTAGAATTGGTTGTAACAAAATATTTGTTTGAAAAATTTCCTGATAGACAAGAAGGTTACTTAACATCTTTAAGATCAGCCTTAGTTCGAGGAAAAAATATAGCTAAGGTTTTAGAGAGTTTAGATGTTTTAGAATATATTAAATTATCTTTTGGAGAACAAAGATCTAATGGATCCAAAAAATCTTATATTCAAGCTAATGTATATGAAGCAATCGTAGGAAGTATTTATATGGATGGTGGATATGAAGTAGCCTCTAAATTTATTTTTGAAACAGTAATTCCAACTCTAGAAGGAATTTTAGAAGAGCAAGCTCATATTGACTCTAAGTCCCATCTACAAGAAATAGCTCAGGAAAGATTTAACCTTACTCCAACTTATCACCTTCAAAAAGAAAGTGGTCCTGATCACAGTAAGCAATTTGAAATGGGTGTATTCTTTTTCGATAAATTAATCGCAAAAGGTAATGGATCTTCAAAGCAAAAAGCTGAAATAGAAGCTGCTTACAATGCTTTGCAGGAAATCCAAAAAGATTCTTAATTGAATTTATAGTAAATTCCAATTAATAGAAAAATCACAAAAAGTGCATCTAAAAAGCTTGTGAGTATTAAGAGACCCAGACTTACTTTTTTTTGAGTCCCAAAGAAGTTAACTGTAACTTCCTTAGGATTATCTTTGTAAAATTTAAAGTAAACCGAGATTATAAAGAATAAAATTAAAAGTAAAATATATTTCATAAAGTTTTTTACATTCCGTATTCGTTGGCAATTTCTTTCATAGCTTCAAGTGCTAAAGCAATCATATCTTGTATCGGTGTGTTTAACCAATCCTCACAAGTCAAAATTAGGTTTCTATCTACATTAGAAGCAAAACCTTTATCTTTAAATTTCTTTTTGACTGAAGAAACTTTAACATCTGCCATTTGTTTTGAAGGTCTAACCAAAGTCACAGCTACAATTAAACCACAAAGCTCATCCACAGAGTATAGAGCTTTTTTAAGAGAAGTATCGACAGGTAATCCATGTTCTTTGTAATGGCTTCTTAAAACTTCGATAAACTCCTGGCTTGCATTTATTTCGCTTAGAATCTCTTCTAATTTTTCACCGCAGTGCGCAAGGGGATTTGAGTTCATAGTTTCTTCTTCGGTAATCGACCAATCTACATCGTGTAGTAAACCAGCTAATCCCCAAACTTCTTTTTGATCGCTAAATCCATAGTGATCTGCAAGTTTTCGCATTGCTGCTTCAACAAAAAATAAATGTGCTTGAAGTTTTGGATCTACATATTTTTTAACGATTTCCACTGCTTGATCTCTGGTGAATCCTGGTGATACAACAGGCTCTTGAGTTCCAGATTGTTGGCCTGCAGATTGCCCAAGTTTTTGCATAGCATCGATTTCTTCTTGAGAAGATTTTGTCATTGGAAATAAAACAACATCTCTTAAATTTTCTTGATCTAGAAGAAGGCATAAAAGTCTTTCAATACCCATTCCAAATCCAGCCATTGGAGGGAATCCATGCTCCATAGCATCCAAAAAACTAAAATCAATCATCATTGCCTCATCATCACCTTGAGTTTTGTATTCAGCTTGTTGCATAAATCTCTGTTTTTGATCGACGGGGTCAGTTAACTCTGAATATGCATTTAGAATCTCCCAAGTGTTACATACAAGTTGAAATCTATCTACTATTTCAGGGTTTTCATCATTCATTCTAGCCAGTGGAGAAAGTTCAACAGGGTGGTTTATTAAGAAAATTGGATTCATAATTTTTGGTCGTGATACTTTTTTGTATAAATTATCAATTAAATTTCCATATCCTAAATTATCGAAATCTTTTACTTTGATTCCTTTGTCTGAAATAGCTTTTTTAAGACTATCTAAATCCTTTTCAATATAAATATCAATACCACAGTCTTTGAATATTAAGTCTCGCATTGAAACTCTTGGATATTCTCCAGAAAAATCAATGGTTTTTCCTTGGTGTTGAATCTTTAAAGTTCCAGACGTTTCTTGTATAACTTTTTTAATCATTTTTTCTGTGAAATCCATTAGGTCTTCATAATTCCAGTAAGATGCGTAAAATTCAAGCATCATAAATTCAGGTAAATGAGATGGATCTAATCCTTCATTTCTGAAGTTAATAGCAAATTCATAAACTCTTTCAAATCCACAAGCTACAGCTTTTTTTAAAGCTGTTTCTGGTGCAATTCTTAAGTAAAAGTCGCTTTTAGTGGCATTGTGAAAGGTTGTAAAAGGTTTTGCTAAGGCACCAGAGGCAGAGCTGCTTAAGGTTGGAGTTGTCACTTCCATAAATCGATTTTCATTCAAGAAATCTCTAATTTTTTGAACTAAAATTGTTCTTTTTCTAAATCTATCAAAAGCTTGTCTATCGGTTGAGGTTTGCAAGTATCGTTTTCTGTATTGAATTTCAATATCCGAAACTCCATGAAATTTTTCAGGTAGGGGACGAATGGCTTTAGAAATTAATTTAAATTTTCTTACTAATAATGTAGGTTCACCCTTGTGAGTTAAAAACATATCACCTTGAGCTTCTATAAAATCACCAAGATCTAAATATTTTTTGGCAAACTTATAATCTTCATCTAAAACGTCTTTCATAAAACAAATTTGAATTTCTGCACTTTCATCTCTTAATTTTCCAAAAGAAATTTTTCCATGTTCACGAAACAAAAGTAATCTTCCACAAATTGAAACATCTAATTTTGCAGAAACTTTTTCAATATCAGGTAAATTTTCTATATTTAATAGATCTTCATTAAAATGTGTTTGCTTTCCTCTGTCTTGATATGGATTGATACCCATATCTCTTAATTCTTGAACTTTTTTGAGTCTATCTTGAACTTCTTTTGGTTGGTTCATTTTTTATAATTACAATCATAGCAATCATACCTAAATATACCGGTTTAAGTCAACTTTGATAATAGCATTGACATATTTGAAAAAATGGATAGGATTGAGTTAATTTAAATGTTTTATTATGAATTTGCAGAGAGTAAACAAGCCATATCGTTCAGATCAAAATCTTTCTAACTTAAGAATTGACTGCGATTTATTGAAAAACATTCTTCCTATTATTTCAGAAATAAAAGATGAAGCTGAACGCCTTATGTATATTAGTTATTTAAAACTTAATTCAATACCCTTTGTTTGTTCAGAAAATCTTATATTAACAAAGAAAAAGATTATATTTGGAAAGAGTAATTATTATGGACAAAGACCAATTGAAGATGATTTAACTCTGACTTCGTCAGATTTTCCAAATAAAGGTGAAATTACAGATGATATTTTTGAAATTAAAACAACAAATCTTTTTGCTTTAAAATCAGATTTACCTTATCGAGGAGATCTAATTAAAGATTTATTTTATATAAAAACAGTCTACTCTAATAGCTTTCTCCTAGAATCACTTTATAGTAATACTGAACATTTTTATTACAAAGAGGATCTTATAATTCCAAGATTTTATCGTTAAATTTGATAAATAAACAAGTTTAAGTTAGCATTAAATAAAAATGCTTAAAAAATTTATAAAATCAATCATTATTATTGTTCTTACAATAATCCTAAATGATTTATTTATAAGTTATTCAACTCAAGTTCAAACTTTTACAACGGCTTCCAGCATCCCAGCAAAAAAAGTTGGATTGCTTTTAGGTACCAGCAAATACACGGTAAATGGAGAAGTCAATCTTTTTTATAAGTATAGACTTCAAGCTGCAAAAGATCTTTATGATAATGACAAGGTAGAATTTTTAATTTTAAGTGGAGACAATTCAACTCAAAATTACAATGAACCTTACACAATGCAACAAGACTTACTAGAACTAGGAGTACCCGAAGAGAAATTATTTTTAGATCATGCTGGATTTAGAACTTTAGATTCTGTAGTTAGAGCAAGTAAAGTTTTCGATGAAGATAATTTTACAATTATTTCTCAAAATTTTCACAATCAAAGAGCATTATTTATTGCAAACAATAAAAACATACAAGCTATAGCATTTAATGCCAAAGATGTTCCCAGACAAGTTAGCTTAAGGGTATTTATTCGAGAAAAACTTGCTCGTGTTAAAACAGTGATAGATTTATTTTTTAAGGTAGAACCTAAGTTTCTTGGCGAAAAAATATTGATTAAATAATTTAAACTTGTATTGTTAAATTGTTTTAATTTTTAAAATGCTTAAACATATAAAATATCTAGGAAATATTGAATCACAAGTTCCATACGGTATTCAAAGATTAGAATACTTTTTTGATGAAAGTAAATCTGAATCTATTATAAGAGAATATAAAAGACATCCGTATTCTACTGACTTAGACGCCCTGCAAATTATTACATTAAACATCGAAAGTGAAATAAAAGATGTTATTTTATATTCAGAGATTGCGAGTGAGTCTTTGGTTGATCATATTGAGGATCATGACCAAAATCTTTATGGAGATAAAATTTTAAGCGTAAATAATTATCAGATTCATAAACAAAAAGAAATTTTTATTACAGAATCTTACTTTTTTTATCCAAATTTTAAGCTACTAAGAAGACAGTTTGAATCAGAATCCATTTTAAATCATGAGCTTGTAGAATCAAAAGTAGATCAAAAAATTGGACATTGGAGTGAGTTTCAATTGCCATATGAAGTATACTTAGATATTTCACGTAAAGTTTAAACTATGAGTACTTACAAAGCAGTAGAATCAATTATTAATGGAAACTTTTATTTTGAATTTGGTATGCAAAATAGAATCTTAAATTTAACCCAATTAGCTAGGTTGATTAAACCTTTAGTTTGTAAGAGATTAGATAAAGAGGTTGAAATTTCTTCGATTAAGATGGCCTTAAGTCGACTACAAATACAAATTAAAGATAAAATAATTCCACATAAACTATTAGTAGAAGAAGTATCTATCAAAAAAAATCTTTGTAGTTTAACTCTTTATAAAACCCGAGAAAACCAAGAAAGTGTAAGCAAATTTCAAAATTACTGTAGTCAAAAAGAAAAATTTTTCACAAGATCTGAATCCAATAAAGAAATTGCAATTACCTTTTCACAAGATTTAATTTTAGAGTTAAGTCGATATAACTTACAAAATTTTAAATTTATCCAAAAAGATTTAGGGGCAGTCTTAGTATCAATACCTGTAGAATATATAAATATTAAAGGAGTTTTTCAGTTTTTCATACAAAAAATCACCATGCAAAACATAAACTTAGTCGAGATAGGATCCACTTACACCGAGCTAATATTTTATATGCATGAAAAAGATCTTTCATTAGCTGCCAATACGTTTTTAGACCTACAGTCTTAAGTTTGCCAGAAAAAGTATATTGTGTTATAATTTAAATAGTTAATCAGCTAAAATGCTAAGAAATTTTCTCACATTTTTTATTGCAGCAATTTTATCATTTGCTTTAATTTACTCTTTAATTCCAGAACCTCCAGTTACTAAGATTTATAATGAGAAAACAACGCAAGTAAAAAATATTGAGGAACAAAAATCTCAATATTTACTCCCGAGTTACGTTTTAATTAACAACGTACCCTTTACACCACAAGCACCTTTTGCGGACTGGCAGGATATTCGACAGCAAGAAGCCTGCGAGGAAGCTAGTATAGTGATGGCTGCTTATTGGAACTTTAATAAAAATTTATCTAAACAAACCGCTCTTGATGAAATACTTAAGACAGTAAAATTTGAGGAAGAAAAGTTTGGATTTCACATTCACACAGATCTTGAAATTGCACAAGAAGTATTGAGTTCTTATTTCAACACTAAGAATACGGAATTAAAATACAATATTTCTATAAAAGATATTAGAGAAGCTTTAGCCAATGATTCAGTTGTTTTAGTTTCAATGCATGGTAAAAAACTTAAAAATCCGCATTTTTTAAATGGAGGTCCTAAAAATCATATGATTTTAATAATCGGATATGATGATAAGAATAAAATTTTTATAACGCATGATCCAGGCACTAGAAACGGTGAAAATTATGAATATAGTTATGAAATCATCGAAGATAGTCTATACAACTATCCAAGTTCAAATCAAGAATGGACAGATCAAAGACCAAAGACAGCTATGTTAAGTGTTGAAAAATCGAACTAATTGACAAACATGGATATTTGCAAATATAATGTTATAAATTAACCACTTAGCTATGAGTGATTTAAATTATCAAAGGCAGTCACAGTCTTTGGATTCTTCAGCAAATCCGGAAATTATTACTGATGATAATCCATTGCAATTAATTTTAGCTGAGACCTCAAATCTAACAAAGGACATTTTAGATATTGAAACAAATAAAATCCAACTGGAGCAATTCACGATCCAGTCTAATTCAGGCACTATAAAAGTTACCTTTGAGGGTAATTATGATATTGATAATCCAGTCTCAAGTGTAAATGTTGTACTGCAAGATGGAACAGTAATTAAAAGCACTTTTCAAGATATTAGTTTTTCAAAATCACATATTTCTAAGTTTTTAGATTTTATTATACAAGCTGCAAACAAATATCAAAATCTTGATAATCTTAAAGAGTTCCTATCTAAGGTAATGCAAGCATCTATAGATTTCATGTTTTAATTGTAAAGCTATTGACATATATTTAATTTTAGGTATAGTTTGTTAAGTATTAATTGAAAAATATGAAAGATAATTCAAATCAACCACCAAATAATCAATATGGCTTAAGTCCAGAGCAAATTATAGAGAGGAAAAAAAAGCTAAAAAAAATCTTAAAAGATTCACATCGTAAAATGATGCAAAATTTAGCTGAAGGAAAAAGAATAGATCACGATCGTATTGAAGAAGATGTTCAAGAAGAGATTAGCAGAAGGTTAGAGAAAGGAGAAATTTTAATCAATGAGCAAGCCATCCGGGAGGAAGTTATAGCAAAAAAAGATGCTCTAATAGATAATTTAACTCAAAGAGCTCTATTGATGCAGGAAAAAGAAAGTCGTCAAATAAAAGAAGAATTAATCGATAAAAAAATAAAAGGCGTTTCAGGTATAGTATCTTTAAATCAGATTGAACAAGAAGCTCAGGAATCAATTGATAGACAAAATCAAGAATTTAGTAAAAAATTGAGATCAATGGTAGGTTCATTTAATCAAGAAGCTCAAAAAATCAAAGAAGAATCTGAAGATCAAGATCAATAAATATTCAACATGTATGGTAAATAAAGAAGATCCACTTAGGGTCTTTTTTATTCATTGCTAGTTAAGATCTCAAAAGCTTCTTTTAAATTATCTTTTGAGCTAAGTGTTTCATCTAATCTATTTAAACTAAATTGTTCTTTACTGTCTAATGGAAATACATGGACATGAGCATGTGCAATTTCAAATCCCTGGATCATTACCCCAATTTTTTCAGATTTAAATTTTAATTTTAGCTCCTCACTTACTCCTTTTACAACTCCAAAAAGATGCATGTAAGTTTGATCATCTAAATCATAAAAGTTTTCCACATGTTCTTTTGGAATTACTAGGCAGTGTCCTTTTGAAACAGGGGTAATATCTAAGAATACTAGTACTTTTTGATCTTCGTAGATTTTATGAGCAGGAATTTCTCCTTTAACTATTTTACAGAATATACAGTCCATAACTTTATTTAAATTCATATTGATTTTAACAATACTATTCAATAAATTAAAGCTATACTTATATTTTAAGTAAGTACTATAACTGAAAAGGCATTATATGAATCAAAATAACAATCAAATTTCTATTAAAGAAGCACAAGAAAAAGTTGATAAGTGGATCAAAGAATACGGAGTTCGTTATTTTGATAATCTTACAAACTTAGGAGTTTTGATGGAAGAGGTAGGTGAGTTATCCCGGATTATGACTCGCTTGCATGGTGAACAAAGTTTTAAAAAATCCGATCAAAATTATAATTTAGCTGATGAAATGGCTGATATACTTTTTGTATTAATCTGCCTTGCTAATCAAAATAATATTAATTTAGAAGAAGCCTTTAAAGAAAACTTAAAGAAAAAAACCAATCGTGACAGTCAGCGACACAAAGAAAATAAAAAATTAACCTAATTGACAACCTAGATTTATTAGTTTATGAGCAACTTTTGGATTCTCTAGATATTTTAGTCTGAATCCTATACTATAAAAAGCAAATTCAAGTATTTGTTAAACACAAAATCGACTCACATTAAAAAATCCCTTTTAAATGAAAATTACACCAATTAAAACTCGACCTTTTTTACCTCCTAAGGATGATATTTTTGATCTTTTAGACCAATCCATTAATCAATTACAAGAGGGAGACATTTTATTTATCACTTCAAAAGTTGTTGCTATCCATCAAGGTCTCTGTGAGAAGATAGAAGAAGTTCCAAATAAAGATGATTTAATCAAGCAAGAAGCACAATATTCTATTGATAGATCGAAATGCCCAGGGGGATATGTAGTTTTAACAATCAAAGATGGATTTTTGATTCCAACTAGCGGAATCGATGAGTCTAATTCCAACGGTTACTATGTTTTATTTCCAAAAGACTCTTCAAAAATAGCTAAAGAAATTTGTGAATACTTAAAGCAAAAATTTAAAATTCAAAACTTAGCTGTAGTCATTACAGATTCAACCTCAAGACCCCTTAAAAAAGGAGTTACTGGTTTTGCAACTGGGTTTTATGGTCTAAAGCCTCTAAAATCCTACATTGGTCAAAAAGACATTTTTGGACGAGAAATTAAAATGTCTCAGCTTTCAATAGTCGACTCACTCTCAAGCATAGCCGTTATGTACATGGGAGAAGGGGATGAGTGCACTCCATTTTTAAAAATTTCTAATTGCTCAAAAGTTGAATTTACTCAAGAAGAAACTTTCAAGGACTATCAAATTCCACTAGAAGATGATATATATTATTCAGTACTTAAAAATTTCAAAAAAAATGCTAATTGAAAATCTTTCCCTTAATAAGCAAAAACTTCTACTAAAGCTAAGCAAGAAAAAACATCGTCAAGAATTTGGACTTTTTATAATAGAAGGATCTAAAATTGTTGAAGAATCATTTAATGAAGCTCAAGTTGAATTTATAGTTGTCTTGGACAAATTCAAAGGTTTAAGTTTAAAAGATATAAATATTCCCATTTTTAAATTAAGTGAAAAAGAATTTAAAAAATATTCAAGCTTGCAAAACCCGGAAGGCATTTTAGCAGTAGTTAAAATACCAGAATCAAAGCTTGTAGAAGATCCAAAAAGAATTTTAATGCTGAATGACATTAATGATCCAGGCAATCTAGGAACAATAATACGAACTTTAGATTGGTTTAATTTTGATGCTTTAATTCTGCAAGGGGACTGCGTGGACCCTTATAACGAAAAAGTTGTAAGAAGTTCTATGGGATCAATTTTTAGACTTCCAATAATAAAATCTCAAAATGCTGTAGAAACTTTTGAAAACTATCAAAATAAAAACTTTGAACTTTTAGGATTATCGCTTAATGGTTCAAGTAATTTACAAATAGATAATTTAAAAGAAAAAAAATTACTCTTAGTTTTTGGATCAGAATCCCATGGTATTCCAGGCGATCAAGAGTCTCAAATTTCAAACCTTTATAAAATTCCAAAACTTGGAAAGGCAGAGTCTTTAAATCTTTCGGTTAGTGTTGGAATTGCCTGTAATTTATTCGCGAAAAATTAAAATGCTTCCAAAAATTATCATAATCAATGGACTTCCAGCCTCAGGAAAAACAACTTTAGCAGGTAAAATATCTAAAGAATTAAAAATTCCAGTTATCTATAAAGATCAAATTAAAGAAGATTTATTTGATTCATTAAATTTAAAACCATCGAGAAAATTATCTCAAGAACTTGGAGTGAAAGCTTTTAAAGTTATGTTTGAAAGATTAGATCAAAGTTTAAGTCAAAATCAAAGTCTAATTTTAGAAGCTAATTTCAAACCAGAGTTTGATAATCAAAATTTTAAAAGTATTTTAAGTAAATCTCCACATTTGTTATTTCAAATTAATTGCATCGCAGATCCCAAGATTTTATTTGAAAGATTTAAATCAAGGAGTTTAGAAAATCGACATCCAGTGCATTGTGACTCGCAAAATTCACAAGAATGGCAAGAATTTTTTGATAAAACGCAGTTCCAGGCCTTAGGTTTGAAATCCAAAACCATAAATATTAACACCAATAATTTTAAAGAAATTCATATTAAGAAAATATTAAACTTATTAAGCAATAATTTAACTTAAATAAAACTTTTATATTTGATTTATATATCTAGATTTTATATTTTTAAGCTATAACACCTAAAAATGAAAAATATATTATCACTTGGAGAACAAAGTTCTCAAAACGCGCAACAGATTGATTCGTTCGAATATTTTTTTGATAAAAACACTCAACGGTTTTCAATGTCTCATAGTCAAAGCAGTATAGATACGCAAGAACAAACTCCTATTGTGAAAATTGACCTAGACATTAATGGAATGATATTAGATGTATTAAAAGTAGACCCTGGATTTCAAGTTACTTATGAAGATATTAACGTCTACGATCATCATAGTTTTCTTTACGGAGATCTTATCATTGATAAAGAAGAACATCAATCAAACTACCATAAAGAGATCTACAAACAATTAAAAGTTTTTAGATATAAGTTAGTACCATTTGTAAGAGTGATGAAAATTGAAGAGACTTTTCATAATTTTAGACCCAGAAAACTATCTATTACTAATGAATTTCACCATTTAGAGGATTTAAATTTAGAGTTAGAACTTGAGGATGAAATAAGAGATGCTATTTTAAAAAGCACATAATTAAAACTATTGACAAATCACAAATGTATGATAGGATTAAAGAAACAATTTATTTATGGACAATCCAAAAGTTAGTGGGGAAATAGTAAGATTTCGCGATAGAAATGCTCCTACACGAGTGAACAATCATACATATGCCGTTCAAGGTTTAGTAAAACAAAGAGAGTCCTTAAAAGGTGAAGTTTCTCGTGCTTTATATATTAATTTAAATATAAATTCAGCGGATGTTGGTGCTGGTATTCTTTTAAAAGAAATTAGTGAAGATGATTTTGCTGAAAATGCTGCCTCTGAGGTAGCTGAGAGAGCGTTAGGTGCAAGTGTTTTTGGTTTTAATATTGTAAGAGCTAATTTAGCACCTTTTTTAGCTTTAGCGAAACCTAATTTTAAAATACGCCTAGATAATAATGATAAAGGAATTTTAGCGACTTTTAAACAAGATTTTGTAAAAGATTTTGAATTATCAAGAAACGCTCCTTTCACAGCAATCTTAACAAAAACAGCCTTATCTTTTACGGGTTTTTTTCTGGACATAGCAAAATTGATTTCATTCAAAACAATTGGGAAGGAAAAAGTTAATAACTATATATTAAAAAAACTTACGCCAAAAGATTTACAATCTTTAAGTTTGTTACGTCCTGATAAAGATTTTTTAGATAAAGGTTTTGATGCTAAAGTTTCAGGCATTTACAGTGAGTTTTCACATTTAGAGAATTTTAATGCCAATTTTTATGCATACGAATTATTTTTCAATGATTCTAAATGTATAGAAAAAACATCTTTAGCAATAGCAGTAACAATCAAGCGTTTAATTAAGCTTGCAAAGGATGAAAGTTTTTACTCGGGATTGACTAAAGATTTCTTCGATCAAACCCTATCAAATTTATATGCATTGTTAAATTCGTCTAAGCGAATAGACTTGTTTGATTTACAAGGACAACTTAGAAGTCATTTAAGCGAAATTCATAATAAGTTAAATGAAATTGCAGAAGTAAATCCTAATTTATTAGAGCGTAAACAAATTAAAGAAATGGAAAATGTTTATAATGAAAAAGATCAGTCAAATTTGATTGGTCCCCATTTGCAAGAGTTAACTTTGGAATATTTTAACATATATAAAAAATTTAATTCTTATCAAATGCCGGTAAGATTATGCGATAACTTAGATGATTTAATTGAAAGTTATGAATCAATTTCCCAAAACTGTGGATTTGATCTAGCTAAAGACTTTTTAGTGATTCATATCGTTAACCAAATCACATTTTCATCAAATATTAAGGAAATAAAACGTTTTGCTGGACTTCTTGATAAAATTTTCAAATCAAA
>Ga0163108_10001437_pt1 | contig 17428 bp, 11 predicted proteins | sample Fk1155metaG_FD_109644 | JGI IMG/M metagenome (GOLD analysis project Ga0163108, IMG submission 109644) | Marine microbial communities from the Central Pacific Ocean - Fk160115 155m metaG | ecosystem: Environmental > Aquatic > Marine > Oceanic > Photic zone | place: The Central Pacific Ocean...
ACGGAGACCATTGCCGGGGCCACGCTCATCCGCGCTCACCCGAAGGACGCCGGGTTGTCCGGGGACGAGTTTCTCAGCTTCGAGATCAACCGGCCGGTCAACCTGTACGTGGCCTACGATGTAAGCTTTGCTCCGCCTGCATGGTTGAAAGGGAGTTCCACAAAGACAACCAATATTGTTCGGACCAGCAAGGGGAACCAGTTTGCCATCTATCATCGTGCCGTCCCAGCAGGCACGATCCGGCTCGGCGGCAACCACGATGGCGGCGAAGCTGAGCCGGGGATGTATCAGGTTTACCTGACTCGAGCCGGCACTCGGAAGGCCACCATTGCCAAGACCATCGAGGCTCTCGGGAATGCCGACCCAAAGCACGGGAGGGAAGTTTTCTTCGGTCGCGGCACTTGTTTTACTTGCCACAAGGCTGCAGGCCAAGGCTTCACACTCGGCCCCGACCTGAACGGCATACGAACCCGACATGATGTCAACTATGTCATCCGCTCCATTCTCATTCCTAACGAGTACATCGTCGAGGGATTTTAGCAAACCAGTCTCGAGATGAAGGACGGCCGCAAATTGTTTGGGATGATCCAGGAGGAGACTGCCGAGACGGTGAAAATCTATCTTCCCACCGGCGAACAAGTCATCATCAAGACGGCCGATATTCTGAAGCGAGACGATGCCCGGAACTCCGGTATGGCATCGAGTTTCGCTTACACCCTTAACGAGAGGGACGTTGCCGAACTCCCCGCCTGGATTATGACCCTGGAATAAAACAGGAAGGCAGGCACCGCTTCGGCTCGTCGGATTTATGCCAAAAAGCCGGTTATCAGTTGGTTGACTTCAATCGACTGATTTCGAGTTTGTCGGCTGTTTTTAACATCTCGCCCACTCTGTCAACCAACGGGAACTCAACTCCATTTGCGAACAATTGGGTCAAAGTTGCTGCATCGTTTGTGCAGCAGTAGTTGATCCTGATCCCGTGTTGCCGCAGGCGCTTGGTATGTGCTGGATCCACCTTCCCGCCGCCCAGCAACTGGATGAATTCGAATCCTGCTGCGATCGTTTCGTTCGCGTACTGAAGCGTGTTTGCCTGCCGCTCCATATTGCAAATCTTGATCCGGGGTTCAATCGCCCTGGCTGCCCTTGCCGCATCGGTGCGACAAGCCAGAAACGCCTGGTGCAGCCGGTTCTTTGACGAGATGAGGCGCGCTGTTTTTTTGGCCAGTTCAACTCCTCCTTTGAGGTGTACGTTGAGCCAAATATTTTCCGGCATGACATCAAGTGCCTCACCAAGTGTGGGAATCCTCTCTCCTTCAAATTGGCTGTTTTTCCACGAACCAGCATCCGTTTTTTTCAGGTCTGCGAGCAGCCAATCCTCCGGTCGGCCACTTCCATCTGTTGTGCGGTCGATCGTGCGATCGTGCATGAGCACCAGTTCCCCATCCTTGCTGAGGGCCACGTCGAACTCGATCATTTGCGCGCCAAGCCGGATGGCTTCGCGAAACGCAGCGATCGTGTTTTCCGGATGAGTGTCGCTGGCTCCCCGGTGTGCACAAATGCCGCGCGTCGGCATCGGTGCATGCTCGACCACCGTCGGTTGCCTGATGCTGAAACAACCCAGCAGCAGGGCAAGCGGCATTATTGTGAGCAGTTTGTTAATTGCTGCGGAGATTCAAGTCGGCACTAGCCGACTCAGTCAACTTAAAATGCGAAATAACAATCTAAAACCAGACCGAAGAACTTTAGCATGGTTTGTTATACTGTAATGGAACAACCTACAATTTGACCAAGCGGGCTTATCATAAAGATGCTCCTTTCCAAGTTAGGGCGAGTTGGGTAGGTTCCTGCGATCTGGGATTACCACACGTAATGAAGACGACTCGACGTTCTTTTTTGGGGAACTGCGGCCTACTGGCTGGAGCTACGGCAGCGGCTCCGGGGGCTGTACTTGGCCAAGGCGGGGCCAAGCGCAAGCGGATTGCTTTTCTCGGCACGGAGGTGCGCACGCACTCGCATGCGCAGCATTTCCTTGACCGTCTCGCGCTGGGTTACGGCTGGCGTGGCGCCTGGCAGCAGCCCCGGGTGGACATTGCATCGGTTTACATTGACCAGTTTCCGGAAGGTAGTGACCTTGGACGCGACCGTGTGAAGCGATACGGGTTGAAACTCTATTCAAGCATCGAGCATGCGCTGACACTAGGCACGGAAAAACTTGATGTGGACGGTGTGGTCATCATCGCCGAGCACGGGAAATATGAGCGAAACGAGAAAGGCCAAATGCTCTACCCACGCTACGAGTGGTTTAAGCGCGTTGTAAAGGTGTTTGAGGCAAGCGGCCGTTCAGTGCCGGTATTCAATGACAAGCATCTTTCGACAACTTGGGAGCGCTGCGCAGAGATGGTTGCCGACTCAAAGCGACTTGGTTTCCCGTTTTTTGCTGGATCTTCGCTACCGGTGACACGCCGCATGCCTTCCATTGACATGCCGCACAACGTCCCGCTCAAGGAGAGCGTCTGTGTGGCGTACGGGGGAGTGGACAGCTACGATATCCACGCACTTGAGACGGCGCAGTGCATGTCGGAGCGGCGGCGAGGTGGCGAGGTGGGCATTCGGCAAGTGCTCGCCCTGCGCGGCGAGAAAATGTGGGCACATTTGTCCAAGCCAAGGTATGCCGATACGCGACGGCTCATTGTATCGGCGTATACAAGGAGTCACAACCTGCCTGTCGAGGGCGGCTATTATACCGACAAGATTACGTTCGACTGGGCACGGAAAACGTTTCCTGACTCGACCGCCTATTTCGTCGATCACTTGGACGGCTTTCGAACAACGATGCTCCTAACCGGTATCCGCGACTTCAACTATGCCGGGCTTCGGGCCGACACCGGCGAAATTATTTCAACCCAAATGTATCTGCCTATGCCGACACACGGTTCAACCACAGCGGATTTTTTTCACCCGCTCTGCCGCCACATCGAAGATGTCGTTATCACAGGCAAGGTGCCGTATCCGGTCGAGCGTACGCTGCTCACATCCGGCATGACGCTGGCCGGCGTCGAGTCGCTGCATCGCGGGCAGGTACCGGTGGCCACGCCGGAGATGGCCGTACGTTACTCGGTTGGACGAGAGTCCACCTACTGGCGGGATTGACCCACTGCAATCGGCGAAGGACTGATGTCAGCCCGGATTGGCGTAGGCGGCCTTTTCATCGAGAGTAACCACTTCACGGAGCAACTCGCGGATCGTGCGGCGTTCGAGCGATCGGAGTGGCTTTGTGGTGGCGAACTGCTTGCCCGGAACACCGGCGTGCTTGGCGGTATGATATCCGTGCTCCGGGCGAACAACTGTGAGCCAGTTCCGCTTTTGTACGCCAGCGCTAGTCCAAACGGAGCCGTCCGGGCGGAGGTTTACGACGCTCTGAAAAACGAGCTACTTGAATGGATCAACAAAGCGGGCGAACTCGACGGCATTCTCCTTTGCCTGCATGGCGCTGGGGCGGCAGTCAACGCGCCCGACATGGAAGGTGACTTGGTGCATAGGGTTCGCGAACGGGTGGGTGACACGGTGCCGGTCGTCGGTACTCTCGACCTGCACGCGCACATTACGCCCGATTTGTTTTTCAACGCCAATGCATTGCTGGCGTGGGAAACTTATCCGCACGTCGATGCCTTCGAGACCGGTGAGCGTGGCGCCCGAGCGATCGTTGATATTTTAGCCGCACGACTGAAGCCGGTCATGGCGTTGGCCAAGGTGCCGGTCATCACCAGCGCTATTCACGGTCACACCCAGCCGCCGGGGCCGTTTGCTGATATTATGCAAGAGAGCAAGCGCCTTGAGGGCAGAGGGACGATTTATTCAATCAGTCCCATTTTGGTGCATCCCTATTTGAATATGCCGGAGATGGGCGGCGGCGTTTTGGTGGTCTCCAACGAAAGCCAAACGGATGCCATTGCCGTGGCCAAGCGCTTGGCCAAGCGGTACTGGGAGAAGCGCCACGAACTTCAACCGAAAACGTTCCAGCCAAGCGAAGCTGTTCAGCGTGGATTGCAAATCGATGGTGGGCCGGTGCTACTGGTCGAGACGGCTGACTGCTGCGGTGGCGGCGCCACCGGTGACAGCGTACACACGCTCAAGGCACTACTCGCGGAAGCATCCAACCAATCGGCGATTGTTCCCGTGGTCGATCCCGAGGCGGCTCGATGGGCGAACGCAGTGGGGATTGGTCGAGCGATTCGACTGCAGCTTGGCCACCGTCTTGATACCAAGTGGGGCGAACCTGTTTCAGTGGACGGCATTGTTTCACGCCTCAGCAACGGGGTATTCACCTATTCTGGTGGCATTTGGGAGGGCCGCTCGGGTTACATGGGGCCGACCGCCGTGGTTGAGATTGGCCCGATTCAAATCGTTATCAGCAGCAACGCCACTTACGACTGGATGACGGAACAGTTTGACCTGCTCGAACTGGATATCGCGGCCTGCAAATTCATCGTGGCAAAAAACCCAATGAACTATCAACAGGCCTACGCAGGTCTGATGAAGGCGGCATTCGTACTGGACACCCCAGGCCCGACGCCCGCCAACACGAATGCCCTGAAGTACACCGAGATGACTGGCGATTGGTTCCCAAAAAAAACAGGCGCTGCCATAGAGGAACCGGCTATCTTCTTTTCGAGACAATTCGGACTTACCGCCAGGGAGTTGGATTGATGGCAAGTGAACTTGCCCGGATGAACCATCGCTGCAATATTACCCGCCCATAAACATCACTTGCATGAAAAACAACCTATTACACTGCACGGTCGTTCTGATGTTCATCTTCGCCGGGCGCCTTGGCGCTAACGAAAATCATGGCATTAAGATTGTCGAGGTCCATAAAATCTGGGATGCAGCCCCGCACAACGCGTTTACCGACCTTCAACGGTTCAAGGGAAGGTGGTATTGCGCATTTCGGGAGGGTCGCGGCCATGCGGGTGGTGGCGATTATGGGAAAATTCGGGTGATCACCTCCAGCGATGGCAAGGATTGGAAATCAGTGGCACTGCTGCAGAATGATGGGGTTGATTTGAGAGACGCTAAGTTGTCCGTCACGCCAGGCGGCGAGTTGCTGCTCAATTCCTGTGAGTATCGCGTCGACAACGACGGCGCCGACATTCGCAACAATACCTCGGTAGCGTACCGTTCCAAAAACGGAGCCGACTGGTCAACTGCCAAACAAGTTGCCGACAAGGGCTACTGGCTCTGGCAAACCTCGTGGCTCGGCAATACCGGCTATGCGCTTGGCTACCGGTGGGGTAACCGCGACGCAACGCGATTTTACCGCACGACCGACGGCAATCAGTACACGCTTCATGTTGACCACCTCCGGCCGCCTGGCGATCGGAGCAACGAACACGCGATGTTCTTCGATGCCGATGGCCTCGCCCATATGCTTCTGCGCCGTGACAATGCGCAATCGAAAACCGGCGGCTACGCACTGCTTGGCCAAGCGGAACCGCCCTACACCGACTGGGAGTGGCGCAGGCTCAACATTACGCTAGGTGGTCCGTCCATGATTCAGTTGCCGGACGGGCGCGTTCTTGCCTGTGTCCGCCGTTATGCGGGTGAGAACCATCGCAACTGGGGTTCGCAGTGGACCGAACTGGGCTGGCTTAACTTCCAGACCGCCAAGTACACCCCGTCTGCCAAGCTGCCGAGTGGCGGCGATTCCAGTTATGCGGGCTTGGTTTGGCATAATGGGCTCCTCTGGATCAGTTATTACAGCAGTCACTCGGGAAAGACCTCCATCTATTTTGCCAGGGCCGAAATAGCCGGTTTGAGGTGATTTTTTGACGATGGCCGCTCTTGTAAAAAAAGGCATTCGAGGCTATTTGTGCCGCGTGGACCGCACTCAAATCTTGATTCCCTCGGCGTTCGCACTGGCGCTTGCTCACTCGGCCATTTCCGCGGCGGAGAAGACCGTTGATTTTGCCCGGGAAATCCTCCCTGTCCTTTCGAACAAATGTTTTGTTTGTCACGGCCCAGACTCAAATAAAAAAGACCCGCTTCGTCTCGACTCGTTTGTGGGTGCCACCAGTGATTTGGGGGGCTACAAGGCAATCGATCCTACCAATCTGGCCAAGAGCGAAATTATCACACGCATTAATGACGGAGGCGATCCCATGCCACCCGAGGATGCCCAGAAACAACTCACGGTGGAGGAGCGGAAGCTAATCGAGCGTTGGGTTCTACAGGGTGGCGGTTATTCTAAGCACTGGGCATTCGTGCCTCCAGTTAAGGTGACACCGCCCAGTCCGGGCCATCCAATCGATGCCTTTGTGCAGGCCGGCTTTGTGGAAAAGGGTATCTCCTTTGCCTCCGAAGCGGACAAGTCAACCCTGGCGCGACGGTTGGCACTTATGTTGACCGGTCTTCCTCCCCAGCCGGAACTGTTGGAATATTACTTGACGGACAAACGCGCCAACGCCTATGAGCGCTTGGTTGATCAGTTACTTGCCGATCCTCGCTACGGCGAGCACCAGGCCCGTTACTGGCTCGACGCGGTTCGCTATGGAGACACTCACGGACTGCACCTTGACAATCGCCGGGGTATCTATCCCTACCGCGACTGGGTGGTCCGGGCGCTGAACAACAATCTACCGTTCGATAAGTTCATTGAATGGCAGTTGGCCGGTGACCTTTTACCGGACCCGACGATGGAGCAACTTGTTGCCACCGGTTACGTAAGGATGAACCCCACCACCGCGGAAGGCGGCGTGATCCCGGCGGAGTTTCAGGCCAAGAACAACTTCGACCGCACCGAGACACTTGGCACAGTGTTCCTAGGCATGACCATGATCTGTGCGCGTTGTCACTCGCATAAATACGATCCTATCAGCCAGACCGAGTACTACCGGCTGCTTGCGTTCTTCAACAACACAGCCGAGAAGCCACTTGACGGCAACAAGTACGACTATGCGCCGGTGATAAAGGTACCCGCAGACCAGAGCGCATGGGAAAAGTGGGGAACCTTAAAGGCGCAGCGAATCGATTTGGTTAACCAAGCAGAAAAACTTAAGCTGGAACTGTATAAAAAATGGGAAATGGATGGCAGGGAAGATCGTTTTCTAGCCTTGGCAAAGCCGGACCAGCGTCTTGCAAAATTGCAAAAGGAAGCGGCCAATATTGCCAAGAAGATTGCTGACGCTGAGGCCAATTTCACCACCACGCTTGTTGCCAAGGAATTGGGCAAGCCGCGTGAAACCAAACTTCTCGAGCGGGGTGAATACAACCTGCCTACCGGCAAAACGTTGCAGCCCGATGTTCTCAGTGCAATCGGTTCCATACCGAAAGACTCACCTCGCAATCGGCTTGGCTTAGCCAAGTGGCTCACCAGCAGGGAGCAGCCGGTCGTTTCTCGGGTGTTGATCAACCGCATTTGGCAGCGCGTTTTTGGCTCGGGTCTGGTTCGCACTCCAGAGGATTTCGGTCTGCAGGGTCAGCAGCCAAGCCATCCCGCGTTACTCGACTGGCTTGCCGTCGAGTTGCAAGACAGTGGCTGGGATCTCAAGCACATGTTGAGGCTCATGGTCACCAGCAAAACCTTCCGCCAAAACTCCGCCCTGCGCGACGGCATCGACGATCCTGGGAATATGCTTTGGAGCCGCGGCCCTCGCTATCGACTGGACGCAGAGGTGCTGCGCGACATCGCACTTTGGGCCAGCAACCTGCTTGATCCGCATATGGGTGGCGAAGGCGTGAAGCCGTACCAGCCGGCCGGACTGTGGAAAGAACTTTCCCATCCCGCCAGTAACACGAAACAATACAAACAGAACAAGGGGCGGATGGTTTTTCGTCGCAGCCTTTACGTCTACTGGAAGCGCACCAGCCCGCATCCAATGATGACGCTCTTCGACGCACCAAGCCGCGAGTCGAGCTGCGTGAAGCGTTCGCGGACCAATACACCGCTTCAGTCGCTTGGCCTACTGAATGAAGTCCAGCGCGTTGAGATGGCAAGAATGCTTGCCGAACGCCTGCTCAAGGAACGCACTACTGACGATGATCGACTTAACCTGCTCTTCATGCTCCTGACATGCCGGGAACCAAGCAAAACGGAACGGAACGTCTGCACCAAATTGCTTCAGACGATGCGCGAGCGTTATTCCGACTCCGAGAAAGAAGCGCTGTCACTGCTTGGCACGGGCGAAGTGCCAAGGGATCAATCACTCAACATAACAGACCATGCCGCATGGACACAGATGGCAGCCACAGCCTTGGCCAGCGACTTGGCTTTGACGCTGTTTTGACACGAAAAATTGATCTCATAGATAACATGAATCCACTTCGCGAATCCGAACTCATGATGACGCGTCGGCAGTTGTTTGGCCGCGCTGCGCTTGGCGTTGGTACCGCCGCCTTGGCCAACGTTCTTGGCACAAACCTAATTGCCAACACCGCAGGCCAAGTGCAAGGCACTCACTTTGCACCCAAGGCCAAGCGGGTGATTTATCTTTTCATGAGCGGTGGTCCAAGCCATCACGATCTCTGGGATTACAAACCGAAGATGCGCGAGATGTTTGGTCAGGATTTGCCTGAACACGTCCGTGACGGGCAACGCATTACCGGCATGACCTCGGGTCAAAAGACGCTGCCGGTTTGCCCAAGTAAATATACTTTCACCAAGCATGAAAATAACGATCGCGGTGTATGGGTCAGTGAACTGCTATCGCACACGGCCAAGGTGGCGAAGGAGTTGGCTGTTATCCATAGCACCTTCACCGAGGCCATCAACCACGACCCGGCTATCACATATATCCAGACCGGAAGCCAGGTTCCCGGTCGTCCCAGTCTAGGTGCCTGGCTTAGCTACGGTTTGGGTAAAGTAAATGAAAATCTGCCAAGCTATGTTGTCATGCATGCACGCTCAAAATTCGCGGAGCAAAGTCTGTTCAACCGGCTTTGGGGAACCGGCTTCATTCCATCAGAACATCAGGGTGTGCTTTTGCGCAGTCAGGGCGATCCTGTTCTGTATTTAAAGAACCCGGCCGGCGTGACCGGCAAAGATCGCCGCGCACAACTCGATGCGTTGACGGCCATCAATCAGGAACATTTCAAAGAGTTTGCCGATCCAGAGATTCTTGCCCGCATCAAGCAGCATGAGATGGCTTACCGCATGCAAACCTCAGTGCCGGAGTTGATGGATCTCTCGGGGGAAAGCGACTCGACATTTAATCTCTACGGTGAGGAGGCCAAAAATCCGGGTTCTTTCGCCGCCTGTTGCCTAAACGCCCGGCGACTGGCTGAACGGGGTGTGCGCAATATTCAGATTTTCCACCGTGGTTGGGACGCCCACGGTAGTCTTCCACGCGAGCACGAATCGCAGTGTAAGGACATCGATCAGGGCTGCGCTGCGTTAATCGCCGATCTAAGGCAACGTGGCATGCTCGATGAGACCCTGGTTGTCTGGGGCGGTGAGTTTGGCCGCACTGCCTACTGCCAGGGCAAGCTGACAAAGGCGAACTACGGGCGAGACCACCATCCACGCTGCTTTACCACATGGATGGCGGGCGGCGGCATCAAGCCCGGCATCACCTATGGTCAGACGGACGACTACTCCTACAACATTACCGATGCCGATGGCAATATGATCAAGCCAACCAAGGGCAAGTGGACCCCTGGCACCATGCATATCCACGATCTAAACGCCACGATCCTTTACCTGTTGGGCATCGACCACAAACGGTTGACCTATCGGTACCAGGGTCTTGATTTTCGCCTGACCGACGTACACGGCCACGTCATCCACGACCTGATCGCATGAATAACTCAGACATGCCTGCTGTCTTTTTGCCCCCCGAACGACTACTGCTTGGCCCCGGGCCGAGCAATGCAGCGCCTTCTGTTTTGCAGGCAATGCAGCGTCCGCTTGTCGGTCATCTCGATCCTGCTTTCATCAACATGATGGAGGAGATCAAGTCGATGCTGCGACACGTTTTCCAGACTGAAAATGAAATGACGTTTCCGGTCAGCGCCACTGGCAGCGCGGGGATGGAAGCCTGTTTTGTTAATTTAATCGAACCCGGTGATGAAGTGCTCATCGGAGTCAACGGTGTCTTTGGCATGCGCATGTGTGACGTCGCCGAACGCTGTGGCGCAACCGTTACTAGGGTCGAGGCGGAGTGGGGAACAATCATCGAGTCATCGGCCATCGCGGCCGCGCTTGAGGATTGCAAACCAAAGCTTGTGGCAATTGTTCATGCCGAGACTTCCACGGGTGCCCTTACACCGGTTGAAGAAATATCGCGCTTGTCTCATGATGCCGGTGCGCTGTTCGTGCTTGATACTGTAACATCACTGGGTGGCTGCCCGGTGGCAATCGATGACTGGGAGGTCGATGCCGTATACAGCGGCACTCAAAAATGTCTTAGCTGTCCGCCGGGCCTCGCGCCAGTCTCGTTCGGTCCGCGTGCGATGGAGGTAGTCACCGGTCGAAAAATCAAGGTGCAGAGTTGGTATCTCGACGTAAATTTCCTTGCCAGCTACTGGGGTTCTGAGCGCGTGTACCATCACACTGCTCCGATCTCGATGAACTACGCACTGCACCAAGCGTTGCGATTGGTTTTAGAGGAAGGGCTTGAGGCGCGTTGGGCGCGTCACCGGCAGGCACACGAGGCGCTAAATACCGGCTTGGCAAAGTTGGGCCTCTCGATCACCTCACAGGAAGGGCATCAGCTTTGGCAGCTCAATGCCGTCGGCGTGCCGAGCGGTGCGGATGAAGTCGGCGTTCGCAGTCGGTTGCTCAGCGACTTTGGCATCGAGGTTGGCCCTGGTCTTGGCCCGATGAAGGGGGAAATCTGGCGTGTCGGTCTAATGGGCCACAACGCTACGACGGCCAACGTCGAGTGCTTCCTCGACGCTCTTGGTCAATGCCTCAGGTAACGCACCCAACCTAGCCAGGCGACGATTCAGTGCATCTCGATTGCGCAGCTGCCGAGGCCGCCCAGATAGTAGTTGAACTGGACGTTCGGGTGGTCGCCGAGCAGCGACATCGGCACTGCGGAGTCGGCGATGCCCTTGGAAATCATTAGCGCGGTGAGCCGCTGCCCAAACGGATTATCATGTGTGCCGGCGTGCCAAATGCTGACTTTCTCCGCCTGCCACGTTTCCACTGGACCAACGGTGACCGCTCGCGGTGGCACCATGGTGATGTTGCCGCCACCGGAGGTGCGAGCATTTTGCGCCAGCGTGATCGGGTGTAACTCGACAATGCGCGTGGCAAGTTCGCGGTATTCCTCGGGCGTTGGAGGTGCGTCGGCGTGAGCACCCTTGCGTCGGAGCGGGTCGTTGAACGCCCAGTGCTTGATATCGCCCTGACCGCCCTGCATCACGGCGCAGCGCACTCCGTCCCAAGTCGCGCGGAATGCTCCGGTGTTGGCGGTGGGGAAGTGTAGATTCTCCTCCGGCATAGCGAACTCGGGCGCGATATGTTCGAAGCACAGTTCCCGGTCAGCGCGTTCGAATGACAGCGGGTGGTCGGTTGCTACTTCGCGGCCGTTGTCGTCGATCCATTCGTCCATACCCCAGAAATGTGCATGCTTCAGGGCTTGGCCAAGCTCGTTGACCAAGCGGGCAACGAGTGGCAGTTGCTCGGTCGGGCCGATCGGACCGCAGACGCCGACTGGATTATCGGCGGTGGCCTGACGCCAGGCGTGGATGTACTCAAGCGCTTCAGCCAGATAAAAATCTTCAAGCGTGTCGTACATCACAACACGGAAACCGGGTCGCGAAAGTTGCTCAAGATCGTGTGACGAGAGAGCAGCGGCGTCGCGGATGAGGTCGTCCTCGAGTGTGGTGTAATCCCACCAGTCGGGAGCGATGGAACTGAGTTTGCGAGGCATAATTTTATAGGGCGCGGCGGTTAACCGGTTCTTCTACCATAAGGTTGCTTGGGAACGAGCATGACTTGAGGTGCTTGTTTTTGAACTACCAATCGGCGGGATGAGCATCCCACCGTTGTCTGCCAACATGCCGTACAGATTCTCATCAGCCACCGCCTGTCCAGGCGCGACAGAAATGAAGATCCGGGTGCTTTTCATGGTGAAATATAGACCGCTGCAAAGTAGCAGTTTGGCTAAGGAGTGTGGCTCAGACGCACCGTCCTGTAAAGCCGGAGTGAGACTAGTCGCGGTGGAGTCGCCAAAACTGAATGTGCCCCATGACTCGCACGAAGGTGGACGTTGCACCGCCCGTGCCAACCAGCGTCTCGACCGTTTCCCAGTTCTTGAGGTTGGACGATTTCTGCAGCAGGAACTCGTCGCCGTCCGTGGCCTCCCATTCAATCTCAACTGCTCGTTGGATGCCGGTCAGTTTGGCGACCGGCTCCGATCTGCCACCGATTTTGACAGGGTCGCCGTTGGGCTTTTTTTGGGTGAGCCTAGTGGCGAGTTTCAGATCGATTTCGTCGTTGTCCTTAACGGCAAAAATTTTCTGAAATCCGTCGATGTAATAGTACTGCGTGCCGCCCTTCTTCGAGTAGGCGCGAATAGAAAGGTAATAACTCATGTAAGACTTGCGCTTGGCCGAGAAATGCACGTCGAGCTGCGAGTCTGACGTGGTGCTGAGGTCGAGATTTTCGAACTCCACCTGATCCACCAGTGTCGCGGGGAAGTCGGCAAGCCTCGGGTCATACTCGTACAGCCGGGCGTCCACATAAATGCCGATCATCTTCTGCATCGTCAGCGGGAAGGTCAGGTGTGCATGGCCCTCAAGCGGATTCGCCATCGGCTTGACCAGGCCGCCGGCTAAAAGCGTGGCAAAAAGAATCAGTCGCATGTTCATCACGGCCAGCCTATTCCTTGGTGATGCGTTTGTCGTTCACTTTAGGCAATTATTTTTGAATTATTGAACAATTAAACTGTAGCTGCCGCTTTTATTGAGGCCATTTGTGCTAGCACGGCACTCAGCAAGGGCGTTCCGTTCGATGTTTGTGCAGACCAAATACCTGCCTTTGGCCTCTGAAAATGGATCCCATCAAATCTCATCGTGCGGAATCATTGCCGGAGAAATGTTGCGTTCATCGTTAATCGAGAAAAGCTTCTAGGTACACTAATTACCTCAACTCTGTCTGATATGTTTGCTTTAAGCCCAGCGTATTATATACAATATTTATAATACTTTAATACTAGCCTAATTAAAATGAAAGATCCCTCGCTATGCAATCAATACTCATCTCAACAATCGCAGCCTTGCTTCTGGTTTATTGTCAACGGAAAGCAAACCCAAGACGAGTGACATCCACAAACATGCCTAGCCGACCATTCCGTCGGTGCAGGTGCCGCGTTTGGTTTTTGACAAGGCAACGTTTGGTTACAGTTTTACTACCAAAGATAAGGAAACTTATGTGTTCGAGGAGACGCTAGAGTTCAAGCATTCGAGTGAATTTGGAAACAATCAAGAGAACTGATAATCAGATGAAGCTCACGAATTCAGGACAGTTGCTGGTGCCATTGCGAAACTTCTACGGCGGCAAATTGGGCGATTAATCAAAAAGAGTACGCACCATAGACCAAGTATTATGTGCCGGGCCTTTCTTTTACCGCTTGGCCAGCGGGAAAGCGTTTGCCAAACTTAGCCAATCGAACCGCCTTGACGAGTGAAGAATTGGAAAATGAAACACATACTTATCACAACAATCGTAGCCGTGCTTTTGACAGGGTGTAAAGAGGCACCGGAAGTCGACCTTACCCTTCATGAAGCTATATCAAAAGGCCACGATGAAATGGTTGAACTTCTTATTGAGCAGGGTGCTGATGTGAACGGAAAAGATGTTGGTGGCGGAACGCCTCTTGGGTGGGCGGCTAAATTTGGACACAAAGAAATTGCCAGATTACTAATAGCCCAAGGGGCAGATGTGAATGCAAAGAATTATTTTGGATGGACTCCCCTGCATGAAGCAGCCGGTGTGGGGCATAACAAAATTTGTGAACTACTTATCGAAAAAGGTGCGGATGTGAATGCGAGAGCTAATGGAGGCTGGACTCCTTTGCAAGATTCCGCCATGAAGGGGCACACAGAGGTTGTCAAAATACTCATCGCCAATGGAGCAATTGTGAATGCGAGAGTATATGGCAAAACACCCCTAGATTGGGCCGATGAGCGCAAAAAAAAAGAAGTCACCAACATCCTCCGCAAACATGGCGGAAGGACGGGTGAGGAATTGAAAGCTGAAGGCAAGTGAAACGCCTCCTAATCACAACAATTCCAGCTATGTTTCTGGTGGGAGGTTCACGCTTGACCGCTTAAAGCAAACAAGAAATTCAGGAAATTCTCATCGTGAAATCCACTAAGGTTTACTGCGTGGTGTTTTTTCTGCGTCCACCTGCGGCTCCGCACACTCTGTGCCTAACTTGAAAGTGGAATTTTTCAACCACGAAAAAGCAGGAGATGGATCGGGTGCTTACCGGTTGCTGCCGTTTTTTTCTTTTCGCGCCCATTGGCGCTTGGTTGGTTCGGGGAGCGAGGTGTTTACCTTGGCATAGTAGCCGTCTGAGCCGAGCATTTCTGTCACCTCTTCCCGTAACTGCACTGAGGGGCGCACAAAATATTTTTCGCTCGTATCGATGAATACAAACCGCCCGTCCTGCTGGCGTATGCACAGAAACAACGGGCATCGGCCGGGATGGCTCGTGGCCAAGCCGTGGAGTTCCTCCATCTTCTCAGGGCCAAGCTCACGGGCATTGAGCCGAAACTGTACCTGCTCGGTGAATTTGGCCGGGGCGTCGTCGAGTGCGATGATTTCCTGCGGGAAAATTTTCGGTGTGTCCTCGCTGTTATTGGCCTCGCCTATGAGAAGCACGGTTCTGTTTGGTTGCAATAATTCCTGATACTTGTCGTAATTCTCATTCATGCACAGAACTTGGAACGTGCCCTTGAGATCCTCGATCGTGGCGATGGCGTACGGCTTGTTTGTGCGCCGGGAGATGCCGCGCTGCACAGCCCCGATGAGTCCGCCGACGCGTGTCACCTTGCGGCTCTCCAGTTCCTTGACCGTCTCGCTGTCGTGCACGGAGTACTGGTCGAGCAATTCGCGGTACGGGTCGAGCGGGTGGCCGCTCACGTAAAAGCCTAGCAGTTCCTTTTCCGCGCCGAGGATGTCTCCGCGTTCCCATTCGGCGAGGTCTGGCACCTTGTCCTGCATCGACTGGCTGCTTTCCTCGAATGCACCAAAGAGGGACGTCTGGCCGGACTCGCGGTCCCGCGCCTGGCTCGATGCCTTGGCCAGGGCACGGTCGATGACGGAGAACTGCCCCGCGCGTGTGCCGGAGAGGCAATCGCATGCTCCGCTCTTGATGAGCGCCTCGAGCACCTTGCGGTTCACTGTCCGCGTGTCGCTGCGGTCGCACAAGTCGAACAGGTCAGCAAACGGTTCGCCCGCTTCCCGGGCCTGGATGATTTCCGCCACCGCGATACCGCCGACGCCTTTGATCGCCGCCATGCCGAAGCGGATGACCGAGCCGTCCCGCGCCGGGGCGAACAATTCCTGGCTCTCGTTGACATCCGGCGGCAGCACCTCGATGCCAAGGGAACGGGCCTCGTCGGTCAATACCCCCAGCTTGGCCGTGTCGGCCATGTCGTTGGTCATGTTGGCCGCAAGGAACTCGACCGGGAAGTGCGCCTTAAGGTAGGCCGTCTGATAGGCTACCACGGCATAGGCCGCCGCATGCGACTTGTTGAAGCCGTAGCCGGCGAACTTCTCGAGCAAGTCGAAAATCTCGTTGGCCTTGCGCTTGGAAATGTTGTTGTGCTCCGCGCAGCCCTGCACAAACTGCTCGCGCTGTTCCTGCATCACCTCGACCTTTTTTTTGCCCATCGCGCGCCGGAGCAAATCGGCGCTACCCAGCGTATAGCCGGCGAGCACCTGCGCCGCTTTCATCACCTGTTCCTGGTAAATCAGGATGCCGTAGGTTTCGTTGGCGATCGGCTCGAGCAGCGGATGCGGATAGTTGATATCCACCTCGCCGTGCCGGCGGCGGATGAAGTCCGGGATCAGGTCCATCGGTCCTGGTCTGTACAATGCCACGAGAGCCGTGATGTGCTCGATCGAACCCAGTTTGAACTTTCGGCACAGGTCGCGCATGCCGGCCGACTCCAACTGAAATACGCCAACCGTGTGGCCGTTGTTCAGCAGGTCGTACGCCTTTGAGTCGTCGGTCGGCACACGATCCACGTCGACCTCGACGTCGCGCCACTGCTTCACCATTTCGCAGGTATTGCGAATGACCGTCAGCGTCTTGAGGCCGAGAAAGTCCATCTTCAACAGGCCCAGATCCTCCACCGGCCCCATCGGGTACTGGGTAGTGATGACTCCATCCTCGTCCTTCTTGAGCGGTAAAATATTGACCAGCGGCTCGGCGCCGATAACCACACCGGCGGCATGGACGGAGGAGTTGCGTGTGAGATCCTCCAGCACGAACGCCGTATCGATCAACTCGCGTGTGACCTCCTCGTTGTCGTATGCTGCCTTGAGATCGGGCGATTTTTTGAGTGCGTTCTTGAGGGTGATTTTAAGTTCGTTGGGAACGAACTTGGCCAAGCGATCCCCCTCTCCGAAACTCAGTCCCATCACCCGGGCCACATCGCGGATCACCGACTTGGCTCCCATTGTGCCGAAAGTGATGATTTGCGCCACCGCGTCGCGTCCGTATTTTTCGCGGACATATTCTATCACTTCCTCGCGCCGGTCATCGGCGAAGTCGATGTCGATGTCAGGCGGGCTAACCCGCTCTGGATTCAGGAACCGCTCGAAAATCAGTCCATATCGCAGGGGATCGACGTTGGAGATTTCCAGTAGATAAGCCACCAGTGATCCTGCCGCGGATCCACGCGCCACGCAGGTAATACCCTGCTCGCGACCATATCGAACGAAGTCGCCAACAATGAGGAAGTAACTAATGTAGCCCATTTGCTGCATGATTCCCAGTTCGTAATCGACGCGTTTGATGAGTTCCTCTACCGCCTTGGCCACGGCCGGATCGTCGAGCCCCGGTTTGACTTCCGAATCGGCATCCTCCGGCGGCGAATAGTTTGGCAACTGATTGGTATTCTCGACCGACTCCACCACGAACACATCGCCATCCAAACGAACCTGCATTCCATAACGATCCGCAAAGCCATTTGCCAAAAACTGCCGCAGGTAACCCTCGCGCGTGTGGCCTTCCGGTGGGTGGAATACCGGGTAGTTCAGTTTGCCGAACTCGATTTCGACATTGCACTTTGCGGCTATCTCCATCGAGTTACGCACCGCATCTGGAACTTCGCTGAACAATGCCGTCATCTCCTCCGCCGAGCGCAGGTAAAACTGCTCCTGCACGTAGCGCATGCGGTTCGTGTCCGAGAGCAGCGCCTGTGTGCCGATACAGATCAGCGAGTCATGCGCATGCGAGTCGCTTTTTTC